>Ga0209644_1000275_pt1 | contig 10861 bp, 5 predicted proteins | sample ETNvirome_2_1000_FD_184069 | JGI IMG/M metagenome (GOLD analysis project Ga0209644, IMG submission 184069) | Marine viral communities from the Pacific Ocean - ETNP_2_1000 (SPAdes) (version 2) | ecosystem: Environmental > Aquatic > Marine > Oceanic | place: Pacific Ocean | collected 2013-06-22 | reverse complement strand
TGTGATTATGATGTGCTCAGTAGATTGTTTTTATCAGGAATTTGTCCTCGAAGGACGTGAATTTGAAAGGGCCGTGGACGCTTGGAACGAACGCCTAGAACGGTTTAGTCTTCCGCAATAAGTCCCAACGCTTCCTGAAGCCTTCTTTTTTCAACCTCTGAGAGTTTTTCTCCTGTTGCAGAAGGACTGATCTCAACTTTGTCTTTGTCTATAACCCCTCTTAGGGTCCAATAAACCGGTTCTTTTTTCCATTTTGCATGAGACTTCTTTATTCTGTCTTCTAACGTAGCAACACGCCTATCTATTTCTAAATCCGTAAGATCAGGGTATTTTTTTTGTAACTTTGTAAGTGCTTCATGGTAAGCATTTACAAAATTATGCACATTTGTAGGTTCATACAGCGGCTTTTCTTTCCTGTCTATAAAAAGATTATCACGGTCTCTTTTACTTACACTCGTAATCCGCCCTTCTTTTTGTAAATGCTCAATAACTTTTTTACTAGAGGTTTGTCGAAGCGGTGCCCACCAATGAATGCCTAAACGCAAGTCTTTCACTTGTTCAAGGTGTTGTCTTTGTAATTCATCATACGCAGCAATCATGGCTGGCATATCATCATAGCCAAGTTCGCTGCCCTCAGCCCTACGAAAAACACCCTTGGCGAAATTCTCACTAGCTCTAAAACGGTTGTTAAACTCGGAAAGCTTGTAGTCGGCAATAACTTGTTTAGGTTCTATACCCTCAAATTTAAGGCCCAATGTTTGCACAAGAGCTTTTAAAATAGAGCGTTCTTGGTCCTTTTTGTCTAAAGCTTCTTCTCCGGTAAGCACCAAAGATTTTCCTATATCTATGGTTTCGTGTACGGCTCGAGGAGACAACTCTTTAAACATGTGGTCAACCCTAGCCTTCATTTTTTTCCACCCAAGTGCGGGAAGTTCGGGATCCCATAGCTCTACCCCTGTGTCGCTGTTTTTGCCAGTCCACACTTCTTGCATAACTTTAAGCATTATTTTGCTGTCAGTATAAGTACCTCTAAGATCAAGTATAGAACGCATCATGGTGTCCCAAACTTTATCCGCTGCTTCCTTGCCCATATACTGACGAGCCGCAAGATATTTTAAAAGAAGCCTGCCGGGGTCTGAAACCAATGTATATCCGTCCGAATAAGAAACGTCCAACACATAAAAAAGACCTTCCTCATCTGCATCGGACACAATAATAAAGTCGTGGTTCCCGGCCCACGGAGCGACAAAATAAGACAAAGCTTGAGGACCTAACGCTACCGCTACACTATAAGGAACCCCAGCAATAACGGCAGCTTTAGAAGCAAACCAAAGACCGGAAGCAGTTGTTGTCACCGTTCCACGAAACGCCCATCCTATGTTTGCAGTAGCCCGCGTGGCTGCTCTTTGTCTTAAACGACTTTTTAATCCCGGCGTTACGGCAGGGTCGTTAGACAAAGATAAATTACTTTCTACCATAGCGGTTTTTATAATGTTTGCCTCGCTTACCATAATCGCGGTAGGGAATCCGGAAAAGTTTGACAGGAATATAAACCTTAAAAAATCAACTATATTAGGCAACCGGTTGTAATTTGGAATATTTCTTCGAGTGAGGAAAGAAGCTCTCTGTCGAATCGCTTTATCTAAATTTTCAGCAGGGGTGCTTTTAGAACGTGAAACTTTTTGGCCGCCCATCTCTATCATCATTCCGGAAATCATGTCGATACGCGCTTCAATTTGTTCGTCGGTTAAGTTTTCAATACCTTGAGGAGCAAATATTTTATATCCCGAGTCTTTTTCCCCTAAATAATTCATTATTTTAGGTATATCGTCTGCGAGAATATACGCCTCTTCCGTTACATATAAAAGTTTTCTCCATTTCCCCTTAATATTATTGATTTTTTGCCCCTCCATCTCTTCTACATAACTGTAAAAGTCTTGCCAAGTAGCTGAACTTTGCATTCTGTCAAACAGCGCTCTTCTTTCTCCGATGTTCACACTTGATGAAGTAACCCCTTCCCCAACAATAAAATCCAGTTCTTCAGTAGACATCCCTGAAATTTTTTCTTTAATATATATAGCGGCTTCTTTTGGGTTCATATAGGCTTCCCAATTTCCCGACATCAAAGGGAACCACATGGCGCTTTGAAAGTTTCTGCTTTGTGTTCTTATAGAAAGCGTTAGATAAGCAAGAGAAATCCACCCGGTTGTAGCTTGAGCAGCTAAATAAACTTGCTTTTGCGGGTCGCCCAAATTCGTTTCGTCCAAGTAACGGCTTAAGGGCCCGTAGCCCATGGTTTTCATAATTGCTCGCGCCATCTCAGGCGTTGTCCAATACTCATTAAGCGGATTAAGAACGTCTCCCGGAATTGTGATTTGTCTATTGTATCTTGCAGTAGGCACTAGCGAGAGAAAACGAGTAGTGGGCGAATTACCTATTTTTGCTATGTCCATTAAATATTCTGTCACTGCAATAAATTGTTCTTGCTTGTACGCGGTCATTTGAGCCTGGGCCCAAGATTGGTCAAGTTCGCCCAAAGCTTCCCTTACTTTTTTAGGAATATCTGTTCTTTTTCGCCTAAGCTGCGGTGCTTTTAATTTTGATATAGCTTGTTGTGACTGTAGATCAAGATAAGCGGGATTAAATTCAAACATCCGTACATACAATTGTGCTCGTTCTTGTCCGGTTCCTTGATACAAAGTATCTAGGTCCTCTTCTGCTCGAGTAACCGCCGCTTCTTGAGAAATACCCTGATTTTCTGCGTATATTTCTGCGAGCTCACTAACTGCGGCCGCATGTAAAGCTTGTTCTCTTCGGGAAGCAGTTAGTCGATTAGGAGGACGCCAATCAGGGAATACATACGCAGCAAAAATTCTTCCCATGTAACGTTCAACTGAATCTTCAAGTAACTTTATTTTTTCTTTGGTGTAGTAAGTGCCCTCCGGATCAATAAGCTTAACAAGTTCAATAATGCGTCTTGAGTTTTTACTAATTCTTTTTCTTGCTTGTACAATTGCTTCAACTAATTCTGTTTGTCCAAGGCGGCGAAGTTCGTTCTGTGCTTTTTTACCGCCCCTAAAAGATTTGGCAATAAGATCTTTAAACCGGTCCATGGTGGTTATTGGATCAAGAAAAACCTTGTCTCCGCCTTGAAAAAAAACATCTTTACCGTTTACTTCGGCCTCCATTTTTATAATCCCTTTTTCTATATCCTTCGCCAAGTTTTCCTGAAGAACAGCAAAGTTTTTAAATAAACGGTCAATTTGCCTTTCGGAAAGCTTGCGTTTAGCTATAGGTCCACCAGGACCACTTTGCAATTCTTCCATAATCCCTGGACGTACCCCCGCAGGAACCATGAAACTTTTAAAACGATGATAGTAAGCTGCTGTCCACTTTTTACGATCTTCTTTACCCAAAGTTTTTGGCAACAAGGACAACTTATTGGGGTCCATAGCTGGGTTATTCCATAAATTAACTAGGGCCTTAGATTTTGTGCCCGGCTCCCAAAGTGCTTGATAAGTTTTTCCGTCCATTTCAATAGAAGGTAAAAGGCTTTCGTCCAGTTTGTGTCTTCCTTCAATTCGGTCTACTTCTCCGGAAAGAGGGTTAACAAACTCAAAACCATCGTACTCCGCCGAAAAAAGTTTCCCTGTTATCGGGTCTCTTAGTTCTTCCATTGTGCCGCTCGAAAGGTCATAGAAATACAGATGAATTTTAGCGTCTTCCGGAATATCCTTAAAAGGGATTTGTGGTCTAGGCGTTATTTCTTCTTTCAACTCTTCCGGAGGTATGTCCTTATTAAACGGTACGTCTTCCTCGCCGGGATAATATGTAACAGTATTATCAAACGCATAAGGAATTATTGTTTCTCTAATCGTTTTCCAAAGACTTTTGGGCGCAAAAAAACGGCTGTTTTTACCGTACGGGTCGTTCATGTTTTCGACACGTTCCCGCATAGGTATTAAAGGTTCTTGAGAACGCTCAATAATTTTTTCAATGTTTGCTTCGGTTTCGGTTATTGCTTGATTAGCTTCCAGCGTTTTTTTATCGTATTCCGTTTCCTCTATTGTGCCTTCCGCTAGTTTATTTTGAAGACGGCGGATAGCCAACCGCTTGTTTAAAAGATTTTTTGACAACCGCAGTAAGCGTCGAAGGTCTTTTTGCATTTGTTTAAGTAGAGAAGGAGCCTTTGGGTCTATAGTTCCTTCAGAGGTATAACCCGAATCAGCCATTTTTTGTCGTATTGCGTTATACGCAGTAACAATTCTTTCCCCTGTCCGCGGGCCAATGAGTTCGTTGTAAAGTTTCTGTACGGTCGAATTGAAGAACCCTGTTTTACCTGCCTGTTTTTTCGCTTCCGGAGTATCTTCCAAAACAATAACTCCTTCTTCTGGTTCATACGGAGTATATTCAATAGGAGCAGGCTGTGGAGCATCGGTCGGCGGACCTTCCATTTTGATTTCTGATAAAAGTTGGTCTTGTTCTTGTTCCAATTCCGTTATTATTACTGGGTCTTCACTATAAGAAAGCTCTTCGTCAATTTCTCTTAAGCGCTTTAGTTTTTCGTCAATTTTTTCAAATTCGCTGCGCGTCTGTTCAATGCGATCAACCTTTGCTTGCACGGTAGCTATTTCACCGTCTATTTTATCGATCGCTGCTTTTAATTTTTTAGTGTCTTTTTTAAGTTTAGGATCTGCTAACAGGCTCTGTTTCTCTTCCTCGAGATCATTTAACGACTGCACCGCAGCGGACTGCGCGGCCCCTGTTTGTGCCAAGCTCACTGTAATTTTTTGGTTTATTTCAAAGTTTTTTCTTTCAGCCTCAAGTTCTGGAAACAATGATAGCTGTTCGGTTATTTGTGGTCGTAAAGTCTCTTCGATCTCCTCGTCAGACATGCCATAGTCAACCATTTTAGCAACGCCCGTCATTAAACCGCTCGCCACAAAGACGGCAACAGCCGTTATTGCTATACGTTGATTCGTAAGCTCTCGTATTTTTTCTTCTTTTTCCAACCCATCTATTAAACCGTATTCATAGGCTTGTTCGATAGCTAACATTTCTTGGTCTAAACCAAATTTGTAGGCGTTTATGTTTTGCAACCAAGTAGCGGCTTGTTCGCCCCCCATTTCGGCGATAAGATATTTAAGAGCACGCTTAGAAAAACTCCCGGCCGCGTCTTTAGCTCCCGGAAACAGTCTTAAAAACGCTTTGATTGGAATTATTTCGGTTGCAACTTCAATAATTGCGTCTGCTCCACCATATACCATAGCTTCTTTATGAGTCAGCCCTTCGGCTCTCCCAGTGGTGTAGCTGTCGGCACCGGTCAACATTCCCATACTCAGAAACGCAGGGGTTGGATTTCTGAGCAGAATCGAGGCCAACATACCAGGAGCAAGTGTAGTGACACTTGTAAGAGCGGCTCTCCAACCTTGTTGTATGGTATTTAGGTCTTTTGGACTTAGGTCCTCAATTTTTTTAGTTCCAAGCCTAACTTCTTCTAAAATCTGCTCAATTTCTATATCAGTTTGCTGACTCCACTTATCTCGCTCTTCCATTGTTTCAGGAAACCAATAACCGCCGCTTGGTCCAACGATGCCAAAGCGATTATTTTCTAACGCATTCATTTTCACCGCACTCACGGTGTTTTTAAATATTTGTGCAATTTCCGCGCCAATGCCTTCAAATATAGGAGCAACTTCGGTTGCAACAAATTCTTTTTGTTCGGCGAGGGTTGTTTCGTTGATGTCCCAATCTCTGCCCACCATATTTACCCAAGACTGAGACCGTTGTTCGTGGGCATCGGAAAAATCTTCTTCGGGTTCGAGTTCGGGTTCGAGTTCGGGCTCGAATTCGGGTTCGAGAGTGGGGGTTTGGCCACCTTCCAAAATAGCCTGTCGCAAATCTTTGCTTTGCTCTTCAGTTAATTGAGCCACTGTAATGCTCTAAGGACTTGTTTTAGGTACTATATAAATAGATGGCGTTCCGTCATCCTTTGTGCCCAAAACAAGAATTTGCCCTTCCCTGTAAACCCCATTTGCAATGTTTTGTTCAATGGTTTCTTGGGGAAGATTACGCGCATCTACAATACCCTCCATTTGGGAACCACTTTGGGAAGAATACAGCCTTTGTAGCATAGCTTCAGCCCGCTGCAACAAAAGAGGATAGAGGTTAATATCAGGAGGTATAGCGTCACCCTTTTCGTCTATTGCCCAAGGATAAAGCTTTAAATATTCTGCAAGCCTCTTCTCTCCCGTCATTGCTCCATAGTCTGCTTTAAGATTATTAAAAACTTGTTGCATGTCCTCTAGTTGTTGGTTAGCTAATTCTGGAGCGCTGGGAACCCCTTCGAGATCAAGACCTTTCTCTGCAATTGCGTATTCCGGACTCCCTGGTGGCCATTTCTTAAGTTCATCTCGCCAAAACAAATCAGTTCTGGCAGCAGCATTAACGGCCGTGTCCCCGATCTGTTCCGTTAAAATATCTTCAACCCCGGTTATGGCCTTTGCTTCTATATCGCCAACATCCCCGAGCAAGGTATTGGTCAAAGAGTCTTGTATCTTTTGTCCCTCCAAATAAACATTTTTCAGCATTCCTGCATCGCCGCTGTTAATGGCTTGTTGTTCTGCCTGTTTAAGTTTTTCAATCTCTATTTCAAAATTCAGTGCTGCTTCGTCTCCAGCCAACTTTGCCATTCTTGGTTTTCTTATTAGCGCCCCAGCCCACCCAGCGCCCATGGTTGAAGCCGCGGCAGGATAATAGCTTTTTTCTCTAGCTTTTCTTTCGGCAATGTTCTTAACACGGGCAACCATTTTATCCAACTTGTTCCAGTCTGTTGCGACTTGACTGAATTCCCCTCTTTTGATCCTGTCACGGAGGTCCTGTTCCCTTGTGGTCGCCTCCCCCGCTGCTATTCTTTTCCTTTCGTCCAGTCTGTCAGTTGCTGCTGCTCTCTGGGCTTCCAATATAGCTAAAGGGTCTTTTTCTTCTTCTTCCAAAACGGAACCCGGCACAACACCAGCAGATCTCATTTTTGGAATCTCTTCCATCATTGGTTCTGCACCCATTTCAGGGGAAAATAACGCTGTTTGGGCCATTTCCCTGTAGTTTTCCACGACTTCCGCGGGAATCAGGTCTACTTCTTCGGGTAAATCCATCATTTCTTTGACTTGAGCCTCTGCTTGTCCTTCTATAACCTCCAGTTCTTCGTCCAAAGTCATTTCTATTTCTTCCGCAGCAACGCCACCAGCGGCTGCTTCTGCCTGAAAAATAGCCATCAGTTCCTTGAACCCTTGATCGAATAGTTTGAGGGCTTCTGTTTTGGCTGCGTCGAATAATTCCTGCGTGTACGGGAATTGAAAAGGCATTACTTCATCAACCATTTCCTCTTCATCTGCAAAACCGGATAAAATTCCTTCATTTTCAGCATTTTCAGAAGGAGAAGGGCCACCCCCAAAGTTTCCTTGGGGGAAAAATCCGGGAGCCTGTGCCATTTCATTCAAGGGAGAGCCCATGAATTCAGCCGGGCTAAATAGTTCTGGTGAAACTCCTCCCGGTCCTGTACCTGTTTGCATACGGGGCAACGGCACATAACCGCCTCCCATCATATTGGCGGCATTCCTGAACATCGGTCTTTTTGACCAGTCCATCATTACAGGATTCCCCATTTCTTTAAGAGGGCCGTTAAGTCATCAACCGCTTCTTCCTTACCCCTTATTGAACCAAACTCAGTTGTAATTCCCGTGCCTTGGGTTTGTGGCAACATACTTTGTATCATGTTGCCGAGGGCCACCAATCTATTCATCGGTTCACCGGCAAGTCCTGTTGCTGTCTGGTATTGGGCTGCCAAGCGTTTATCGGCAATGCCGCGTGCTTGACTGCCTAATGTGTTCGTTAAATTAATCTGGTTCATCAGCATATTTTGTCCCATTTCTCCAATGCCCGCGATTCCTTGTCCGAGAGTCCCGTACAGTTGTCCGCCTCGCATACCCATCTCTCCAGCCCGCTGCATTCTTTGCTGCTGATTCTGAAAAGCATCTTGGGCCTGTTGCTGGGCTGAAGTATAGCCTTGATGGCGTAGCCCTCCAGCTGTCTCAGCCATGCCTTTTCCTAATTGATTGTATCTTTCCTCTGCCATCAAACGTCCGCGACCGCCACCGTAGGCACCTTGTCCTACTGCACCGTACCGCTTTGCCACGTCCTGTGTGGCAAAATTCTTGTAAACATCTTGCAGACTTTGTTGGACTACATCTTCTTCGTAAGGATTGTAAAAGGATTTTCCCATGGCAGGATCATAGCCTTGGGCCCCGTAATATCCGGCCTGTATTCCTTGTCCCGTGGCCCCGAGTCCCTGTCCGTAAGCACCACCGGCCTGTTGTATGTAAGGCTGGAAACCGCCCAGACCACCAACCATTCCCCGTGCCTGTAATTCATAAGGATCCAATCCGGCATATTGTTGAGTGGGAATAGGGGTGGGTTGTTTAGCCCAATCCCAGGCATTCCCGAGATAGCCACGGCGCATTTGTTCGATCCATGGCGGCTCAAAAGCAACCGTGGATCGAGGTCCTTCAGTGCTGTAATATTCTGCGTCTCCTCCCTCTTGCAGTCTTAAAATCCCGGTGCTCATTGTCCCATTCTCTCGAGTTGTCTCATCATTTTATACATTCTTTTTGCTCCTTGTCTGGCGTCACCGTTACCTGCGCCTTTAACCGATTGCAAATTCATCACGAATTCACCGGGTTCCAGCAAAGCAGGAACAATGTCTCCATGGCTTCTTGCATTCATAATACCACCACGCTGGGCTCCCTGCACTTCTTCCTCAGTTTCTACCGGAATTTCTTCTGCATAAGGAAAACCGAGTGTATGGGTCGCAGCCGGAACATTTTCTGCACCAATCGGTATTCCATACAGTTGGTCTTGCAAATAATTTGGCCCCAGACTCTCCAGTCCCATGTCTATATCCAAAGGGTTGGCTTTTTCATACGCGCTCATAGCAGCGCCTTGTCCGGTGGGAACTTTGTATTTTATGGTATCCAAGAGCCCTTTACCTGCTTGAACATCTAAATAAGCCTCTACCAATTTTTGCCACCACGACTGTTCTCCTCCTCCAATTCCAAACAGTTCCAGAGCTGCGCTCACGGTGATACCAGCAGTCGCCGCAGTCTCCAATACTTTAGTCCAATCAATGGTTTCGGGCGCTACTCCCGTTGCAGTGATTTCTTCTATAACACCCGTATTTATTTTTTCTCCACCAGGACTATAAATATCTCCTGTGGTTTCATTTTCCCAAAAACCACTGCCTCCCGCTGTTCCCCCTGAAAATATGAGGGAACCTAAAGCTGTTACTACCACCATTCCAGTGACCCCCAGTGGAAGACCGCTGAGATTACCGTTCGCTGTCACAGTGATTTCTTCCATGGTTCCTGTACTTGTGGCTCCTTCGGTCCAAATTTTTTGTCCGTCCGCTCCAAGAGTGCACGTATAGATAACGGTATTTCCATCTTCTTCATCAGTGACCTCATGTGTATCGCCCACCTCAGCATCGGTTGTGTCAGGAAGAGGGTTTCCGTTGACATCTGTTCCAGTGGTTGTATCTGTTCCAGTGGTTGTATCTGTTCCAGTGGTTGTGTCTGTTCCAGTGGTTGTATCTGTTCCAGTGGTTGTGTCTGTTCCAGTGGTTGTGTCTGTTCCAGTGGTTGTGTCTGTTCCAGTGGTTGTGTCTGGAACAGCGCCCAGTTTATCGTACATTTCATCGGAAGTGAGTCCGTGCCATTCTTCATCAAGAAACTCTTCTCCATTTGGTTTTTCTGCTCTTAGGTAGCCTTGTTCTTGAAGACTTTTGAAGTCGGCGACATCTTGGGGAGTCAAAGGATTTGCTGCACGGTAGTCTGCGTCTCCTCTGTAATATTTATTCATTTTTTTGCGTAGTTTACGTATCCGACCTCCTCCTCTAGGACCCCTAAAGAACTGGCGATAGTATGCATTGGGATAGGAAGTAATAGAAGGACGTAAAAAATTCCAAATTTGACTTCCCCATATACCAGAATCATTAAATCCTCCTCCTCCTATTGGATTGGACCCATAACCGGTGTTCCATAAACCTCCGTCTTCAAAGCGGGGAATTGATGCAATGCCGCCATTTTGATAGCCTTCCGTCACCAAAGCCCCTTCGTCATAACCTGGAATTGATGCTATGCCGCCATTTTGATAGCCTTTGTATCCGGACGCATACGCTGCCTGAGCCTGTCTTTCGGCACCGGTTCTATTCGGGTAAACCTTTCCGGATTCACCCCACTTATAACCTCCATTGACTTTACGTATCGGCATTATGATATAGACACAGTGGTTGAGCCACTTGCCTGCACAGTTATTATTCCCAGTTCTCCCGTAGCACTCACTCCTTTTCTAGAAGGGGCATATAATATTTGCCACTTATCCCCATCATACACCTGAAGACATGCCTCTGTCAGGTTCCAAATGACATCACCGCGGTTAAATTGGTTCTGGTTCCGTATTGTATCAGTATATTGATAGGTTGCGGTTGGGTCAAAACTGTTCAGATTCAGTTCCAGAATGCGCACCAGACGGTTATACAACTCCGGTTCTACACTGCCATTGGCCAAGGGTAAACGGGTTTCTAGCAATTTTGCCATTATCTTCTGCCATCCGGTCTGGTATTGAGCCGCATTGAGCCCAAGCGCCAGCCCACTCCGAGTCTTGCTCCGGCGTCTGCATCATCGTCGGACTCCAGTCGGACCACGGCTTGCCGCGCACGCCCGCGCAAATTGAGTTTGGTGGTGCTGGCAGTCACTGTATTGGTACTCTCCGTGGTAAAAGTTTCATTCGGGTAATTTCTCATTTTTAA
>Ga0209644_1000272_pt1 | contig 10945 bp, 6 predicted proteins | sample ETNvirome_2_1000_FD_184069 | JGI IMG/M metagenome (GOLD analysis project Ga0209644, IMG submission 184069) | Marine viral communities from the Pacific Ocean - ETNP_2_1000 (SPAdes) (version 2) | ecosystem: Environmental > Aquatic > Marine > Oceanic | place: Pacific Ocean | collected 2013-06-22 | reverse complement strand
TTCTATTATCTTGATGGCAATGCATGTTCAATGCAATGTGAACGTGATTGGTATAATGTCTATGGTCAACGGGCATTAGATCACTTTGGTATGATTACTCAGCCTAGAGTATTGACCGCTGATAATGCGTGGTCAATTAGACGTGATTGGAATAATAATAATCATTATGCTTACAATCATTTGACCCAGGAACACAGACCATTAACGCAACAACAATATGATAACGAACAAACTATTACCGATGATGGCAGACTAGCCATCTAATCCTCTAGAGCCAAGCGACTAGCGTCGCTTGGCCTGTCACTTGTTACTTATTATTAATATATATAGATCGATAGAGGTACCACAACCGATCCGAAAAAAGACAATTCCTCAAACACTAAAACACTTAATATCAAAAGGGGTCCCACTGCTTTACACTATATTGCTTGATTCAGAGAGCCAGTGCTGATAAATACATTTTGGGTCCCATAATAAAAATATTATGCAAAATTTTTTATCATTAGAAGAAATTGTAAAAAAAATAGAAAAACTTCCTCCTGATCTTAGACGTAAAGCTAAGAAGAAGCTTATTACATTAAGCCGAACGAAAACCATTAATGATATTCGAAATGATTTTCTGACTTTCGTTAAGCACATGTGGCCTGATTTTATAGAGGGGTCCCATCATAAAATTATTGCAAAAAAATTTAATAAATTGGCATCGGGTGAAATTAAACGGTTGATTGTGAATATGCCACCCCGTCATACCAAATCAGAATTTGCATCCTATCTCTTGCCAGCCTGGATGATTGGCAAGACACCAAATTTAAAAATTATTCAAGCCACTCACACTGCTGAACTCGCAGTACGTTTCGGTCGAAAGGCTAAACACTTAATGGATACAGAAGAATATAAAAAAGTTTTTCCCACAAGACTCATGGAAGATAGCAAAGCCGCTGGTCGCTGGGAAACTGATCAGGGAGGCGAGTACTTTGCCGTCGGAGTCGAGGGCGCGGTCACAGGAAGAGGAGCCGATCTTTTAATTATTGATGATCCACATTCCGAGCAAGACGCTATGTCCAAGAAGGCGATGGAACGAGCGTACGAATGGTACACGACAGGTCCACGACAAAGACTTCAACCAGGAGGAAGAATTGTCCTGGTTATGACAAGATGGAATACAAAAGATTTAACAGGCACTTTACAAGCCGCTCAAAAAGAACCGAAAGCCGATCAGTGGGATGTGGTTGAGTTTCCTGCGATCCTACCTTCAGGTAAACCCGTGTGGCCAGAATATTGGGACTTGGATCAGCTCTTAGGGGTCAAGGCTTCAGTGGCTTTACCTAAATGGAATTCTCAATACATGCAGAATCCAACGTCCGAAGAAGGAGCCCTTATCAAAAGGGAATGGTGGCGTAAATGGAAAGAGCCAAAGATGCCAAAATTAAAACATGTCATTCAAAGCTACGATACTGCTTATTTGAAAAAGGAATCGTCCGACTTTTCAGCGATTACGACGTGGGGAGTGTTTTCAACGTCCGAAGACACGCCGGACAATTTAATCCTGGTTGATGCCGTTAAACAAAGAATGGAGTTTCCAGAATTAAGGCGCAAGGCGCTTGAACTCTATAAATACTGGGAACCGGAAACGGTCATTATCGAGTCGAAGGCGGCGGGGCTGCCTTTAGCCTTTGAACTGAGAGCGATGGGAATCCCCGTTATCAACTTTACTCCGAGCAAAGGAAATGATAAGCATAGTAGAGTTAATGCGGTCGCGCCTCTTTTTGAGTCCGGCCGAATTTGGGCTCCTTTGGAGATGGAGTTTGCTCAAGAAGTAATCGAAGAATGCGCTTCCTTTCCATATGGTGATCATGATGACTTGGTCGATAGTACGACTCAGGCTGTGATGCGATTTAGACAAGGGGGATGGATTACCCATCCTGAAGACTATAAAAACCCGAAGAAACCGGTTATGAGAAAAGAGTATTATTAAAATGGGTATTGAAACAATTCTAGGAATGATCCCCAAGGGGGGTAGGTACGCCAAGAGTGTAGTGAATTTTGTTCATAAGGCTCCTAAAAGTTGGCCCGAGTTTAAATCGGCAATACAACAGATTACTGATTTTTTAAAAATAGGAAGACTTAGATTGGATGGCAAACAGAAAACCATTTTTGAAACCAATAAAAATATTTTAAAAAACCATGAGAAGGTGACTAAGAAAGTTGAAGTTCCTCCTTCGGTTAAAAAAGAGTTCCCTCCTTTTAACGTGTCCAAAGAAGATTTTACCAAAGGCTGGACACCCACTCTGATAGAACGTTCAAAAGCACGAAACATTTATAAAAAGCTAGAGCCTCCTGCTTCGAAATACACCAAGGAGATGGAAAAGATTGATGAGGAACTAGATGCTTTAGCCTTTGGGAGTTCTAAGTATGAGCATCTTTCTGTAGCTGCAAAAAATAAAATCATGAAGAAGCTGCAAGCAGAGATGAATGAGTTGATTAAAAAAGCGATGAATGAAGATCTATCAAAGCTTTCGTTGTCTCAGATTAATAAAAGGACTCAGAATATTCAAAAAAGAATTCAAGAAATTATAGACAACCCTAATATTAAAGGAACGGTTACTGAGGGTCCGAAGCGAGATATGATCAAAGCGATTGCTGATAGTGAACGTAAAGGTCTAGAGAATGCGCGAAACATTATCAAACGAAGAAACGCTGAGAAGAAATATGGCACTACTTTTCCACGGCTAGACCCTGAGAATGATGCGTTTATTATTACTGGATTGACTGAGTCTGGAAACCCAATGAGGGTTGGTCGATTTACTGGACGATTCAGCGCCGTTAAAGATTCTAAGACAGGAGAACTAACCCGTAAAGAAGGGACATCGTATTGGGATAAGTGGGATGCTAAAAAGAATCAGATAAGAAAACCCAACGAAGAAATGTGGCATGAAACTGTAGATGCTGAGGGTAAGACTATTATGTCTAACCCTGATTATAAAGTGACGACAAAGAACATGGATATTTGGAATGAGATATATAGTGATTTAAGTACTAGTGATCTGGCTAAAAAAGGATATAAACTTAAACAGATTGATATGTTGGTAAAGGGAAGAGCTGTCAATAAATATTTAGAGGCGAACAAGTTACAAGGTGACTCCACTAAAATTTCAGATATTATGGAAGATCTATATTTAAGAGGCGATGACGTTTATAGAATGTCCATCAAAGAATGGACCAAGAAAATTCCTGAGTACTTTGCAGAAGGTGGCAGAACTGGATTTCGAAACCCAGGTCTGGTAACCAAAGGAATAGAACTAGCCAAAAAATTTAACTTAAAAACCAAGGCTCAAACAGGGGGTATTTTTGCTGCCTTAATTGCAGCGATGGAAGCTGGAGTTACAGGTATTGAGGAAATAGCAAAGATGTTGGGAAAAGATGATCCAGAAATTTATAAACCAAGTGATTTTTATAGACTATGGAAAAAGTATAAAGCCCAAAAAGAACTTTTAAGAAGATATGAAGTCTTTAAAACAAGAGGTGGCCCTGAAATGCACGAAGATTATAAATCAGGTTACTATAAAGAACAGATGCCTAAACTTTATTCAGAGAAAGAATATGGAGAGCCAAAGGATTATGTCTTTCCTACTGAAAAAAGAAATGAACATGCCACTGGCGGAGTCTCAAATCTTTTCAGAGAGCGACAAGGCTATCGTTCTGGTAAAACAGTAATAGACTTAGTCAAAGGCGCGCGCTGGTTGATTAAACAATTAAAATCAGTGTTGGATGACATGATTTATGGTTCAGCGAATACTAAATCAATTTTTTATAAAATGCCTGAAGCTGAAAAAGTAAAAGTGTTTAAAGAAACCGAAGCTGCGATCAAGCACCTTGAGGCTGGAGGCGAGATCCCTGAGAATTTACTCAAGACCATGCGACAGGATAAAAGATTCCAGAATCTGACGGTGAGTAAAACTGGCGACAAGGATTTTATCGAAATGCAGAAAGTGGTTCTTGAATCAAAATTTCCAAAAGACATGCGAGAATTTATGGGCAAGCCCCTTAAAACAGAAGACTTTGTAAAAATAGACTTGATGGCATTCAAGAAAACATTGCCGAGCGAACTTATAGCTAAGTTGAATAAATTACCTGTTGAAAATCAAACTGTTTTATTAAAACAGTTCAAGGAAGCTTTTGACGCTACGAAAACAGGAGGTGTTGAAGGTGGCATTAATGTTTTAGAAAAACAATTACTAGAAGACTTTATTCCTAAAGGCAGGCCTCATGCGACTGGCGGCCTGATTGATGGCTATGCAACCGGCGGCGTGTCCAACCTTTTCAGGAGTCGTTAATGGCTTATATCGAATGGTGGAATAGAACAGGCCCGATTACGATGGGCGAACGCTTTGGACTCAATGAAATTTCTATAGCGCGCAATACCTTAAGTCCTACAAAATCTTACACTGCAAAGGCTCCTGGTAACATTCCGCTTATGGCACCGGAGCTTTCAGAGGATCTTACTCCAATGCCTAATATTCCAGACCTCCTTCGTGAGGAAGGTATTCAGGTTGGCGAACAGGTTAAAGACGGAGGAAGGATCGACATGAAACCTGGCGGGATCGTAGAACCGGGTGTCACGCATTATGGAATGAAGGAAAAGCATAAAGCAGCGTATGATGCAGGATATAAGTTTTATAAAGATAAAGGGATTAAGATTACAGATAATATTGAAGAGCTCATTAGAAAAAATGTTAGTGTAAATAAAGGTACATTTATCCCTCCAAAATTTTCTGGACTTCTTTACGAAGGTATTTCATCAAGACTCCCTGATTATACGCTCAAGATGTTGAAGAAAGATTTAAAGGCGGGTAAGACTTCTCATCAAATTGCCATTGAATATTTTAAAGCGAATAAGAAAAACGTTTTAAAAAATTTTGAAGGGACCAAACAATTTAAACAACCTTTAAGTGCTTTAAGTACTACGATTGGAAATATTATTAACAAGGACAAAGAACTTTCCAAACTCTATAAAAAAATTATCAAAGACAATTCTTTTAAGTCTGAAACGGGAAAAGCAAAATATGTAAAAGATATTGAAACGCTTTTACCGTTTATTCAGGAAAAAGGAATTTTAGTAGTAGATGAACGAGGCAAAGCTATAAAAAATGCTAATGATTATTTTAGATATGCTTATCGAACGGTAAGTGAACCTATTTCGAAATTGTTTGGTTATTATGAAACAATAGGAATCGAACACCCAGCTGGAGTTTCTCGAGCGGTTATTTTAGAGGATGCAAATACCTTAAATAGAATCATCGCCACTATACCTGAAACTAATACAATAAAATCAGAGTTAGATAAGCACGCTACAGGTCAAGCTAAATTTTTTAAAAATATTGGAGATTCTAAATATATTAAAAATTTAAATAAGATAACTAAAAAAATGAACGAGGAATTTGCTACCCCTAGAATTGTTACGGATGTAAAAAAGGGTGAGGCGGTTGTAAGACCGATGAAAGAACTTTCTTTGACTAAGCCAAATCTTTTTCAACAAACAAAAGGGTATATAATGCAAAAGCTGGCTGCCGGTGGATTTAATAAAGCACACTTTAATAAGTTGGCACCTGAATTACAAAAAGCTATCAAAGCATTTGAAGGAGGCAACCTTATTAAAGGGAATAAATATTTAAAAGCAGCAATGCTTGCAGCAGGACTAGTGCTTACTACAGCAGGAACAACGCGTGAAAAAGGTATGACTACAAAAAAGATGGAAGAGAAGACATCCCAGTTTCTAGAGACTGGCGACCAGAAACAAGAAGATCGCACAGCGGTCTTTCCTTATGATATCGTAAGTGCCATTGCAGAAGATCCAAAGAAGACTATGTCTCTAGCAGCTCCTATTGCTGCAGGAGCCGCTATTGTTGAGCCAAAGAAAGCATTGGAAATAGCAAAACAAGTAGGAACAAAAGCAGGTTCCGCTTTCGAAAAAATAATAAGACCTTTGTTCGTTCCCGCTGTAGATATAGGTGCAGCATTCGTGGATACTCCAATAACTTCGAAAGAACATCATCGTGATGTAACGAGTCCTGGCTTTTGGATGACTAAAGCATTTTGGGCAAATGCCATGGACAAGTATGGAATTACTCGAACTTTTAGCATGTTAAAAAATGCTCCTAATTTTCCAGAGAAGGCTAGAATACTTAGAGATATTGCTTTACGAGGAATAGTTTTAAATCCAAAAGCTGTCCGTGCAGTTTCTAAAATAGCATGGCCGGCAACGGCTGCAGCTTCTGTTTATGATTCCTATAAAGATTATCAAAGACGTAAACCTTTCATTGAAGAACAAAAAGAATTAATAAAAAAAGGGGTTATCAAAGAAGAAGAGTTTGATAAAGATGAGCCCATGTTTGCCATGGGCGGCATAGCTAGTTTACTTAAATGAACCCGACGTTAACCAAGAATATGAAAAACGTGAAATGGAACTTGATTCCTCCTGTCAAAGGCCCTGAGCCTAGAGCCTTGATTAAAGAATCAAAACAGGATAAACCAGTAAGATTGGAGAAGAAAAATGGCAGAAATCGATAAGTCTTTACCGAACGTAAAGCAGACTTTAAAAGTTCCGTCGCATCAACAGCAATTAGAAATTCAAGCTGAAGCTCAAGCATCAGGTCCTGAGCAACCTGAAGTCACCAAGAATGAAGACGGCTCTGCAGAAATTACCTTTGAACCCGGCGCAGTTAATCAAGAGGGTGGTCAAGATCATTATGCTAATTTAGCCGACCTTCTCCCAGACAATGTTTTAGATACATTAGGATCAGAACTCTGGAATAATTACGACGAGTATCGTAGATCCAGAAGACAATGGGCGGATTCCTACACCAAGGGTTTAGATCTATTAGGATTTCAATACAAAGACAGAACACAACCGTTTCAAGGCGCAGCAGGTGCAACGCATCCTGTACTCGCCGAAGCCGTAACCCAGTTTCAAGCAGGCGCATATAAAGAACTACTTCCTGCCGGAGGACCGGTACGCGCACAGATTTTAGGAAAGATTACAAGACAAAAACAGGATCAAGCGACTAGGGTCAAGGATTTCATGAACTATCAGATTTGTAACGTCATGAAAGAGTACGACTCAGAATTTGATCAAATGCTATTTTATTTACCGCTTGCAGGCTCAACCTTCAAGAAGGTATACTATGACGATTTACTTGGACGAGCCGTATCAAAGTTTGTTCAAGCGGATGACTTAGTGGTTCCGTATTCTGCTACCTCATTAGAGGATGCGGAAGCCATTTGTCATGTTATTAAAACCACCGAGAACGATTTAAAGAAACAACAAGTTTCTGGATTCTATAAAAATATCGATCTCCAGGTTCCTTATAATGAAGAGAGTGAACTCAAGAAAAAAGAAAGAGAACTCGAAGGCGTTCGTAAAGGCTGGCAAGAAAAGATTTTCACGCTGGTCGAATGCCATGTCAATTTAGATTTAGAAGGTTTTGAAGATCAAGGTCAAGATGGCCAACCGACGGGAATTAAGGTTCCTTATATTGTTACCATAGAAAATTCTACCCGAAAAGTTTTATCGATTCGAAGAAATTTTAAACTCGATGATCCATTGAAAAATAAGATTCAATACTTTGTGCATTTTCGATTTCTGCCAGGTCTTGGATTCTATGGCTTTGGACTCATTCATATGATTGGTGGACTTAGCAGAACGGCAACGTCTGCTCTCCGTCAATTACTAGATGCAGGTACGCTCTCCAACTTACCTGCCGGGTTTAAACAGAGAGGCATTCGTGTACAAAACGATGCTGTCTCGTTACAGCCTGGGGAGTGGCGCGATGTCGACGCTCCCGGCGGTAATATTAAAGATGCGTTTATGCCGCTTCCTTATAAAGAACCGTCTCAAACTTTATTGCAACTGATGAACATTGTTGTTCAAGCCGGACAACGATTCGCATCGATTGCCGATATGCAAGTGGGTGATGGCAATCAACAAGCGGCTGTAGGAACAACCGTGGCTCTTTTAGAAAGAGGCTCACGAGTGATGAGTGCCATTCACAAAAGAATTTACGCATCCTTAAAACAAGAGTTTGCTTTATTGGCGAATGTCTTGTCCACGTACTTGCCTCCGGTTTATCCTTACGATGTGATTGGAGATCAAAAAGAAATTAAACAGGCCGACTTTGATGACAAGATTGATATTATGCCGGTTGCTGATCCTAATATCTTTTCTCAGACTCAACGAATTGCCACGGCACAAACAGAATTACAACTCGCTCAATCAAATCCACAGATGCATAATCTTTATGAAGCTTATCGAGATATGTATACAGCGATTGGCGTCAAGAATATTGATCAGATTTTACCACCCCCTCCGCCTCCGGCTCCTAAGAATCCGGCCATCGAACATATCGATGCGATTGGTGGAAAACCTTTCCAAGCCTTTAGTGGTCAAGATCATCGAGCTCATATCACGGCGCACATAGCTTTTATGGCAACGAACATGGCAAGAAACAATCCCATGGTGATTGCTGCTTTAGAAAAGAATGTCTTCGAACATATTTCGATGATGGCTCAAGAACAGGTGGAAATGGAATTTAAAGACAAGATTCAAAAGGTTCAACAGATTCAACAAATGATGAGTCAGAATCCTCAACAACAACCCGACCCAAGAATTCAAGCGGAAGCTCAGAATCTTCAGTTACAGATTGAAGCACGTAAGGCTCAGTTGATTGCAGAGATGATGGAAGAATTCCTGGTCGAAGAAAAGAAAATTACTTCTCAATTTGATCATGATCCAATTGCTAAACTACGAGCAAGAGAACTTGATCTTAAAGCGCAAGACAATCAAAGAAAACAACAAGAAGATGAACAACGAATCGCGCTTGATCGTATGAAGGCGATGATGAATCAAAATGTTCAAGAAGAGAAGATGGAACAAAACGAAGAGCTCGCTCATTTAAGAGCCGATACCTCTTTAGAAAAACAAGCGATGTCCAACCGAGCGAAAATGCGTTCTGATGTTATGAAACGAAAGGACGTTAAGACGCTGAAAGGACCGAGAAGCTAATGCCTTTTCAATCTGAAAAACAAAGAAGATATCTACACGCTAATCATCCAGAAATTGCCAACCGATGGGAAGCAAAATATGGATTGGGTGGAATAGCGGAATTAAATTCACAACTTAATAGTCTTCCAGAATACTATCTTCCTAAAAATCATGGAGGTTTAATCCCTTCTCATGAAGCCGGTATCTATGGTTTGGCTGAAGGGGGACAACTGGTAAAACCAGGGCCTGGAAGACCAGGTTATGGTGGACCTCAAGATTGGGGTGCGGAAGCGAAAGGAACAGGAGCATATAGTAGTGGTCCTTCAGACAGAGGACCAAGAGATGATCCAGATAGATTTGGACCTACTACAACTACTACAACTACAACACCGGATGGTCCTATTAATATTCATAAGGATAATCTTGACGTACTCCTAGAGCAAGCAAAAACAGATAGACTAAATCGTAAAAGGCTGAAGACTCGTGATCGTACAAAGGACAACTGGGTTGACGAAAATCTAGCAAACATTGATCTGGCACTCAAGGTTAAAAAGTTTAGCACAAGCTTAAACCCTGTGGATCTTTTAAAAGTGAATCCGGTTCTACTGGGTGGGAGTTATCTTTATAACAAATTTAAAAATAGAAATAAAAATACAACGCTAGGACTTAAGGAATCTATAGATTTTGGACAAGGATTGGGAGATGACGCTAAAGTATTGGGAGATATAGATTTCAGCGAGATTAAAGGAGATGTAGCATCCCTGATGTCTGATGACCCTAATATTCCTGATGACCCTAATATTCCTGATGAACCCGAAACATTAGAAGATCTTATAAATAGTGGGGCTTTTGAAGGTATTACGCAAGAAGATTTTGGATTAGAACCAGAAAAAGTACCTAGTACTGACAAATACAAACGAGGTAAAGTTATGGCAGTAGCTGAAGGCGGAATAATAGGATTAAAACAGGGAGGACAACTGGTAAAACCAGGACCGGGACGACAAGGATATCAAGGGCCTCAAGATTGGGGACAAGAAGCAAGAGGGACAGGAGCATATAGTGGTGCTAGTGAACCTTCATGGGAAGGAGGAGGTTATGATCAACCCTCTGCACCTGAAACTAAAACAGTGGAGCGAGATGATGGACCATATCGTAATGTTCATTTTGATACTCCGGAGATATTAGAGGAACAAAGAAAATTAGACTTACAACAAATGGTTAGAGACCAAGAGGAAGAAAGAGGAACCGAAACTTGGGAAAAAGCACAGCAGTGGAATAAACCTACTGTTACTATTGGGGGCATGGCGGTTAATTTGCTTACTTTTGCTCTTACCGGAGGAATAGATAATCCTTTAACAAGACAAGCTGCAAGTAAACTTGTTAAATGGGGGGCAGATAAAATTGGATTTGAAGACACTATAAATACATTCGTTGGAGAAAATTTTGGAAGTATAGAAGAAATGAAAGCAAGGATAGAAGAAAAAGTGGCTAGACAAGATCTTATACAATCTCTTCCTAGAGGACACCCTGAAAGAATTCAGTTAGAAGGACTTACAAAAGAAACAATTACTCCTGAAAGAGACGGTGTGGATATTAAATATACAACAGAACAGATTACAGAGATTAATGATGCTAACGCTGAAAAGACTCAATTAGAACAGAAGTATAAGGAAATGGACGAGGCATCTGCTGCAGCTTGGTTAAGACAACAAGAAATGCAAGCTAAGAAACAGGCTTATCTAGCTGCTTTTAGACAGAAGTATTTGATGGGGGATACTGAAGAGTCTCAATTGATGTCCGTTGCTCACGGAGGAAGAATTCCTGGTTATAATACTGGTGGACTTTCTAATTTATTTAGGCTAAAAAACAGATAGGAGAAAACTATGAGAAACGATTTCGGATCAAGAC
>Ga0209644_1000270_pt1 | contig 11245 bp, 12 predicted proteins | sample ETNvirome_2_1000_FD_184069 | JGI IMG/M metagenome (GOLD analysis project Ga0209644, IMG submission 184069) | Marine viral communities from the Pacific Ocean - ETNP_2_1000 (SPAdes) (version 2) | ecosystem: Environmental > Aquatic > Marine > Oceanic | place: Pacific Ocean | collected 2013-06-22 | reverse complement strand
AGAAGAGGAAGTAGCTAGCGAGGAAGAAGAACAGGTTGAAGAAGAGTCTACAGAAGTGGTAGAAGAAACAAATGAAGAAGCGGAAGAAGAAACACAAGAAGAGGAATCTGCTAGCGAAACTGCTACAGCATCCACTGTTTCGTCAAAGAAAAGTGCCAAACAAAAAAAGGTACGATCGAAAAAATCTCTCATGGCGAATATGGAGCGAATGATGGACAAGGTTGACGAAGACGTTAAAGATATTGCTAAAAATTTAGCCCTTAAAAATATCATAAAAATGAAAGCCATGGCTAGCGAACAGGCATCACTGGATTTATACAAAAATGCAATATTTTATAAGCCAAAAGACATTTATTTAAAGCAATTAAATATCTTTGATCCCAGACAAATTTACGATAAGATTACTCTGACGAGTTATATCAAAAATGATAGAGTCGCAATCAAGGCGAATGCCTTGCACGAAATCAATCTCAAAAAACAGAGACTATTAATAGAATTGGAGCAATTAAAAAATGGGAAAATTTAAGTTAAAAGATCAACTAGCAGGGATTGCTGCGCTGATCGCAGCTATTGTAGCTATCGGTGGTGGTTTTGTGAAGTATGGTGAAGTCATGACCAGACTTGATGTATTATCCGAACAAACTGGCCCTGATCTTACACCGTTAGCACGACAAATTGGTGATGCTAAAAAAGGTGTAAGTAATAATCAACAGACCATTACAATTAACACGGAAGATATGCTGGAAAATGCTGGTGAAATTAAAGTTTTACAAAAGGAAATAGAATTAATTAAACTTCAAATAGAAGAAATAAAAATAAGTACAACGAATCCACTATCAAACTAATATATGCAACTCTCTAAAAATTTCAACTTGGTTGAACTAACCAAGTCTCAAACAGCTGAACGAAAAGGCATTTCCAATGACCCTAGTCCTGACCACTTGGAGAACCTAAGATTGCTCTGTGAGCGCGTCCTACAGCCTGTTAGAGACCATTTTAATCACGTTGTCAGTGTTTCCTCGGGATATCGTAGCCCGGCGCTGTGCCAAGCGATCGGCAGCAGCCCTGATAGTCAACATGCAAAAGGGATGGCGGCCGACTTCGAAATCTATGGCACACCTAACAATGAAATCTTTAACTGGATCAGTCAGAACCTCATGTACGATCAAATGATATTAGAATTCTGGAATCCAGACGAACCCAATTCGGGTTGGGTGCACGTCGCATACAATCCTGATCAGGAAGAAAATACAAAGGAGAATCTCAGAGCATATAAAGACGAAGATAATTACACACGATATAAACCAATCATAGGAGACGCCTCATGACATTTATATGGGAAAAATTTAAAGCATATAAAGAAACTCTTCTAGTATCTTCGTTCAATAGATACCAGGGATTAATTCTTTTTCTCATGCTACTTGTAATTTATTTTAAATAATTTTAAAATTCTACCGCGCCTCGCGCGTATATCCTACATTTTGAGGGATTAGAAATAGTTTATATTGATGTTGCAACGAATTTTTGCATCGGTACAGGTAGAAGAATGATGAGGTTGGGAAGTATCAAACAAAAGCATACGATTCGCTATGCTTGAAATTTTAGTGTTATTCTTGAGGATTGTAGAACCATTACACGTATTTAAGGAAAAAAGAGCCCCTTTGTGTGCGAAAGGAAAATCAGAATGGTCTTCATGTTCTACAATTTTACCTTGATTACTATATAAATTAGCCTTGATTCTGATTAAAGCCTTAAATTTTAATTTTTTAAGAATCGGATCTAGAATCTTATAGAAAGAAGAAGTAATTCCTTCATTATGCTTGAAAAAAAAATGGGACCAACAAAAATGAACTTCATGCTTTCCATTATAGGCCACGTAATCTTTAAAATACCAGGGAAATTCATCTCCCAGTATAATATTTTTTATATTCTCATAATCTGCTTGATTCAAAAAATCATCTTTAATGATATATTTTAAATCCATGATTATTTATACACCTATTCTTAGTTGATTATATTTATTAATAACAAAAGGAACAATATCACTAGTAGTTCCTCTTGCAAAAATTAAAAGAGGGATACAAAAAAGGTCCCGTGGAGCGTAAGCACAGTTTAAGGGTTTTTTAATTTTAAAAAGATCTAAACTCCATTTAACAGAAGGATGAACTACCCAGTAAATTGGTCTCTCACAATACCAGCTTAAACGAGCATTTTTATTTACATGTTTTCTAAATAATTGATAGTAGAAATCATATATTCTGGTATCATCAGGATCCGGATGATCATCATGGGGAGCATCATCAGAAAATATACAATCAAATTTTCCTAAAGTTTTTAATTTATTTTGCCATGTTCCTTCAACAATATTAACTTTATGTGATTGTTTTTTAGACCATTTTTTTAACTCTTTTAAAACTGTGGAATTATCTTCTATTATTGTATGTGATTTTATTTTGTATTTTTGTATTGCGGAAGCTGAATAACCTAACCCAAATCCAACTTCTAAGACATCTCCTCTTGGTTTTAATTTTTTTACCAGAGCTTCCATATATGGTTTCTCCCATTCCATCATTACTTGAAAGCCGTGCTGATCTATTAAAATATCTTTGTTATATCTATCTTTTGTTTTTTTAATTTTCATATCCAATCTTTTAATTCTTCACCCATCACTTGGGTAGCAATGTTAATTTTCTTGCGGAGGGCTTTAACGATTCTTTCATCAACAGTGTCTTCCGCAAGAATATCTATGTAAGTCATAGGAAATTTTTGACCAATACGATCAATTCTCGCTTCAGACTGAGTTCTTTTTTCTAAGTCATAACCATTAGAATAATAAATCATGGTAGAGGCAGCGGTGAGCGTAATTCCATATCCACCGGTTTGTGGAGTCCCAACTAAAAAACGAGTCTCATCCTTAGTTTGGAATCGTTCTAAATTAGTCTGACGTATTTCATTCGGAGTTAAACCATAATAAGTGACCACTGACTTTTCTCCATATTTTTCTTGAATAGCTTTTACAATCGTTTGAACATCAAATTGATAATGAGCCCAAATTACAGCCTTACCTTCGAGTTCTTCTAAGACTTCTAACAACTGGGATAATCTATTATTTTTTATAGGTTGAATTGAATCATCATCTGCTTTAAAATGTCCGCACGTTATTTGATGCAAACGCATTAATTGTGTTAATGCGGTCACTGTTGTTATCACCTTTCCATTCATTTCTGCTAGTGCCATTTGTTTCATTTGCCTATAAACTTTCTCTTGTTCAGGGGTTAACGTAATGATTCTTTTCATGTATGTTTTGGGAGGAAGATCTAGGCACTCATCTTTGAGAACACGATAAGAGAAGGGCTTAAGTTTTTCTGACAGTTCTGCAAGGTTTTTATAACCTACAACGAGTTGCACAGATCTTCCGTTAAAATTAGCAGTACGCATAGTGGCATAGCGAGATCGAAACGTATAATAAGAAGAATGGTTCAAGAGATAAGGATCAAGAAACTCACATTGTTTATAAAGGTCTAAAGGAGATTTAGTCACAGGGGATCCAGTTAAAATTCGACGGTATTTGGCATAAGCAGCCAAATTAATAATATTTTTCGTTCTCTTTGCTCCAGGGTTTTTAATCGTAGTACTTTCATCCACAACCATAAACGTTTCATGACAACTTAAAAACTTTTTAGCAAAATCTACACCTTTAGTAGTGCTAAAAGCCTCTACATTCATAATAAGAATGTGAAGATCTACACCTGTTTTAAATAAAGTGTCCAGTCTTTTCTTTTGTTTTTGATTGATTGTAGCTTGCCATAAAACCATTTTATAATGAACATGGTTGGGCATGTGAGTAGGAAATTCTTGAGAATACCACGTTTTATATACTCCTTTAGGAGCGATGATTAAGGCTCCATTTACTTTTCCTTTATCATAAAGCATTGCTAAAGTATCAATAGCTACTTTAGTTTTACCGGTACCCATTTCCATAAACAAAGCATAAACCTTCTTGTCGCAAGATTTTTTCAATGCAGTTAACTGATGCCCATAAGGCTTCGTCTTAAATTTATAAAACATAGTCTTCTTTCTTGACAATATAAATATATTATCTTATATCTTATGTCAATAGAAAGCCATGACGGATTTAGATTATAAAGAACTTAAACAAGACTCGGAAAAAATAGTCTACGTTATTCAAGAAATTCCAGGTACTAAAGAAGGGCGTCCTAAAATCAATATTATGGGGGCTCAAAAATTTGGAAAAATCAAAGTTCTCTTACGAGAAGATTCTCAAATGATTTTTAGTCCCGGTCCTATTATTTTTGAATTAAGAAGATTGTTAAAAGAATATCGTCCCACTGATTATCTTCTACTTACAGGTGACCCCGCAATTATAGGAGTTGCATGTTCTGTTGTATCTGATATAACCCATGGCAAATATCATTTATTAAAATGGGACCGACAAGAAAGAATGTATTATCCCATTTCGATTAACTTATACGAGAAAGGAAAAATAGATGAATAAATTAAATGAAATGATGGAACAAGATCAATCTTTAGCCATCAATGAAATAGACAATATAGCGAATCTTTCTGAGGAAGTACTAAAACTTCAGCAGTTAGAAAAAAATATTAAAGCAAAAGAACAAGATCTAAAAAGTTTAAAAGAAACAGCTGAAAAAGTTTCAGGTGAAGTCATTCCAACCATTATGAATGAAATGTCTTTATCTTCTTTAAAACTCGCAGACGGTTCTTCTGTGGAAGTTAAAAAAATTTATGGTGCTTCTATACCTATAGCAAAAAGAGAAGCAGCATTTAACTGGCTTCGAAATAATGACCTAGGCGATATCATTAAAAATGAAATCACCGTTTCTTTTGGTCGTAACGAAGATAACAAGGCGAGCGATTATGCACACCTTGCACAAAGTCAAGGCTATCAACCTGCACAAAAATTAAAGGTAGAACCGATGACTTTAAAAGCATTACTCAGAGAGCGAACTGAAGCAGGCAAAGAGATGCCCTCTGATTTGTTCAACACGTTTGTAGGAAACCAAACAAAAATAAGGAGTAAATAAACATGCCTCAAGAAGCAAGAGACATTACTACTAAGAAACAAGCTGAAGTACCCTCCACTTCATTATTTGAAGCGGATGCGAAGTTGGGTTTAGAGAATATGGACCAAGACGATTTGGCCCTTCCATTCCTAAAGCTACTTCAAAACAGTTCTGACGAAACGAAGAAAAAACATGCTTCGTATGTAGAAGGAGCTGAACCAGGAATGTTCTATAATACAGTTACTAAAAAACTATATGATGGAGCAAAAGGCATAGAAGTCATTCCAAGCTTTTATAAACTCACTTTTCCTGAGTGGGCACCATTTGAAAGAAGAGAAGGTCGTCCGGCATCACCGGATAGAGGCCCTGAAATTCTTTCTCAAACAAAGAAGGATGCATCCGGTAAAGATGTTCTTCAAAATGGTAACATCATTATTAAAACAGCGAATCACTTTGTCATTATCTTAACGGCAAATGGACCTGATAAAGCTTTAATAGCGATGAAGTCTACTCAACTTAAAGTAAGTCGTGGATGGAATTCAATGATGAAAAGTATCACTGAAAAAGGTAAAAATGGTACTTTTAATCCGCCATCTTTTAGTCACATCTATCAATTACGGTCAGTAGAAATATCAGGAAATTTTACTTGGTATGGTTACGCTGTAAAACTTTTAAGAAAAGTAGATAACGTAGATCTTTATCAGCATGCTAAAGCTTTTCACGCTTCAATAAAAAGTGGACAAGGCAAAGCAGCAGAAAAAGACAACGTAAATTTCTAAGTTTCACCTAGGGTGAATATAGGGGCGGCAGCGCGAGAGTTAAACCGCCCCGCTTAAAGGGATGTATGATAGATGAATTTATAAAACTATTTTCTGGACTCAAAGAAAACTTTGGCAAAGCCGATATGTCCAAAGCTGAGTTTGATAAAGAAAGAAATAAGATCAAACCTCCCTACGTATGGGCTCAAGAATCAGTCACTCTTTTTCATTACAAACAACATTTAGACGGAACAATATCAATAGGAATTCAACCTTGTACCAAAGAAGGTAAAGCATCTTTTGGATGTATTGATGTGGATGCTAAAAACTATAAAGATTTTAACATACCACTTTTACTCTCTTACATAGAAAAATATAAATTACCTTTAGTCCCATGTCGATCAAAAAGCGGAGGTTTACATATTTATTTATTTTTAAAAGAAGCCATTGACGCACAAACTATGCGAGATTCCTTAGCTTCGCTACTTTTACCACTTGAACTACCAAGAACCACTGAAATTTATCCTAAACAAATTGAACTAGAACCCGATGAGAATGGAAATTTGTCAGGAAATTTTATTAACCTTCCTTATCAAAACGAAAAAGAAACAACTCGTCATGCTCTCGACAAAAACAATCAACCTTTATCTCTAGAACAATTTATTAAAATAGCCATAGAGTCTCAATTAAACCCTGAAGGATTAAACCAACTTGTCACACGATGTGAAGAAGAAGTTTTAAAAGGAGGAGACCCTGAATTTGCAGATGGACCATGTTGTTTACAACGACTTTCCAAAACTAAAATTGGAGATGGCAGAGATCGGTTTATGTTTAATTACATGGTCTTTGCCAAGAAAAAATATAAAGATCAATGGCCTGATAAAGTTAATGAAGCTAATAAATATTTTGCAGATCCGTGGCCTCTTAAAAAAATTAACGATAAAATTAAAGCCTGGAGTAAAGATACTGCAGGACATACTTGTACCGATGAAATTTTAGAACCTAAATGCGTAAAACATGTTTGCGTCAAAAGAAAATTTGGAATTAAATCAGATGTCAATTCTATTTTCCCCCTTATTTCTGGTTTACAAAAGATTATGAGTACCACTCCACGACTCCGATTCATGGTCGAAAAACCAGACGGAAAACCAGTTCAATGTGAAGCATCCAGTCCTGGAATGTTTACAACTCAAAAATTTCTTTTAGATTTAATTTGGTTACAAGCTGATTTTTATCCTGATCCTTTGTCACCAAAACAATTCAGAGTCTTTCTTAATCAAGTCTCAAAAAATTGTGTTACTATTCATCCAGCTGCAGGGACCGATATTAAAGATCAATTGTATCAACATCTCTACACCTACTGTGTCAATTCAACTCAAGCTAAAACAAAAAGCGATATTAGAGGAGGACTCTGTTGGACTGAAGGAGGATTTCATTATTTTATTTTTTCTTCCTTCTTTGAAACCTTACCTACCAAATGGAAACTCGATGCTCGTGATACCGGAATTATTATGAAACAAGAACTCGGAGCCGAAGATGATGTCTCTTATAATATAAATAATAAAACTCAAAAAGTTTGGCGTCTTAAACAAATGAAAATTGATCAGATTGAATATAAAAAACCTGAACGAACGGAGCCTAACTATTAATGAATTATAAAGTTGTGGGTCCTCCAGGCACAGGTAAAACACAAACTCTATTAGATAAAGTAATGGAGTACAAAGAAGCAGGTACCCCTCTTGATCGTATTGGTTACTTTGCTTTTACCCGTAAAGCTGCGTACGAAGCAAGGGACAGGCTTCTAGAAACTTATTTATTTCTAAAAAAGAAAGATGTTAAACATTTTAGAACATTGCATTCTTTTGCTTTCCGATATCTAGGACTACAAGAAGAAAATGTTATGCAAGAAGAACACTATAAAATAATAGGAGAAGAATGTGGATTAAGAATTAAATATGCTACTTACGAAAAAAATGAGTTCAATGGAATATTTACTTCAAACAGTGAATACTTAAGCTTAATCAATTTAGCCCGGGTTAGAAATATAAATGTTTTAGATCAACTCGATCGTAATGAACATCTCGGAAAAATTGAAAGAGATAAACTTCAAGTTGTTGCTAAACATATAGAAGACTATAAAAATACCTACACACTCATTGATTACAATGACATGCTTAATCAATTTATAGATCAGATTCAATTACCTGATGCGAAAGTTCCTCAATTTGATGTCATCTTTATCGACGAAGCTCAAGATCTTTCTATTTTACAGTGGAAAATGATTACTGCTTTACAGCCACATACAAAAGATATTTATGTTGCAGGTGATGATGACCAGGCTATCTTTGGCTGGGCTGGTGCAGACGTTAATTCTTTTATTAAGTTTGATGCCATTGAAATACCACTTAAACAATCTAAAAGAGTTCCTCGTGCAATACATGTACGAGCTCTCCAACGATTAGATAATATTAAATTAGGACGATTAGACAAACCTTGGAATACTCCTACCGCCGAGAATGGAAATATTAAAACTTTTTTCTCTATCGATCCAATTAACCTTTCCAAAGGAGATTGGTATATTTTAGCCCGCACTAATGATTTATTAAAACCTGTTCTTAAAGATCTCAGAAGGCGCGGAGTTTATTTTGAAACTAAAGATGGGAGAAGTATGAATGAATCCCTTTATCGCGATATCTTAAACTGGGAAGCATGGAAAAAAGGTAAAGAACTAAGTACTATAGAAGTTCAAAGGCTTCTAGAACGTTTTAATAAAAAATTAAAAGAGACCGAAGATAAAGTATTTAAACTACATGATTTAAAAAAAGAATATAAATTAAATTCCCAGCTTCAATGGTACGATGCATTCACTGCAGTCACTCCGAACACTAAAACTTACATCAGAACCATGCGAAGCAATGGAGAAGATTTGCGTCTTAAACCAAGAGTAAAGGTACTAACACTCCATAGTTCAAAAGGAGGAGAAGCAACTAATGTTATTGTTCTTCAAAACCAAACCACTAATACAATCAAAGGAGCAACAAAAACTATCATGAAACAAGATGAAGAACAAAGAGTCTGGTACGTCGGTCTTACTCGATGTAGCAAAAATTTATTTTTAATTCGATGCAAGGATAGAAGCAAGGAGTTTAAAATATGAGCGTATATAAAAAACAAGTTGGAGGAAATCATTATTTAAAAATGAAAATTCAGCCGAGCGAATTTATAAACAGGAACAAATTGCTTTTTGCAGAAGGAAATGCTATTAAGTATATCTGCAGACATGCATCTAAAGGAGAAGTTAAAGATCTAGAAAAAGCAAAACATTATATAGATATGATTATTGAGAGAGACTATTCATAATGCAAATTCCTTTATTCAAACCTCAAACTGAATGGGTCAAGCCAGAAAAATTTCCTGACCTAACCAATCGTCAAGAAGTTGCTATTGATTTAGAAACTTCAGATCCTGATTTAAAAACAAGAGGATCAGGATCCATTATTGGAAATGGAAAAGTCGTTGGCATCGCTGTAGCCAGTGAAGGATATCAAGGTTATTTTCCTTTTGATCACGAGGGAGGTGGCAACCTTCAAAAAAAGAAAGTAATTCAATGGTTTAGCGATCTTTGTAAATCTTCTTCTCTAAAAATTTTTCATAATGCCATGTACGATGTGTGTTGGATTCGTGCCATGGGAATAGAAATTAAAGGAGACATTGTTGATACCATGACGGCTGCATCTTTAATCAATGAAAACAGAATGCGTTATGATTTAAACAGTTTAGGTCGAGAGTATATTGGATACGGAAAAGATGAAGCTGCTTTAAATGCAGGTGCCAAAGAATGGGGAGTAAATCCTAAAGCTGAGATGTGGAAACTGCCGGCAATGTACGTAGGTGATTATGCAGAACGAGATGCTGAAGTCACTTACCAATTATGGAAAAAATTGAAACAAGAATTAAGCAACCAGGATCTAGAATCTATTTTTGAATTAGAATCAGATTTATTTCCTTGTCTGATTGATATGAAATTTAAGGGCGTCCGAGTAGATGTTCAAAAAGCGCGTGTATTGAAACAAAAATTATTAGAAGAAGAAAAAATATTGCTGCAAGAGATAAAAAAAGAAACACACATAGAGCCTCAAATATGGGCAGCAAGATCAATTGCCAAAGTTTTTGATAAATTAAAACTCCCTTATGAACGAACAGCGAAAACACAAGCACCTTCCTTTACCAAAAATTTTTTACAAGAACACTCTCATCCTTTAGTTAAAAAGATAGCAAAAGCTCGAGAGATTAACAAGGCACATACAACATTTATTGATACTATTATTAAACACGAACACAAAGGTAGAATTCATGCAGATATTAATCAAATAAGATCTGATCAGGGAGGTACAGTTACTGGAAGATTTTCCTATTCTAATCCAAATTTACAACAAATTCCTGCACGCAACAAAGATCTCGGACCAATGATTCGATCCCTATTCATTCCCGAAGATGGTTGTGTGTGGGGATGCTTTGATTACAATCAACAAGAACCAAGATTGGTTGTACATTATGCATCTCTTCAGCAGTTGCCTTCGGCCTTCACCGTCGTGGACGCTTATAAAGAAGGCAACGCTGATTTTCATGGAATTGTAGCAGACATGGCTCAAATTCCTAGATCACAAGCTAAGGTAATTAATTTAGGTTTATTTTATGGGATGGGAAAAGCAAAACTTCAAGCTGAACTTGGAGTTAGTAAAGAAAAAGCAGAAGATCTTTTTGCAACTTACCACGCTAAAGTTCCTTTCGTTAAACAATTAATGAATGCTGTATCACAGCGTGCACAACAACGCGGACAGATTAGAACTTTATTAGGAAGACTTTGTCGATTCCATTTATGGGAACCAAATTATTTTGGAATTCATAAAGCTCTTCCTCATGAACAAGCTATACTAGAACATGGCCCAGGTATAAAAAGAGCCTTCACTTACAAATCTTTAAATAAATTAATACAAGGATCTGCTGCAGACATGACTAAAAAATGTATGTTAGAGCTATACAAAAAAGGGATTATTCCTCATATACAAATTCATGATGAACTAGACATTTCTGTGAAAAATGATAAAGAAGCTAAACACATTGTTGAAATAATGGAATCAGCAGTTGAACTTGCAATACCTAATAAGGTAGACTATGAAGCAGGGGATAACTGGGGTGAAATACATTAGGAGGAAACTATGGAAAAAGTTAAACAACTTTGGACATTAGCAAAAGCTAATCCAAAAATATCTGCCGCTATCGTGGTAGTTATTGTTGCCATCTATTTTTTAGTTAACTAGGAGTTTTATGTTAAATGGCATATCTAAACGCGAATATTCCTGTGACTTACGCACAGATCAGGAGAGAGTATCTCTATGATCTTAAGGAACATCATGGAGAAGCTGAAGACTGTATCATTTT
>Ga0209644_1000269_pt1 | contig 11363 bp, 10 predicted proteins | sample ETNvirome_2_1000_FD_184069 | JGI IMG/M metagenome (GOLD analysis project Ga0209644, IMG submission 184069) | Marine viral communities from the Pacific Ocean - ETNP_2_1000 (SPAdes) (version 2) | ecosystem: Environmental > Aquatic > Marine > Oceanic | place: Pacific Ocean | collected 2013-06-22 | reverse complement strand
GGAGGCCACAAACAAATTAGGTTCCCATAAATTAAAGCGGCACTTGCGGCCTAGAAGGGACCGGATGAAACCAGAGCTCGCTTTGTCGGACACTCTCCTTTGAACGACTTCTTGGAGTTCTTTTACAAAGGGAACGTCGTCATGATATTGGACCATGAGCCGTTTAGCCTCTTCTGTAGAGACATCAAGCTGCTCCGCGAGCCGCGTTTGCCCCATCCCGTACATAAGTGCCAGATTAATGGTCTTTGCTTGAAAGCGGGGAAGGTTACAGATGTCCGCAACTTTCTGGTGGAAATCCGTTTTCGGATCGGTAGCGTAGGCTTTGACAAAATCAGCCGCTCCCGTGAGACCTCCTCTGGTTAAGCTGGCATAGTGAACTAGTATCCGAGGCTCTTGCTGGTCAAAATCCAGAGAAGCCCACTGCTGGTTTTCTTCCGGCAGAAACAACCCCCGTATCATTTTGGAAATGACGGGGTTACGGGAGGGTATCTGCTGAAGGTTCGGGTTCGCCATGCTGATGCGCCCGGAGACGGTGCCCCCGCCATCAGAGCGCAGTTGGTTGATGTGGCCGTGGATGCGACCTTTGTTCTCGTACCTAAAAATGCTGGACAGGAAGGTGTTTCCTATCTTGTCGATTTCCCGCGCTTCTGCAATCTTCTGGGCCATGGGATGCTCATGGTACTTCAGAAAATTCTTGGTGAAGGACGGCCTTCCCGTCTTTGTTCTGGAGTAGGGGATGGACAATTTGTCGAATACCTTGGCGATGGAAGCAGCCGCCCACAGTTCGATCCCAAGACCGGTCTCTTCTTTGACACTTTTCAGGCATTCCTTTACGTGTTTCATCAAATCTGCCTGAAGTTTCTCCGCCTTATCTAAATCAACACGAACGCCTTGCCACGTCATATCAATACAAATGGGGAGAACTTCTGTTTCGAGATCAAATATCTGCCACAGATCCTCTTGCGAAAGGAGAGCTTTGAAGTGTTGCCACAGGTTCAACGTTAACTGGGCGTCAGCTTCGGCGTACTCTCCGACAAATGGTGCAGGGAGCTTGTACATCTCTCCTTTGGGGTCTACCCCGAATTCCTGCGCGGCTTCTCTTAACGCCGCTTCCGATTTCATTTCTCCTAGATACTCGTAGGCGACCATGTTCAGGCTATATGACTGCCTGTTTTCATTAATCAAAGGCGCAGCTAACATAGCATCTAGGATTCGTCCCTTGACGTTAATGCCCAAGCGCCGGAGCCAGCCTACATCATAGGCGGCGTTGTAAAAAATCTTGTCGCAAGGGTGGGCGGCTATCTCTTTTTTGAACCACTTGATAACGTGTCGTCGATCTAGGTTTCCACCGCCCTCATGTCCGAATGGAAAATAGGACTTAAACCCTTCATAGGCGACGGCTATTCCAACTACGTCTCCGTTGCCGGTGGGCCACCCGGCCCCGTGGGTCTTGAGCCGTGGGTCTTTGGTCTCCAGATCTATGGCTATTTCCTTGACGCCTTCCGGGGTCACAGGAAACTCTTCGACGGGAACCCATTCTGTTTTCACGCCAAACTTTGGTTGTTTAAGATTGGTTTTCATCGTCCCAATATCCGGGGCATTCCAACTGGTCTCGTTGCTCTCTACTGACAGGATAGTTACGGCATACGTTGGGGCGTAATTCATGAATGGTGCAATGCCAGTTATCCTCCCCTATTTTTTTAACCCACGGACAGATTCCAGAGGTGACTTCATCGCCTGTTTTAGGGTCTCTCCACAAGTCTGCGGTACGGCCTGTGTGCCCGTCGTTCCAATCGAAGATAAAGGCTGTGTCCAGAATATCCTGACGGTCTGCATCTTCCCATCGTTGAAGATCTTCTTCATGCGCGGACATGGTCCCTATATAAGGCCCGTAGGTGCAGCATTTACCGCAACCTGTACAATTAAAGGTCTCACGATTTTTAATTTCTTCCTGAATTAAAAGCGCTATATCAGTAGGAAATATAGGATCGGGGGGGTTTTCAAAAGTCTTCTTCATGTTTCCTGCACTCATATGCTACGGCGGCGTATCCTGCGCCGTCCACGTAGTCATCAAGGTTAATGCCGCCCAGTTTTCTTCTGGCGATTTTCAGTAACTCCATCATGTTAGCAACATCCGTTGCGCTAACATGGTTGCTGCCTAACTTTTGCCATAAATAGCCTGTCCACAATTGAGCAATGTTTTCATGGTTTATCCACATGTCGCCGTGTTGGTGAGCCCGTGCTGTCCCAATAAGTTCGGAAGCCTGCGCCAATATGTCCGCCGCTTTCATAAATAATACTCCTTGTTTGAATAGGTAAGCCTAGCTCCAGACCTTTGTCGATGCCTTCTTGCATTCCTTCCGTTACCCCAAAGTCAATGTAAGCGGCTACCATGTCCGCACTCTTATACCAAGAGTGCGACAACTCGATCCCCTTCTTTCTGTCGAAGGTTTTATCGTCATCGAGGACTTGAGTATAGAGCAGATGAAAAGCTAGTGGGGATTCATCCATCATCAAACTGTGATACAAACATTTTTGAGCATAGCGGCGATGGTAGTCCTTCTTGTTGCCGCCATACGGGCTTTCGATAATCACTCTCATATCATCCAGCCTCGTTGGGAATCCTCCGGTAATTTCAGGATAAGATTTTGTTTGGCGCGGGTTGCCCCGACATACAGAACTCTGTAAGCGTCGTCCGGGTTCCGCGCCATTTCGTCCAGTGCCTTGCCACTCAGATCCAGATAAAGCAGGACGTTATCAGCTTCGCCTCCTTTTGCGCCGTGGATGGTGGACAATTTTATCTTGGGCTTCTCTTTGAGATTAACACCCCTGTTTATTAACGCCGTAGCATAGGCCCTGTCTTCGTCTCTTATTTTGTCCAAGGCTCTTTCCCAAGAACCTTCTGCTTCCAGGCCAAAATGCTCCCGCAACAATTGCATATCAAAAATTTCTGTTTCATCGGCGTCCTTCAGTAGTTTTTTAGCCCCTCTTATTAATTGTCCGTCGCTGGAAGATATGTGGTCGTACACATTAAGCGCTTCCTTGTGGTTAATTTGATGGCCTGTGTTTGAGGTTAAATAGTTCCATGAAAATATTGCCGAGCTGACCTTTTTGTTTAAAGAAGAGTTACCGTATCTTTCAAATATTTGCCCACTCGATTTAAGAGAATAGGCTATTTCGTTTAACATATAGCTTGCTTGAGCCAGTACGAGCCAGCTCTCGTCATTGAATTCTACCCCCCAATAATCATAGGTTCGACTCACGCTTCCTTCATCTTTACGAGGCAACCAATATTTTTGTTGGCGGTGTTTAATTCGGTGAACTATTGAATCTGCTACATTAAAAATGGTGCGTGGAATACGGTATGATTGTGAAAGAACTTCAGAACCACCCTCTAATGAAATAAAGTGATTAATGTCGGCTCCGGCCCACCGGTAAATGCCCTGATCATCGTCCCCGGCTATAAACATACGGTCAGATTTTTCATTGAGATGGTGTGCTATTTTCCATTGAAGAGGGGTTAAATCTTGAGCTTCGTCTAGGAAAACTACTTTCAAATGAGGAATATACTGAGGGTTTTCTGCCAAGTCCACCAGCATATCAGTGAAGTCCTTGAGTCCATTGGCTTTTTTAAACTTATCATATTCCTCGTAAATATGAAAAAATTCATAGTACGTAATGAAAAGTTCGCTTCTTCGGTAAGCGTACTCTGGGCCTTGAAGCGTGGACCGTGCTAAATCAACACAACGCATTATGGGATGGCTCGTCCTAAATACCACAAAGCCCTCATCTTCTTCGTTGCCCACACCGGGGGTTAGGTCTACACCAACCTTGTGGCTGAACTCTTTCATGTGCGTTTCTTTGAGCACAGCAGAAGAATTCATGCCTAGAAGAAGAAAAGACAAGCTATGCAGGGTACGGAAGTAGGTGAAATTTTCATCCGGGTCTAGGTTAAATCTGGCAACGGCCCGGTCTCTGGCTTCATGGCTGGCTTTCCTAGTGAATGCAAAATATCCCATCTCGTTTGACGAAATTCCTTCCGACAGGAATCCGTCTACCTGATTCAGAAGGGTGGTAGTTTTGCCGGTGCCCGGTGGACCAAAATATCGCAGCATTACTCTTCTACAAGCAGAGCTTCTAGCTCATAGCCAAATACCTTGAGTATCTTTTCGACTCTATAAATGGACAATTGGCGCGGTTGAGTTGTGTTCTCGTATTCCGCAACAGTTCGTTGAGGAACCCCGCACATTAAAGAAAGCTGGCGTTGACTTAATCCGGATTCTTGACGCATGTTCTTCAAGAGTTGAGACCAATAAATTTCATTCAAAACGGGATATCCTCTTCATTATCATCAAAACGAGAGGCGAACTCCTCCTCTATTTTTTGGTAAGCAGGGATTGACCAGCATCGAACGCTGCGTCCTTTGATTTTTAATTGTTCGGGTTGACCGTCTATGTCGCGTAGTCGCTGGGCTATTTTATTTGATTTGTACTCAAAGAACTTGTTCCGTTTTAAGTAGGACTCCAGATCTTTTAGCCGGAAAAAGGTGCGCCCATTCTCTTCATCTGTCCATGGTCTCCTCAACAGAATTTCTTCCTTGTCAAAGGCTTTCTGCATGTGCGTAGAAAACTCTTCGAGGAAGTCGTAGAATTGACCTCTGATACTGGTGTCGTCTGACATGTTAATTATGGCACCTTCAGTGTTCACCATGAAACTTAACAAGTTATTCATGCGGGTTTCCCACGGCCCCCGGTTAATAGTGGGCGGCATGTAATTTATTTGATCCATGCACATAACCTGAAAGCGGCTTTGTTTTTGTAGGGCTTCAGTGTCCAACTCAACCGGCGAACCATTAACATCCAGAAACCATAAGGGAGGTTCACTATCATATTTACGAAGGTTCGCCAGAGTGGGCGTGTTGGCTCCTCCCCCTACTCCGTATTTGCGGCTCCGGCACAAGTCCCTGTTACAAAAATTACAGATGGGCTGGTCGGAGCACTTGTATTGGTAGTCTTTCTTTTTTAGTTGGTCCGCTACAATGTTTACTTCATTAAGATCGAGCGGCGGAGACATTACAGCTTGGTTGTATTCTAGGATTTTCGTTTCCCATTCATCCGGGAAAGCTTTGCGAACATAGACGCCCAAATTAAAAAGACCATTGTTGCGAGTTCCTTCAGGGAAGCCTTGCCTGATAAGAGTTTGAAGACAAGGGGGCCCTTCAGAAAGTCGTTCATCCACAGGCGTGGCTTCGTCAGTTAAAAGGTTTTCAAGGTCCTCCCTGGTGATGGCTGCTTTTTCAGCCGCATTAAGAAACTCTGGTAAAGTTGCCGCTTGGCCGTCCTCCTTAAAGCCGTAGCGCAAGCCATTTTCATGATCATAGTAAGGAAGGTTTAAAAAATTTCCCGTATCACCCCGCTCCAGAACTAGTTTAATTTGTTTCGGGAAAATTTCTGTTGTATCGGCGTAACCTAATTCCCCGGCTATTTCCCTAAGTTTATTTTGAAGCAGGTCAGCGTTGACGGGTTCTTTCAAAAATAAATAAACATGCCCTCCACCACTTTTGCTTCTGCAAACAATGAGAGGGAGTTTTAATTTCTTAATGCGTTCAATGAGCTGCGTATGATCGAGGGGATACATATCTATGTCGATGGCACCCCACCAGCATTGGTTTTGTTCGTTAATAGGAACTATCCCAACACTTTGTTCGCCTATCAGGTGTGCTGAAAAGGTGGCCGTGGTCCGTGGCTCACGGACAATGCGAGCTTTACCCGTTGCCTTTCCATTCGCTGCCTTTTCAGTGATATCGAAAGTACCGTAAGCCTTATCGAGACCTCTAAAAAGACGGGCGAACCTTTTTATAAGTTCCGCTTCCATAGAAAAATGGGGGGAGAAAACTCCCCCCGGCTCCACTAGAACGGAATTTCGTCGTCGAGAGAATCGGTTTCCCGGACATGTTGAACTTTAATCTGCCCGGCATTTATCGACTCTGCGAACAACTTGGCTTCGGCATAAAGATTCGAATCTTCCAATGTTTTGTCCTTTTCTATAACCCACCCATGCCAAGAACCGTTTTTATTTTCTTCTTGTGCAGTTGTCAGGTTCCAGGTATGGGAAAAACGAGGGGCCACAAATAACTCACCTTTGGTATCCTTCATTTTCAAGGCTTTCATTGCGGAGTTCCACTGCTTGCTTTTCTTGAACTGGGTACTTTTCATCGGCAAGAGAGCCTGTTGCGTCATACCTTCTTTATCAACAACAAGAATATAGTGCTGGGCAGTGCGTTCAAGATAACGTCCTCCGCCGTCAACTACATAGTCCCGGTTGTCTTCACCACGTTCCGTAGCAGGAACCTTGTCCCCAGCCGAGTAAATACGGAAAGGGGCCCCGGTGCCTGTGCCGCGAGGTTCCCATTCTATATACTGGAGAGAATAGGCGCAGTTAACGACACAAACGCCGGTCTTGCCTTTTACAAACTCCTTGGTAACGGAGTTGTAAATATCTCCGGCTTTGGCATCGTCCAGTTCGTCCAGTTCATCAGACATTTTCTGAAGAATTTTAAGAAAAGGCATTGCCAGATCATCAGATCCAAGATCCGTTAAACCCATACCAGCATCACTGGCAAAAAGATCTGATGATATAACGGCAACATCTGTGCTTTTACCGTTACCCTTTTTTACTTCATTTTTGGCCATGTTACTTTCTCCTTGTAATAGTGGCTCGATTTGCAATGTATGCGCCAAATAAATCCATCGGGATGGCGTGGCCCGCTTCTACTCGTTCCCGTAACCAACCTTTCAAAGTCATGGGTTCGACTTTTTCGAGCTGCACGGGATCGAATCCTTTATCATAACAGAGCTGTTGAAAACCGGTGGCCCTGTCATCTTCTCCACGACCAAAGGTGACGGTGACATTATTCTTGACAAGGTCACCGAAGCCATTCTCACGAAGCCAACCGTAGGCTTCTTCGCGCCTGTCCTTTGGGATTGATGCGGAATAAATAGGCTTTACTGATATTTCACTGCCATCAGTTAAAGTAAATTTCTGAAGATTCATTTCCTCCAAAGCTTCCGGCAATTGCTCATCTGTAATTTGATGAAGAGCCGCTTTCTTTGTCTTAAGTTTTTCTTCCAGACTGACAATGCTTTGCTCAATTTCAGCAGCATCTTTAGCTAAACGTGCAACCGCGTCTAGTTTGGTGTCATTTAACTTGTCTAGTTGATCTTCTGTTTGTCCGGAATCGGACACCATTTGAGATAGTAAGTCGCTCATGCCTTTGCTCCTGATTCGTTATTCGGCGGTTGACTAAACCGTCAATACCCCTTATATGGGTATTTATCGGAGATTGCAAGAGCTTTTTATGGTTGATTATAAATTTAAGACTGAACCCTATGAGCACCAGCTCGAAGCGTTTAACAAAAGTTGCGAAATAGTTAACTATGCTCTTCTTATGGACATGGGGACGGGTAAAACCAAAGTAGCCTTGGATACTATCGGGTATGCTTTTGGAAATAAGAAGATTGATCTTGCCCTTATTGTAGCACCCAAAGGAGTAATAGCCAACTGGTTGGGTGAAATAGACATACATTTATCAGATCACATTAAACGAGAAATAATGTTATGGAAGCCAAACCTGACAAAGACGGTGCGAGCCGCGCTCAAAAAATTAAGTGAGCCTTCCGAAAGTCATCTTAAATTTTTGTTAATGAATATAGAGGCGTTTAGCACTCAAAAAGGTGTGAGCGTAGCGGAGTTTTTTGTTAAAAACTTTAGAACTTTCATGGTGGTTGATGAAAGTACTACTATTAAAAATAGACAGGCCAAACGCACAAAGTCTATTACAGGCGTGGGCCGTGAGGCGTTATACAAGAGGATTTTAACAGGCTCTCCTGTTACGAAGTCCCCTCTCGATCTCTATAGCCAAATGAACTTTCTGGATGAATCCATTTTAGGTTTCACTTCTTATTACACTTTTCAGAACAGATACGCTGTTATGCAGCGGCGCAATCTGGGTGCTCATTCCTTTAACCACGTTGTTGGTTACCGGCGGCTCGACGAATTGACGTTTAAATTGGCCCAGCATTCCTACAGAGTCAGGAAAGAAGATTGCCTTGATTTACCGGCCAAGGTTTACATGAAGAGAATAGTCGAGTTAACGGCTGAACAAAAAAAGGCGTATGAGCAAATGAAGCACTTTGCATTGGCTCGCTTGGACAACGGAGAATTGTCCACTACCAAGAATGTCTTAACTCAGCTCATGCGGCTACAGCAAATTTGTTGCGGCCAGTTGACCGACGATGCGGGAATTGTTCACAAACTTGCCTCCAATAGAATAACGGAGCTTCTTAATATATGTGAAGAGTTACAGGGTAAGGCACTCATATGGGCGACATGGACCATGGACATTCGCTCGATTGCCGAGGCCCTGCGTGACCGCTTTAGCGTACAGGCGGTTGCAACGCTCCACGGTGAAACCCCTGATTCGGAACGCCAGAAGGTCGTGGAATCTTTCCAGGATCGGCAGTCTGATTTACGTTTCATCGTGGGGCATCCTAAAACAGGCGGTTATGGATTAACCCTGACCGCCGCGTCCACTGTTATATATTACAGCAATAGTTATGATCTGGAATTGCGTATTCAGTCAGAGGACCGCGCCCACAGGATTGGGCAGACAAATAAGGTAACCTACATCGATCTCATTTCTCCCAAGACGGTGGATGAAAGGATCGTTACTGCGTTACGCTATAAGATTGTTATCGCGGATGCCATACTGGGCGAGGATGCCAGAGGCTGGTTGATCTAGGTAATAGTGATACAAGGCCACCTTGGTTAAAGCCGAAGTCTGTTCCGAAGTCTTGTGGAGCCGACGGGCTGTCGAATTGGCTTAGTTCGCCGGGGGAAAAGAGGTTTTCTGTTGTCACCGCTTGAATAGACGGAGGCACTGTTGTCTGTAAGCTTTGAGCAGGAGAACCAAGCCCCGGATCAAAGAACGGTTTTCCGAGGAACCCAGAGCCTCCTCCGCCGGGTCCTTCGCCGCCGGGTCCTTCGCCGCCGGGTCCTCCTCCGCCGGGTCCTCCTCCGCCTGTCTGGAACAAGCTTCCGACACCCTTTTTTAACTGTGGACCAGCCCCAAAAGGAACTAGCGCTAAAGCCCTTTGTAGAAGGGTAGGATCAGATAAGTTAATTTGGTCATGAATAGTTTTCCCTGCACTAAGGGCACCGGCTATTGTTTTAGCGGCTCCTGCTGGAGCTAAATAACCCCCCAAACTTAAAAGTCCCCAAAGTACAGAAAGAGACATATTTAATCCTCCCCAAGCGGTAACCAGACTTTCCCATCGAAGCGCTTGGCGTCGTTTCGGTTGTCGTCACCACAGTAGCTGCAATGAACCCATCCTGAATTAGGGTCATTATCCCTATAAAACTCCAGAAGCATTTGGTCATAGTCTAGGTTGTTCATGATCCAGTGGGCCAGCCCCATGTTTGGAATACCCGGCACCTCGAAGTCTACAGCTTCGCCGCTTATATGTTGAGACGTATTGGAAGAACCAATAGCTTCATTTAATTCCGGGCAGCGGAAGCCGCTAGAAGGAGTGAAAGGCACCCCGTAGTTATCGCGCACCGGCTCCAGAATTTTTTCACAAACGACGATAAGGCACTCTACGGCATCGCCGCTGGGAGTGTTGTTGATCCCAAGACGATCCGCTGTTTGAGATTTGACAAGCTCAGTCAGCGTGAAATGTTCGGAAAGGTTCATGATACCATTTGACGCGGTTTTTTAGGGGGGCATAAAGAAACAAGTCCGCCCTGATTTGCGAAGACAGGATCAACAGCACCAAAGACCTCTCGCCCCCGTGGCTCTGTTCCGGGGGCCGTGGTCCCTGCACCCATGCCACCGCCGCCCATGCCACCGCCGCCCATGCCACCGCCGCCCATGCCACCGCCGCCCATGTCACCGACTCCTTTAAGCAGCGGGCTTACCTTACTGAGCAACGAGCCCTGTTGCGGGGGTCTTAGATTAAGCGCCGCGACTTGGGGAGCGCGGGAGGGAACCGGTGCAACGGCAGAAACTTCTTCCTCTTCCATCTCCTGTGTAGGATAGGTGAGGATTTCCATAAGGGCTCCCGGAGTTTTTCTAGCCCTTTCTAAAACCTCCATGGGAATGTTTAAGTTTTGAATGATATATTTTTTAGCAAGGCCCCTCAAAGTACCAAACTCAACTATATCCTTACTGAATGCCACAGCCACTTTCGGATTTAAAGCAGCTTCTATGACCATGTCTTTTACAACATTCCCTGCAGTAGCTTCCCCAAGTCGTCTAAAAAGACGCCCACCGGTTCCGGCTGCCCATAATTCGTTAGCCAATCCCGTTTTTTTGGAGGTCCATATACCAAGTATGCGTCCTAGATTGCTCCACACTTCCTTCTGGAAGAAGTCTTCTGGTCTGACTGCTGCTCCTCCTCGCGCTGTGCCAAGTCCATAAGGACCCACTTCAGAAGCTCCCTCCGCCAGTTTTTCAAGTCCGGGAAGAAGATCCGGATTATCAGGGAAAACCTCCTGCAACGCAGTTCTCATCTTGGGGTCTGAAATAAGCGCCCTGAATTTTTCAGGTTCAAACATCGTAGCGGTGATGCCTTCTGCTTTCATAAGTTCGGAGCTTTTAACAGAAGACCGTCTAAACAGATCCCCTATAAAAGCATTCTGAAACCCCTCCATGGCTTGTTTGTTATTTTTAAGGACAGACAGAAACTCGTTTATCTCCTGTTTTGTTCGCGTGTTGCTGGGGTTTAGTATTCTATCCATCAACCCTCGGGTAGCCAAACCGGGATCTGATCGAAGTATATCCTGAAGGGCCTTGTCGCCAGCTATCTTTACCTGTCGGTCTCCTATGTATTGAAGATAATCATCTACATCGAAACCTTCCGCAAGGGCCCCCTGATTTTTCAGGGAAACGAGTCGTTGCCGCATTTTGTCCGTTCTTAAACCGTTTATAGCTTCAAGTTGAACGTTCAGAGAATCGAGGTCATCCACAAAGGTAGCGGCGCTTTTTTTCTGGTCGGGAGCGTGTCTCTTGAGCCACTTCAGTGCGTGGTCGTATTCCTGACGAAACTTCTCCACTCCTGATATATCTTCTGGTTTTACTCCTTTGGGGAAACGAGTCGAGAGTTGTTCTAAAAGAGCATTTTCAACCGTATCTATGGCCTGTGGCGAAGGCAGATAACCTTCTTTAATTCTTACTTCAAAATCAACCTGATCCGTACCTATTTTACGCATTTCAAAAGGAGATTCGTCCATTTCAAACAAGCGCGTGTTGGGTTGCAGGATAGCTTCGTTAATACGGGCTTCTAGTTTTACGCTGCCGTCAGGAC
>Ga0209644_1000268_pt1 | contig 11412 bp, 11 predicted proteins | sample ETNvirome_2_1000_FD_184069 | JGI IMG/M metagenome (GOLD analysis project Ga0209644, IMG submission 184069) | Marine viral communities from the Pacific Ocean - ETNP_2_1000 (SPAdes) (version 2) | ecosystem: Environmental > Aquatic > Marine > Oceanic | place: Pacific Ocean | collected 2013-06-22 | reverse complement strand
TGGAAGAGGTGAGGGCGAACCCTGGGTTGGTAAAATACTTTGGGGCACATGATTCCTTTGCCAGGGGTAAGGATGGAGAGATTTTACATGTGGATGGGAAACCGGTCATGCTCCCGAATCGGCAGGTGAGGAAACTTCAGCGTGAACGCATGAAGGCAATGGTGTCGGCGCTTGAGGGAGTTGATGAAACCGGCGGGCTTGTGATGGCAGTGAATGATAAAGGCAAGAAACGCTGGTCAGGCAAGAACTTCAGCAAGGAGCAAGTGGACGCACTGCTTGCCCTGCCCGATGATGTTTTCTCCCCCAGGCTAAAGGATAACCTGAGATTTATTTATGACCGGATAAAGAACGGCGATTCATTGCATATCGACTACAATGCTCGCATTCGAGGTGGTAAATATAGCAGTGAGATTTCTGCTGCCTGGCGGCATGAAATGCCCTTTGCCGTTGAGATAACCCAAGCGGGCAACTTCCTGGTTAAGGGCGTCAATGTGGACAGGATTAACTCCAGGATAGCAAAGTGGAAAAGGGACAAGAAGGGGCGCTACCTTGATTTGTGGGAATCGGACAACAAATTTTACGCTGACCTAATGCAGTACATGAGCAACCACCGGAAGGGGTTGCCAGGCAGAACGGGCTTACACGCAGATGAGGCAATCGCAGCAGCACGGGCACATAGAATCAATGAGTTGTTTTATGTGCATGGATCTGAAGAGGCTCGCCCAACAACAGTTGGCGGCAAGCCGGCCAGGGTTGTAAGTTCTTTGCGCTTTGATGGCATGAACCAGGCCAAGACTGGAAGCGGAGAATGGTCGGCAGATTATGGATTACTAAAGAGAAGCTACATGCCCGCCGGGGAACCTAAACTTGGAGGCAAGAAGGGTAGCCTGGTGCCGAAGAAGGATAGGGTAAAGACAGGACATCCGCCGAGAGTCAAGCCGCTTGAAGAAGCTGCCCGGCGAGTGGACAAGATGACCGACAAGGAGTGGGCAAAGGAGATTGAGAAGCATTCCCCAATCCGCCCGGTCCCTGATGATCGCGTGCCTAACAAAGCTGAGTTGAATCTGATGGATGACATATCCAAGGGATTCCTAAACAAAACCCAGCAGGAGAATTTCCGCAACCCAGTGCATGGTGATAAGATTGAAAAAGCCAGAATTGATATTACTGCATTTAAGGAATCAAGTAAGGCTGGGACACCGGTTCATCCCGTAGCCTTTAACGACAGCAAAGGTAGGGGGTACTCCGGTTACCTTGTGCTGGACAATGCTAAATTTACCTATGGAAGCTCGGAGCGTTCACTCAAGATCGCCCAGGGGATGGAGAAGGAACCTCTAGCTTTTGTTGCTGGCACAGCAAATACCCGCAACATCCCAACCCGTACAGAGTTGTTGCGAACCAACAAGGCAGGCGAACGGGTGTGGACCCAGGCAGGATTCAACCCAACCAAGCATGGATACTTTTTCGATAAGCACAACCCAAGCATGAAGGTGATTGGTGGCGACAGGGCGCTCATGGCCGGCAGTACAGTTTGGGTTCGGAACGCCAAAACAGTGAAGGCAGTAAAAACGCCGGGCCTGATGAGGATGGGTGAAGGACCGGAAGTGCGGTACATGCCAGCGGGGAAGGGTATTGAAGTCGCTCCCGGTCTTGTTCGGGCCAAGGTTGATTCAGAGTTTAAGTTATCGAAACCCGTTCTGTCGCAATACATGCCGGCAGGGAAGCACGTCAATATAATGGACTATGCGGACCGGCCCATGTTCACCCTGGCGGCAGACAACCTCGTAACGGGCATCGATCCCAAGGTTGGACCAACCGGAGGGAAGATGCCTATTGGAGTTGAAGCGCAGGGCGGGCGAGGGTTTCAGTTCCTTAACCCAAAGGAAATGATATGGGCATTTAAGGGGAGAGGGACTGCCGTTACATTACAGAAACGCGGGCTTGAGGTTTCGGGAGGCGAAAACACTGTCATTGTGGGCGTAACATCACAGGGCACCTCCACGCATTTCAACTCACCTTATGGGTTGTATGGTTTCGCCAAAAGCCTTGAGGCCGCAGCGAACAGTAAGACGTTCCCCCAACGTCGAGTGGATCAGCACATAAAGGATCTGATGACTTTAGTCGCAAGAACCTCTGATGACAAATTTACCACGGGGCAAAGAAATGTAATTTCCAACATTAAGGGGTTGGCTAGTCTGCTGCGTGCCGTCACCCCAACCCGCGCCAACCCGCAAGGGAAGATTGGGTTTCATGCCGCAGGCATTATAAAGGAAAAGTTCAAGCAAATCGGGAAGCTAAAAAAGGCCAAGCTGGAAATCATTCAGCCTGAACTGGAGGCTGCTGGTTTGCACCTGAAGGAACTCATGCACGATTTGTCGGACCCCGGATTAAGGGATGCGAAGATTGGGGATGTGGTTGCCCTTGTTGAGTTAGACTTAACCAAGGCACCCAAGAAAACAGATTTCCATTTCAGCTACCCGTGGACAATTGAAGGCAAGCCCATTGGGTTCCTTAAAAAGTTCCCCAACGTCAGGGATCTTACATCGGATACCAGAATTTACACAAAGCGCACCGGACAGATGACCTCGCAACCACTCCAAACGGTTATGCCTGAGTTTAACCGGCTCAAGAGTGGTGAGGTTAGCTACATGCCCGCCGGCAGGGACGCTAGTCCTGGCTGGACATCCAACGTCACGAAGGCGCTCGGTAAGATTCAAAAGGCCAACCCCGACATGAAGTCCATGAAGGGGCCAACCATGTACAATCGGCTCAAGGATCTTGGCGCCTTGGAGGAGGAGGTTAAGTGGATTGAAGACCTTGACACCGGCGAGGCGCTCGACACCTGGCTGAAACGCCAGGACAAGGTAACCCCACAGCAGGTCAAGGACTTCATCGCCAAGAACCAGGTTGAAGTGTTGGAGCGGACTTATGGGGGGAAAGATTCAGAGGCACTCCAAAAGGCCGACGATAGGGTGGAAGAGGCTCAAATGACGATGTGGGAAGCTGATGACCGAGGCACCCTTGCAGAATACCGGGAAGCGGAGGCAGATTACGTTGAAGCCAGGGACGAGTTCCAGTCCTTACTGAAGGAGGAAGGCACCAAATACGATAAGAGCGATCTTGTCCTGCCCGGCGCCAAGAAGGGAAGCTACCGGGAACTGGTGTTGAGGGTGCCGAGTCCCAAGAGGGCTCCCGAGGTGACGGTAAAGGCTATCCCGATCATCGGTTCCCCCCCGGCACCAGATTTTAACCCAAGCTCAACTGCCGTCCCCACTAAACGCTTCTTCGTTGACATCAGCAACCTCACGACTTTTGATTACCATAGCGTTAAGGATCTTGCTTCGAAACGATACGCAACCAGGGCAGAGGCAGAGGTGGAGGCAGTTAAGGTCAGGAATCTGGCGCTCAAGAAAATCCCCACCGGGAAAGAGTTCACCAGTAAACACTTTAAGGATGACCCGAATGTTATCCTGCACCTGCGAATGAATGAGCGGGTGGATGCGGACGGCAAGCGCATGCTCTTCATTGAGGAACTGCAAAGCGATTGGGCAGCGAAGGGTAGGGATAAGGGGTTTAAGCAATCAGAGACAGTTGCTGAGACTCAGAAGCTGGCACATGCTGACCGGGAAAGATTCTATAGCGGCAAAGGCAATATGCCTGATGCCGAGTGGAATGCTTTATCTGAACGAGTCAGGCAGTGGGACAAGCGCGAAGCTGCCGCAAAAGACGCCATCCCCGCAGCACCATTCGTTGCCAAGTTAAACAAAGAAGGAACCATGGTGGGGTCCAAAAAGTGGAAATCTTTGGGTATGAAAAGAGCCATTCGTTGGGCCGCCGAGAATGGTTATGATCGCCTGGGTTGGATCAGCGGCAAGGATACTGCCGAGCGTTATAACCTGCGCAAGCATATCGAGACTTTGGAGTATGATCGGCTGGACAAGGGGTTCACCCGGATCACGGCAGTGGATAAGGATGGCAACAAGTTGATCAATGATCGGCGCTTCCCTAACGAGAACCTGGACGAGGCAGTTGGCAAGGAGATGGCAGACAGGATTTTAAGCCAGGAAAAGGACATGGGCGAGTTCTCTGGAATGGACCTGGAGGTTGGTGGTGAAGGACACATCCAGATGTACGACATCGACCTCCCGAACATGGTTAAGAAGTACGGCAAGAAGTGGGGTGCCAAGGTTGGTAAGGTTGGGATTGGGGAACTCGCGTGGCTTCGTCCAAGCCGAATGGGTCTGCTGAAAAGCGCACACTCATCCGCCCACTACATTGACATCACGCCGGCCATGAAAGAGTCGGTGATGACTGAAGGGCAGACCATGTTCATGCCGAAGGGGAAGGATGGAAAGGTTAAGCCGCGCAAGGGCAGCGCGACTGCCAGGAAGACGGGCACTAGGATACCAATGGGGGCAGTAGCCAAACAACTCAGGCTTGAGAGAGATTTGAAAAAACTAAAACGCAACTAACAATGAAAGGGTGGTTTCATGTTGCAGAGATTCATATTCGCCAGCGACTTGCATGGCGATCAGCAGGATAAGGAGGCAGTCCGGGCTTTACTGAAAGCTACGGATTCATTTAAGCCGCACCTCAGAATATTCGGTGGTGATCTTATCGACGCCAGGCCGTTAAGACGCGGAGCGTCCGGGGAGGAGCGAGCGGAGTCCATGAGCCATGATTGGCGAAAGGGTTTGGAGTTTATCTCCCTCTGGAAACCTACACACCTGCTCATGGGCAACCATGATCAGCGACTGTACGACCTGGCCGAAGATGACAGTAAAGGCATCGAGCAGGACTACGGGTTCAAGGGTGTGCAGGAACTTGAGGCAAGGCTTGAGAAGGTTGGCACCAAGTGGTTGCCCTACCATAAGCGCCTGGGCGTTTTTGAGTTCGGCAAGCTGAAATTTTTGCATGGATTTTTCGCCGGCGTCAACAGCGCCCGCGCTCATGCCCTCTGTTACGGGCAATGCATATTCGGGCACACGCACAGCATTGATGAGCATGCAATCCCTGGGTTAACTCGGAGGGTTGCCAGGGGCGCCGGCTGCCTGTGTAAGCTGGACATGAAGTGGAATGCCCGCATGCCTGGCACCCTGCGGCATGCACATGGTTTCGTGATGGGATTGTGGAATGAGAAGACCGGGAATTGCTGGTCAATGCAGGTTGAGGAGATTGATGGGAAATGGGTAATACCAGAAAAGCTAAAGGTGATCTGAGTTGGGCCGAGCTTCTGAGTGAAGTGCGGCGTGCTGTGGATGAGGTTCCTGACGGGTGGAAGACTCCCAAGCAAATCGCTGAAGAGACGGGATATTCCGTTGCTCACACGGCGAAGCTACTCAAGACTGCCGCTGATGAGGGGAAAGCTGAGTGCCGTAAATTCCATGTGGACCAAGGTTATCGAAGCTACCCAGCAAACCATTTTAGAATGTTATGAGATGGCCGAAGAAAGGAACCAGGGTGCATGTTGAGTGGCTTGATCCCGCCATCTACACCATGGATGATCTCTCCTCGGCAATACCCTGTGAGTGCTGGACAGAAGGCACCATCGTCAAGAAGTCGAAGAACTATGTGGTAATCGCAAACTCCCAGTACAAGGACGGGTCAGGCGACTTCACCGTCCTTGTAAAGGGTTGTGTGACCAAGATCACCCAGATGATTTAAGCACCACGTTGGCGCCAGGATCGGCGTAGTAACGGTCGGTGGTTGAGTAGTCCATATGCCCAAGCAGATGCTGGGCAGCGTGCAGGCCGCCGAGCTTTGAAACCTGCGACCCATACCACTTGCGCAGTTCATGGGTTCGCTTGTTGGAGTGAGTCCAACCCAATCCCTCCAGCCACTTGTTCAGCCGGCGGAATACTAGGTCAGTGCGTTCGGTCTTGTTGCCGCTCAAGATGTACTCACCTGAATACTTGGCATAGTCACTGGACATCTTCTCACCCAATAGCTCGACCAGAATCTGGTAGGTATCACCATTGACGGGCACTTCCCGCTCATGCGAGTTCTTGGTGTCATACTCCCCATCAGGCTGGACATGGATGATGTGGTCTTCCAGCCAAGACAGTTTGGCGTTGGCGATTTCACTCTTGCGAAGACCTGCCTGCATGGCGAGCAGAAAGGCTATAAACGCTTGAGGATCCTCCATGCGGAGTTTCTCAGATGCCTTGAACGTGCGAGGGGCAAGACTCTTATCCTTGGGCGCCTTGTACCTCACGCTGGGCCCATTCTCCACTGAGCGTGCAAGGAAACTCTTCACATCAATATGCATGGCAGCATCCAGGTAGCGTTGCTGCATGCGCTTTGTAAATACGCTCTTGGCTTTTCGTACCGTGGAGAAGATGGTGCGCTTTGCTGAATGCATCGCCTTTACCCCACTAATTTGGGAGTGCCGTAGCTTCTCCCAATCGCTGATTACCTTGCCGGTCAGGATGCTTGATTTTCTTTTTGTAACATCCCCATTGTATAGCTCGCCAAGGATCAGAAGGAGGCAGTTGGCATTCTCCACCGCGGTTGCGCGGCGGCAGGTTGCCTCTTCAAGGTAGTAGTTTACCACCGCGGCAATGGTGGGGATGGTGCCCCCTCTGCGGTTGGTCAGCATGTCCGCTGCCTCGATGCATCCATCCCTCAATGCGTCGAAGTACACCTTGGCATGGCGTTCCGCCTTTTTGCGGTTGGGGGTTTGGGTATTATGCCAGACTCGTTTCCCGCCGATACTCTCGACGGCAGTCCAGTTGCCTGTTGCTTTGCTTCTTTGTATTAGGGTCATATCGTTTTTTCCTTCCTCTTCTCTTCCTGTTCGGTCTTCCACGCCGATGCCCGCCTGATCCACTCAATGGCTTCATAGGCCGGTTTGGTTTCAGCAGATTGGCTTGCGCTGCCATTTTCGTAAGTATCCATTTCGCCTTCAGCAAAACCCCAAAGGTGTTGCAGGTTGCTGATTACTTTCCTTGTTAATGGTGGTCTTCTCATAATCACTTAATGGTTTTGCCTACGCTTGGCAGGCTATGAATGTAGGAGTCAAGGAAGCGACTGACCGCTGCCTCGCACTTGGGTTCCATCTCCGACATGGAGACGCGGGTGAATGCTTTGCGCCCTTTGACTTGGGCGATGTGCAGGATCTTCTTACGCAATTGCGATTTGTTGAATAGGCTCATGCTTTGAAGAGTAAAACGGTTCCAGGATCGTTCCATTCAAGCCACCAACCGGCGTCTTCAATAACCTTGTCCAGCCTAGAGTCGGACTTGCCGAATAGGCCATCAAGCGATCCCCAATAATCCAGCAGGGAATTATCCTCTGCCCCAACTAGGATTGATCCCTCGGACCATCCATTCTCTTCACCCTCCATCACTAAACCCAATTCGGGGAATACCCGCTTGAGCTTATTGATGAGGTGACCTCTTGCCATTGCTTTAGTTCTAGTCATTAGTCTGCCCTATCGTAGTATTGAGGTTTGCCGTCCCAGAGACGGGCACCTGAGTGCGAGTTGAGTTTCACCCAGCCATTTTTAGGGGTGGCCCGCTTGGTTGGCGGGAAACCCGAGTTGGGGCTGAAGTCGAACTTATCCTTGATGGGGGTGGAGTAGCCCGTGGGCCAACCACCCTTATCCTTTTGCTCCAGCTTCCCAACGACGATTGTCTTGGGTGTGACCTTGATCACTTGATAGAACTTGTGAAGGATCATGCTGTATCCCCAACCGCAGTGGAGGATGTCGCCTACATTATATGTGTGTGTGTTTTCCATTTTATTTATTCTTCCCTGACCGAGGTAGGGGTAGTCGTATGATGTCATAATTATTCTCCCAAGCTGATAATTCTGTCTGCGCGGAATAGGCGCCATGCGCCTTGGCGTTCCATCACCTTGGCGTAAAAGCCTGTCAGGCGTGAGTCGCCTTCCTTTGTGTAAGGCTCGATGTCCAGGAGGGTGTAGGTCAAAACCTGACCGTCCTTATTGGACTTACCCTCAGTTCGTTGTGGTTGGTATTTTAGTATCATGTTTTTGGTTTGGTTAAAATTATTGTGCGCGTTGTTCTGGGGTCATTAGGGCAACCTCATCCAAGTAGGCTGGAGTCCCATAAACCGTGCGTCCTTCATACCAATGATCTGGGTTGATCGCGCCGGCAGCCTGAACCCTAGTTGCTAACTGTTCGGCGGCAGCCTTTGCCTCTTCCCGAACATCACCAAAGAAGTCAAACCCGTCTGGGGAAGTTTCAACTTCAGCACCGTCATAATTGACCTTGTGCCTCAACGAAGAACCGTCTAGAAAGAAGACTCCGACATGATAACTCTCTGCCGTGAAGTCAGTTCCAAACTCATCTTGTCCAGCGACATATATTTCACTCTCAACCCTCACCTCTGTAGTTGTTCCGATCTTCATTTTGTCTTGGTTCCTTATGTTGTTGTTGTCTCGCACACTCAAACTGTATAGACAGATTACAGTATGTATAGACATAGTGCAACACCTAAATCCCCTGTTTTGAAAATAGTTATTCGCAGGGTAGGACTGTATTTGTCCCACCCCCTGTGAGTAACTCCCGTCTTGACAAACGTATTTACAGACCCCATGTTCCCCCCGCACTTTGAAGGAGGTGCCAACTTAATGAACCAAGTCAATAAGGTCATGGCGGCATATCGATTCAAGCCTTCCACGTTGAAGCTATTGAAGCGATTTGCCAAATCACGAAACGCAACCCAAACCGCAGTGTTGGAATCCCTTGTGGATCGGCATTGCAAAACATCTAAAAAAATGAAACACACCACGATACACATTGCTATCCTCGCCGCCCTTTTACCCTTCACCGCAAGTGCGGTGGAAATCAATGGGCAACTCATCCACGCTGTTGCGATGGTTGAGTCCAATAACAACCACCGTGCGGTGGGTGATCAGGGCAAGGCGAACGGCGCCTTCCAGATGTGGAAACCTGCTTGGGCCGATTGCTCGGCATGGCTGAAGAAGAATGGCTTCAAGGCCACCTCTTATAAGGAGGGAGTGAACGACCCGAACATCTCCCATCAATATTGCAAAGTCTACCTGTCGCTTCTGCATTCTCAACTGAGGAGGAAATTGGACCGCGACCCCACCGCCGCCGATCTTTACTGCGCCTACAATTTGGGCCTGCGGGGATTCGAGCGGCGAGGATTTAAGCTCGGCAACACTCCTGAAACAACTCAGGCAGCCGTCAACAAATTGTATCGCTTACTCAAATGAGCGCTGCACGACCAGGAATAGTGCGACGTACTTATGCGTCCCCCGGATACTGCGCCGTATGTGAGACGGCAGGGATCGTGACTCACTATGATTGGACTATTCCTGGTTACCTTTGCGCGGCCTGCGCGCCGCAGGCGATTCTCGTTGATTTACTTTTACTAACCGTGGGCGGGTGCAACCACCCCAACCCACATACAATTCAAAACAACTAACAAGGAGAGATCATGCCCAAAGTAGGAGACAAGCATTTCAAGTACACACCTGCCGGCAAGAAGGCGGCCAAGGCTTACGCCAAGAAGAGTGGCAAGAAACTTAAAACAGCAAAGGACAGAGGACGTGGATCCAGAGGTAACAGAGTATAGGTTAAGGATGGGCGCCAACTCCAAGCAGAAGGGAAAGGCCGGCGAGCGTGAATTTGCGAACTGCCTACGCAATGAAGGTTGGGCTAGTGCCCGCCGTGGATGTCAGTTCGCCGGGCATGATGAGGAGGGCAAGGAGTTCCCTGATGTCGTGTGCAGTGAACTGCCATTCATGCATTGGGAGGTCAAGAGGACCAAACGGCAGACTAACATAGGCGATGCCTACTGCCAGGCAATGAGAGATGCCAAGGCCGATCAGGTGCCGGCGATTGCTCACCGCAAGGATCACCACCCATGGATGATCACGATGAGCTTTGAAGATTTTGCAAAATTTCTGCGGGGGGATTTCCCTCCAGAATCCAAAACAAACATGAAACCAAAAGGAACAAACGAATGAGCGAACTAACCCTCACTGCGGGCGGCGATCAGTCAACCCGCGAATATGAACAACCTCCATTGGGAGAGTGCAAGGCAGTCCTGGTGGACGTGATCCTCTCAAAGGGTCAACCAACCAAGTTTGGCGTGAAAGATCAGGTCTTCCTGTATTTCGAGCTAGAACATTTAATGGATGACAATCGTCCATTCCTAATCCGCAAGAAGTTCAACTTCTCGCTGAACGAGAAATCCAACCTCTATAAGTTCATTCAGAAATGGGTGGGCGGACTCAAGCCTGGCAAGCCTTTCAACATTGCCTCACTCAAGGGCAAGGGCTGCATCCTGGAGATCGAACCGTGGACGCCCGAAGGTGAACCGGACAAGACCCTCCACCTGATTGACCGCGCCCGCAAACTGGACGAGGCCAAGTGGATCAAGCCATCTGGGGAGTTCGACTCTGCCAAGACGGCTGAACGGATTGAGGAGAAGCGCAAAGAGACGGTCGCTGAGAATCCATATCCTGATGTGGAGGACGACGTACCGTTCTAGATAATCAACGCCCGGTGCCCCATCCACTCCGCGCCTCCTTCCCGGTAATACGGGTTCATAGCGGCAAGGGGCACCGGGTTTCTTTATTAGAGAGAATTATATTGGATTGATCCTATGAATACAAAGCAGAAAAAAATTAAAGATACCCTGGACGCATTTAAGGTGATCAAGGAGAGGAACGATGCGAACGACAAGGCTGACCTTGTGCTTACAGTTCCCACCGCGCCGGCCCACTGGTATCGCGCCGATGGGCAACCCCTGCATACCATCGACATGACCAATGGTGGTGAGCGCAACACCACACTGCGAGACGCTCGCAAGATGAATTTATTCCCCTCGGTGACCACCGTCCTCAAGGATGTGCTGGTCAATTATGGTGTGCAGAAGTGGTTGAGGAACACGCTCCTTGAGAGTGCCTATACCTTGCCCGAATCATTCCGCCTTGCCGCGTTCGCAAACTACAAGCTGAAGGTGGAGGAGGAGGCTGAGGAGTTTGGCGCCAAGGCGCGGGACTTTGGCAGTAAAGTGCATGAGGCTATCGATTGCTACCACCTCAACAAGAGTTACGTTGCTGATGCGGAAATTGAACCTTACCTCGCAGAGTATCGGAAGTGGTTTGAGGAAAATATCATCAGCGTAATCTCCTCTGAAGAGACGGTGGTCAACCATGATACCGGTTACGCCGGCAGGATGGATCTCGTCGCTGATCATCGTGAGCATGGTTTGTGCGTGATCGATTTCAAGACGCAAAGGGCGAAGGGCAGCGTGAAGTTTTATGATACCTGGTTGTATCAACTCGGTGCCTATCGTGAGTGCATTCCCTCTCAACCCAACTGCCTGTCAGTCGCCATGAACTCCATTGCCCCCGCGGCGCCCGTCGAGAAGCTATGGTCTGCGCAGGAGGTCAAGACCGGTTGGGATGTGT
>Ga0209644_1000266_pt1 | contig 11462 bp, 12 predicted proteins | sample ETNvirome_2_1000_FD_184069 | JGI IMG/M metagenome (GOLD analysis project Ga0209644, IMG submission 184069) | Marine viral communities from the Pacific Ocean - ETNP_2_1000 (SPAdes) (version 2) | ecosystem: Environmental > Aquatic > Marine > Oceanic | place: Pacific Ocean | collected 2013-06-22 | reverse complement strand
CCCAGCGTACCGGAGCGCAGCAGCAGGAGTTCGCGAACCTCGGCCAGATTGTTTCGCAGATGAACCAAGCGAGGACAGGCCAGTTTGGTATGGGCGGTCAACGGCTTGAGGCTAACACCATGCAGCGTATGCGAGAGCGGCAGGATGAGTTGGGTGCATTAGCTCAACGCAATCAGGCAGAGGAAGCAGAGTTTCAGGGCTTGCTCTCCGCTCTTGGTCAACAGGCAGGAACCCGACAGGCACAATACGGGTTGGATATGCAGGGTACACAGCAGCGTAACGTGGCTGCACAGCAGGATTTAGCTGGGCAACAACAGGCAATGGCGCAGCGCAACCAAGCTGCACAGCAATCCTTTACGAGTGCCATGCAGAAAGCTGGTACGCAGGAGCAGATGAAGCAGCAGCAGATGGCTAACCTTCAGAGCTTCTCTGGATTAGCTCCGGTATCCAGTCAATTTGGAGCATTACCGGGAGCGCAACAGGCAGCACAAGCCAACTTTATGCCGCTGCAATATCAGCCCACTAATGCGATGCAGATGTTGCAGGGACAGCAGAATCTAGCAGCAAGCACCTTTGGCACACAGGGTCAGATGTGGGGTAAACAGGCAGAGTTGGCAGGTCAACCCAGTGGGTTTGGTCAGATTCTCGGAACCGCTGCTGGCGTCTGGGCAGGGGGTAAAATATAAAGGAGAAATGATTTATGGCTAATTTTTGGGGAGGAGTAGCTAAAGGGTTTGCGCCAGCGTTTGAGAAAGCGGCTGACCGCAAGCGCAAGAAGGAGGAGAAGGAGGAAGAGCGGAGGTATCTTGAGAAGCGCGAGGTGGAGGAGCGCATCGGAAAGATAATGGCTCACTTCCCTGAGCTGGGCGAGGAGGCTGTTCGTGATCTTTTACCAGAGGCAGCTCGCACACCTCTCTTGGAGCCGAAGCTTCTTAAAAAGCCACAGGAGGAAATTTCCTATGATCCGAGTCTCTTCAAGAAGCCACAGGAAGAAATTTCATATGCCCCTCCCCCGACAGACCCAGCGGAGGTTATGATTCGCGAGGAGGCAGAGTTTCGCCCAGAGACGCAGGATGTTGAGATTCTCACACCGCCTGAGTACCCCCGCCCAAAGACGCAGGATGTTGATATTCTCAAGCCACCGACTGAGTACCCCGCCCCAAAGGGGATCATACAGGGAATGACACGGGAGCAGCGCATCGACTTACTTGAGAGAGTTAAGATGGCGCGAGCCAGAAAGATATTGGAAGAGGCGGAAGGCCGCAGGGCGACTGCTGCTACTACAAAGTATGGCCGCGAGAAGGTCGATAAGGCTGAAGAAAAAAAACTCAAGGACGAAGAGGATCATTTCAAAAGCGCAAAAGCGGAGGCTGCTTCACTCGCTCTCATGTCTGATAAGTTGCCTGAAGAGTTCTGGGAGAGGCACGCCCTCCCTGACAAGTATCGTTCAAGGGTGGAAAGCAGCTTTACGTCTGGCAGGAACACGTTCATGGGGGCTGACGCACAAGCCCAGCAGGAAATGATAGAGTCACGGATGCCTGACGCTGCAAAGGCATCAATACTTTATACGAACATATCCATGCCTGAGCCGATAAAGGGCTTCGAGCATAGGCGTCCAAACATGGTAAAGCAGTGGGATTTCTCGCGAGAAATTGCTCACCTTGACCGGGACTGGAAAGCGAAAGAAGAGGATGACGAGCGGATTAAGGTTCTTGGCGATGTCCAGAATGAGATTTTTGACTCGGTTACTTCCATGATGCCGGGGCCGTGGTCGCAAAGTCATCAGGACATGGCTGACAAATATCGAAACAGGATAAGGAGCCGGGAGGATGTTCCGGATGTCCTCGAAGAGCTGAGGGAGATAGAAAGCTACCAGAAGATTCTCAACAGGGCTGAGACGGAAGAGTTCTTCACGCCCGAATCGAGAAAGCTAATCAAAAGCACAAAGGCCAACAAGGAGATGTTTGCCAACAAGGAGTTCCTGAAGTTCTTCGCAGGGAAGCTGGTTACAGACAGGGAGCCAGAATGGCAGAACAAATATAGCCAGTGGAAGGTACTCAAGACACAAAGGGACGACCCAAAAACTCCTAAGATAGAGAAGGAGAGCATTCGGGAGAAGATGGACTTCATTTACCGGCAATCAAACCCGACAGATGACCTTATATTGCTAGAGGGAATCTTAAATCTCGGAATCCTATCCGGTCAAGAGGGCGGTAGCGGCGAAGGTTTGTCGGCTGCTGAAGCCAAAAAGAAGAGAGAAGGTTTGTCTGTGAGAATTAAAGACGCAACCCCAGCGAAGGAAACAACGCCGCCAGCGAAGGTTCCAGATTTACCAGACGGAAAAACGAAGGGGGTAGACCCTCCAGACGAGATGCTTAGGAAGAAGGAGAATGCTCCGGTGGGGGCCAGAATTAACCAAGGTGGAACAATATTTGAGAAGCAGAAGGATGGCACATGGATCGAGGTGAAGGATTAAACGATGCCACCCCCGGTACAATTTGATCCCAGCAAGCCCTTCACGTTCATAGATGACGAGAAGGAAAAGAAGGAGAAGAAGGAGGCTAAATTTGATCCCAGCAAGCCCTTCACGTTCATAGAGGAGGGAGAACCTCCGAGTGCCCCCGTCCAGAGAGATCACCCATCCTTCACTGAGGAGGAGTTGCAGATGCCCGTTGCTCCCCTTGCTGAAGAGGATGAGGAGATGACTCTCAAGACCGAGATGGAGAGGTTAAGGGTGGACTTGGGCGGCAAGGAACCTGCGTGGGGAATGTTTGGCCCTCCTCTCTTTAAGCAAGGATCGGCTGATCCAGTCGAGAGGCCGATGGCCACAAAGGGCGCACCCCGCCCACAGCCCTTACCGCTTTACCGGGAATTACAGGCTGCGGACAAGCTGGCAAGCTGGAGAGGAGCCCTACGAAAGTACGCCCCCGGCGGTGTCGCAATGGCCAAGGCAAAGGCTGACGAGCAGCGCGGGTGGGGGTCAAAGGCATTGCCGATGGTTGGCTCCATTGGCGGAGCGATAGTCGGCGGCATTCTCGGCGGAGCCTATGGCAGTGTTCCGGGGGCAGCAGTGGGGGTTCGAACTGGAATGGCTCTCGGAGGGGGTCTGGGTTCTATGGCTGGGTTTTCTGCGGGGAAACCATTGTCCGGTCAGGGTTACGCAACGCCGGGAGAACAATTCAGGGAGTTCACGTTGGGTGCTGTCCTTCCGACGGTTAAGGTTGGGCGAGGTATTCTGCCAACAGCCCTAAAGGAGAGTGCCAAGATCACCACAGCCAGTGAGGTTGGCCTACAGCTTCAGTCCATACTGGATGAGGGTCACGCTCTCTCAATGCGCCCCGGCATGGTGGCAAATAGGAATATGTATGCTGCGGGGTTTGGCGCATTGCTCGGCGGAGTTGCGGGTAGGGTTCCGAAGAAGGTTGTAGATGAGGCAGCGCAGGAAGCAGTCAAGGTTCTGAACCAGCAGGTGGTGGTTCTGGAATCAAGAATCCTCAAGGCAGAAAAGCTCAAGGCAGAGAAAGGCAAGCCGGGAAGGGAGAAGAAGTTCTGGACGAAAAAGCACAGGCAAGCAAAGGCTGATCTCGATTTCTTCTTGGAGAACACGGACTTATTTTCCAACCCGATAAAGCGGGGAGAGAACGGGACGAGAGCTGTTCGCATAAGTCAGGCGTTGGCTACCGGGATGAAGGAGCCTGATTACTGGCAGGGACTCGTGAAGGGTTTACCCGGAAAGGGGGATATCGCAGAGGACGCCCTGATGGAGACAGCGCGGAGGGCGTCGATAAGGTCGGGAACCCTAGCGGACGACTTGTCGGAGGTTGAGGGGAAGTTCATGGATGATGAGGTGTCTCTCATTGAACTTTTCAAGGGCGCAAAGAACACACCGGACTGGGTGAAGACAAAGTTCGTCAGCAAGTTTCATCCACTCAAGGCACTGGAGGAGAAGATTCGGGTTGCCGCTGGCATGACGAGGAAGCCGATACATGACATAGCTGCGAAGTTTGAAACGATTGCAGGTTCGTTTGGCAAGGCGGCTGGCGATGTGGCTGACTTTGACCGGGCTGTAACCGACAGGATACGCAACCTCAAGGGGGGCAAGAAAAAGACGCTGCTTCTCAGGAAGCCATCCTTCAAGGAGAACGAGCTGGACTTCAACCAGTATATGTTCTGGCACAGGACAAAGGACAGGCTTCTTTCAGACAAGCGTGCCAGAGACAGAATCGTAGCCATTGAGGATGAGATCAAGAGGGTAAAGAAGGTTCCCAAGGAGACGAGCAGAAGAGCCGAGGCGGGAACCGAGTTCAGGGTAAAGGAGGAGGAGATGTACCTCAAAGACCTCCAGTCAGAGCTTAAACTATTAAAGGCCAGACCAACCAAGCGGGTTGGGGATTACACATTGGACAGGGTAAACCGCAACATTACCGGCTTTGCGAAGAAGATGGGGCAAGAGCGTTATGCTGACTTGGCTGAGGCTGGGCTGGCATACCAGCAGCACTTGAGTGCGGCACTGAAGCGTCAGGTTGATTCAGGTAGGCTGGCGAAGGAGTCTTTTGACAAGATAAAGGCTGACACTGGGTTTTACGCACCGTTCACCTCGAAGCAATATGAGGAGATGTTCGATGAAGCGGGGAAAAGTGGGTTAGGTGGACGCATAGACTCTACTGCCGCCTATGCCCAAAGGATCAAGGGGATAAGCGAGGAGGCATTTGATGACATAAAGTTTGCCTCAATCCTTGGGGAGGGTCGCGAGAAGGTTTTCACTTCAACGCTTTCTGCGGAAAAGAATTACCGGATGCAGGACTTAAAGAAGATTCTGGACTTGGACACGAATAAAACTTTTTCACGTAAACTTGAAGAAGGTGTCCCGGTGAGAGACCCGGAGAAGATGGATGTCACTATAATGGTGGAGGGAGAGCCAGTCAGGTATGAGGTTAGCAAGGATGTTGGTCGCGTAATAAGGGGGCTTGGCCCGAAGTCGGGAGAGGATATTGTCAAGAGCGCAATAACATCCAGTGGCAGGTTGTTCAGGATTGGCGCAACTGCACTTAACGTACCCTTCCAGATTAAGAACTTCTTTGCGGATATGCACTCGGCTGCGTTCATGTCGGACTATGGCATCAAGATACCAGCAGGGCGAAGAGGGACTGGGGTGGAGCTTGCGGCTGAAGTGGCAACCTTCGGGTGGGATTACGGCCATGCTGTCCTCTCTGCCCTGAGCGGCCAGACCCGATGGGCGAACAAACTTTACCGGGAGGCTCAGGGTTCGAATGTGCTGCGGTCTTCAATGAAGGATTTGCAGCAACAGGAAACCGTGAGGGGGTTTAGTGAACTCAACAAGGTCGGGAAGCCCGGATTATGGAGAGGCATAAACGACTTGAGCGGGGTGATTGAGGAGAGCTTCAAGATATTGGGAGTCAAGAGGGCGATCAAGACCCATGTGATAAAGGACGGCAGGAAGGTTCAGGCCGGGGACGCTGCTGAATTGATAAGGATGAACCCCGAAGCCATTACCGAGATACGACGGTTCATGGGTTCACCTGACTTTGCCCGGATGGGAGAATGGATGGAGACGGTCAATACTCTCTTCCTGTTCTCCAATGCCAGACTTCAAGGCACTCTGAGGGATGTCAGCAGGGCGGCTTTTGAAGGGAAGAAGAAGAGCGGTGCAGCCTTTGCAAAGCTCGGTGTTACTGTCGGGGCTCCCACGGTCTACAACCATTTCAGGAACAAGACGGTTTATGCGGAGGACTACAAGGATGTACCGGACGAGGAGAAGAGAAACAACTTTATTGTTTTCCTACCTTGGAAAAGGGAGGGCATGGACAAGCAGGGCAGGACTGAGACACCGGATGGGAAACTCATCATGGTGCAGGACTACGTTAAGATTCCGAAGCGGGGAATTGTCCGCCTCTTCGCTGCCCAGACAGAGGGAGTGCTTGATTTCGCGATGGAGAAAAACCCTGAGATTTTCCAGAGAATGGCAAAGGAGTTCATGGAGGATATGTCCCCGCTTAATATAGAGGGAGATAATGCTGACGAGAGGTGGGAGAGTCTTCAGTCAAACCTGCACCCCATCGCCAAGACTTACGCAGAAATATTTGGGTCGAAACAAGGGTACAGCTTTTACAGGCATCACGCCTTGATGAGTCGCGAGAAGTCGGACATGGCCCTGAGAGAACAGTACACAGACAGGACTCCTAAAGCCTTTATAAGAGTAGCGCAGTTTTTTGACGACATTGGTGCGCCGCTCCCAGACGAGTTCAAGTCACCCATTTTGCTTCAGGGGATAGTTCAGGGAGTTACTGCCGGGTTAGTGACGCAGTTTGTTCCTCAGCGAGAGGTTGAGGGAAGACCGGAAATCCTCAACGACCCGGTACTCAGGACGCTTACAACTAGGTTCCTGTCTTACGGCAGGGTCGAGAACTCGGATGAATGGAAGGCTCTGGATAAAGCAAAGACGATAGCTAAAACGAAGTCAGGGGTTCGGAAGCGCGAGGCCAAGGCGTTTGTGAAGGATATACTCAAGGCTGGGCGCAAGGCGGGCGATGAGCCATCAGAGTCTTACCTTGCTGTGCTGGACGCAATGAAGGAGAAGTTCCCCACGAGGATAGGCGGGGAGGTTCACAGGGACAGCGTAAAGAATGATGAGATGCAAGACCGGATTAAGGACGACTTATGGACGAGGCTCAAGGGCATCAGCCCCCAGCTCACGTTTTTCAAGAGGCTCCCGGTTGAGCAACGCGCCGGGTTTATCCTTGATAAACTTGAGAGTTTACCGGAGTGGAAGAACCCTGACGGGACTGACTCAGGGTTCATTGGCAGGTTCTTGGAGAACTATGGTGATGGAATAACCAAGGACGTTATGAATGAAATCGTGAGGGTTTGGTCGAGAAGAAGACTGGGCATTGATGAAGATAAGAAATAGGGTGGAGGACAATAGTTATAGACTCAAGACGCACAGGCAGCGTTGCGGAGCTGGCGGTTGCGCGGAAACTTGTTGAGCATGGCTTCACGGTCAGTTGGCCGCTCAATGATGACGCCTACGACCTGATCGCAGAGAAGGATGGAGACTCAAGGCGAATACAGGTTAAGTCAGCGACGATCAACAAAGGGGGCAGCTATCGCTGTGGTCTACACCATTGCAAAAGCAAGATGCGCGGCTATGACAAGTCGGACTGTGACTTCGTAATCCTCTACACCCCATTCTCGAAAGACTTCGAGGACATAATCCATGACGGGTACTACATTCTGCCCATCGAGGTTGTCGTCAAGTCCAAGGCACTCACCGCCATAGTCTTCCCGGCAGGGAAAGGCAAGGGGAACATCATGGTATGCAAATGGGAGAAGTACAAGGATGATTGGGCGAGGATATAAGAACAGGTTCCCGAAGAGATGGCTTGGGAAGAGAGTGAAAGTGCAGTGGCTTGATCCTGCCGGCTATGTCCAGAGTGAGCTGTCCAAGGTTAAGCCGTGTCCCTGTATAACGATGGGAGTCTTGATGAAGGTCAACAAGGAGTTCATCATCGTAGCCTCCAGTCAATACCCGGAGGATGAACCAGACCCAACGGTTGACGCCACCGCCATAACGAAGGGCTGCGTGACCTTTATAAATCTAATTTGACATCGAGTATCTTCTTGCGAATTGCAGTGCGCCGCTTCTTCAGCTTGTAATACTCGGCCTTGGCCTTCTCACTATCCCACATATAATCACCACAGGCATTCTCCCCACGGTGACGGCATAGTTCTCCAGTGCGCTCGTCGATTAGCTCGATGATTTGCGTTAGCTCCCACACTGAGGTGGGCTTCTTGGGGTCAGGTAGATTCAATGACACTCTGCGCCTCCTTGAGTTTGCGCTCCACGTCAGCCTCGACACGGGCTTTATGGAACTGGTTAAAGTGTTTGCGGGATTCCTTGATAGCCTTTGACCAGTTGTTGTTGTAGGTCGTCAACCCCAGCTCAAGCATGAGTTCAATCTTCTTGACGCCGTACATGATCCCGGCGTGATCCCGTTCAAACATTAGCCCGATGACTTCGTAGGATGTTCCGAGCCCTCCCCGGACAAGCCAGTAGGCTGTCATCCTTGCGTGGGCAACCCGATCCCGGCGACAGCGGCCCTCGATGTCCGCCTCGCTAACGTCGAACCCTATAGCAGAAGCCAGCACCGCCATGCGATGGTAAGCCCTGTCCACTTTTCCTATACGAGTATTTACAGATTCCATAGTGAAAATTTATGTTGCGGTTTGGAAAGGTTCCCTCACCCCCGTACCGCAGTACCTAAACGGGAGTGAGGGAGTTAAAGCCGGGTAGTCCAGCTTTAGAATGGCGCGGCCTCACCAGCCACGGGGGCTTCCTGAGCGGCGACACCCTTCTGGACGGCGATGCCGACACGGGATGTACCGTTCTGGTCTTCCTCGATCCAACCGGACAGGAAGAGTGTGACGTGGCCGTCATCGTTGGCCATGTCCTTGATCTCTGCCAAGTCTAGGTCAAACAGTTTACCCTTGTAGTCAGGGTCACGGGAGCCATCCCGCTTCTTCTCGTTCTTGTAGAGGTATGCTTTTCTTGCAACCTTCGAGAAGGTTAGCATTGGTTTTGTTGTAGTATCTTCAGGCATTATCTTTTTCCTTGGTTACCTTGTTCTTGATGTTCCCTGCCCAGTTCTCCACCGCACTCACGATGGCGAGCAACCGTTCACTGACGGCGGGCTTCAAGGGTTCACTAAGATTGATGTGCTTCATGGCGGACATCTGTCCGCCGATGGTATAAGCAAAGTGTTTCAACGCTGTACAGGTTTCCTTCCGGGCGCACCACATACAATATTCGCATGGCCACGGTGATCTTGTTGGGTCGTTGACTGAATCAATGATGCTGAATACGATATCCTCGGCTTCTTCACGGGTCAAAGAGAACTTATTGACATACTTAAATCTGGAGTAGACCAGATGACATTCCAGTTTCTCGTCGCCGTACTTCTGCATAACGCCCAGCGCATACGCTGCCATCTGCTGCTTGTAGTCTCGTATCTGCCCGGTCTTCAAGTCGAAGAGGTGGCCCTTGCAATAGGCGTCCATGCTGCCGAACGTGACTTCCTCGCCGTCGCGCATGACTGACACTCGTTCTTCAGAGATGAGCTTCTTCCGCCCGACGACAGACACAATGTACTGTGCCGTCCATATAAGTTCCTTGGGATATTTATTTAATGACATGAGCTTTCCACGCTTTTTCCATCCTTAGCTTTAGTTGATTCTTCAGCCACTCGTCCTTGCTCTGGCTGATCCCGGTCAGGGCCGCTTGACACTCGCTCCTGCTGGCACGGGCGTCAGCGATACACTCCTTAGCTATGATCTCCCACTCTTCCATTGTTCCGTGTCTATGCTTCATCCGAATAAAAAGTCTCTCATTGGAGGGGCGTTGGTTGGCCTGTGGCCTGTCTCCTTATAAGTATAGCATGATTCGCACAGCACACTGCCCATCCACTTCTCCAGATTCAGCCCGACCTCCTTCGCCTCGAAGTCATCCTGATCGTCGATCTCAATGACTATGATGTTATGGCATAACCTGCATTCTGTTTTGTACTCTATCATCTTTTCGCTACCTCCTTCCAGCGTTCAACCTCCGCTTCAAGTTTCTTAATCTCGTTCTCGTGGCGCACCCTCAAGCTCTGAGCATAGAACCACAGGTCTAGGATTTCCTCCTCGATCTTCTCGACTGTAACTGTCTCGTCAAGCAGTCCGCCGTGTTCCTCCTGCCCGGTGTCATACTTTGGTCGGGCGAGTTCCTTGAACCGCATGATGCTGACCTCTCTGATTTCATCTGGCGTTCTCATAAATTCCTTGTGACTATCCCGGTGCGTTCACCGTCTAACAACTATGGACTGGTACTTTATAGTAAATATAGTTTCATGGGCGTCCAACGTGTTAAGTGATGTTGCTGTTGCTGTCATCGCAATGGCCATGGTCTTTCATGTGGTCAAGCATCGTCAGACTTCATAGTCTTCAAGAGCTTACGCAAATCCCCATTACTGAGCAGGGCTTCGAGCTTCTCATGTAGCTGTGTGCCGCGCTTCGCCGCTGCACCTACGGTGTCAGAAGACTTGTAGCATGGGCACTTCGCCATTGCTGGCAGTGATGATGGTGGAAACTCAGCATGGTGAGCCCGCTGTTCGTGATCTATCTCCTTTTTCTCCATAACTTAAACTCCTTTCCTTGCCATACCTGACCTGTCCGGGCCTCACATTACCAGACACTACCACTCCGAACCACACAGCTCCTTGCCATGCCTGACACTACCTCAACCGCTCTCTGCCATACCGAATTAAATTCATTAAACCATTCCTTACCATACCTGTCCTCGCCTCACCCAACCAGACCTCGCCGCTCCGGGCCGAACCCCTCCCAAACCAAACCGTGCCATGCCCAACATCACCAAACCTAACCCAACCGCTCTCTGCCATACCGAACCGAATTAAATTCGTAAACCATTCCTTACCCTGCCACGCCAGACCTTACACCGCCACCCCGTACCCTTCCGGGCCGTGCCATACACTGCCAAACCTAGCCCTTCCACACGCTAAATTCATAAGCCATTCCTTGCCTTACCCTGCCTTACCTTGTCCCGCCTCACCCCTCACTACCAGTCCGGTACCCTGCCCTGCCATACCTCACCAGACCCGACCATGCCCCGCCCAACCATACCCGGCCTTTCCAGACACTAAATTCATAAGCCATTCCTTACCAGACCCGACCACGCCATGCCGCGCCAAACACTGCCCTACCAATCCCGAGCCATGCCTTTCCCCGCACTGCCTGACCTTACGCCACCTTACCGTTCCTGCCCTGTCCGCCCCACGCCAAAATTCATTAAGCCATTCCCTGCCTCGCCAAACCAAACCAGACCCTACCTCGCCATACACCGCCAAACCAAACCTTACACCGCCAGACCGAACCAGACCTTACCGCTCTGCTCCGCTCCCTTACCTTGCCCTACCGCGCCATGCCATACCTAACCAAGCCACACCGAACCTGAAGACTGCGCCCCCGCAGGGGCGCAGATGATTCAGGCTTGGGCCTTCCATTCAGTGACCAAGAACGTCCCGTATGGGCCGAACTTCTGTGGTCGGAAGTCACCGATGCCGCCCTGCAAGCCGCCCTCATCGAGCAGTTGATGGACGAAATCTTCCGGTAACAAGTCCTCGTTAACTCTCAGAGAGAAGTTGATTGACCAGTCATCGAAGCGTGGACGATGCCGCATGATCCTGCCCTTGGTGGACGGTATCACTACTGGCCGGGAGTCAACCTCGTAGTCCTTGGCTGGCGTCTTGCCATCGCCATTGCTAATGATGATGGTGTCCGATGTCATCTGGACAGCCCCGCTCACCACATACTTCGCAGACTTCCGGGAGCCCTTGAGCTTGTGGTTGCTGCCAGCCTCAATGAGCATACGATGGATGCACGTTGAG
>Ga0209644_1000265_pt1 | contig 11506 bp, 10 predicted proteins | sample ETNvirome_2_1000_FD_184069 | JGI IMG/M metagenome (GOLD analysis project Ga0209644, IMG submission 184069) | Marine viral communities from the Pacific Ocean - ETNP_2_1000 (SPAdes) (version 2) | ecosystem: Environmental > Aquatic > Marine > Oceanic | place: Pacific Ocean | collected 2013-06-22 | reverse complement strand
AATCGCCAACTGGTTGAAGCGATGATCAAAGTGAAGGCGCTAAATAAGATCAACACCCTTGGTCTGCCTAAATATCAGTAAGTTAAGTGAATTTGTTAGAGAGCTGCATTTGATCAACAAGGCCTACTTTTATCAGAGAAGTCATCTAATTCTTTGAAATGATATGGGCGGCTACTTGTTTCTTGCAGCTCTTCCAGCTCAGCTTCTTCCTCTAACTGTTTTAGCTTGTCCTTAACCGTATTCCATAGTTCATCAAGAGACCAATATGCTTGTACATATAGAGTATTCTCAAATTCAGCCTCAAGCTTTTCATACTCATCCTCACTCTTATTTTTGAGAAGTTTACGGAGTTCTCTTTCTAATTGGCTTTCTCTCTTTTTAATCTCGACATTTATAGCCTTTACCAAACTCGACGGAAAAAGCTTGAATATTTTGTTTTGTTGATCATTATTTAAGGGGAGTAATATTTTTGCTATTTCAGCTGTCGAATAATCTAAACAAGTTAAATAAAAAACCTCTCGTTCAGTTTGAATCAAATCAAACAGTCGTTTAATTAAAACGGTTCGGACGGAGTGAACTACACCGGCTTTGCCAATGTTAAAAGGTTCTTTAAGATACTCATCAAGCCTTACTATAAACTTGTTTAGCGCTACTAATGAATGTTCTGGTGAAGCTGTGGTTTTATATTCATTAAGTTTTGATTTAATCGTGTTATCAAAACGAGATACAAACTTCACTAACTCCTTTCCGTTCCGGCTTTCTGGAACGAAAGCTAAAAGCTCTAACTTTTCCTGTCGAGACAAGTTATTTAGTGCTCCGATTACAAATTCTTCCCCATATTGTTTTAGTTTGAATAATTGATCAAAATGCTCAAAATACTTATTTTTAGCATTTAAGTCACCTTGAGACATCAAACTTAGCCTGACTTGACGGCATTTTTTTAATATCTTGTTTTGAGCCAAAATTGACTCTTTTTTACTACAGTTGACAAACTCTAAAGGAGGTATTTGCCAAACCATGCCTTCGGTGCATTTTCCTAAGTTTGAAATTAAGTTTAATAATAATGCTGGCTGAGCATATTTAATTGCCTTTGCAGTTAGCTCACCTGAGACCCAATTAGCAAATACTTGCTTCAAAATAACTATGGAATATTCATTCAATTCGTCAAAATGATTTGCGTCTGTAGATTGCGAAAATTTAGGCTTAGTTGTGATTGTCACTCTCATAAAAAACTCCTCTATATGAGGAGTTATTTAACTGTATAAATGTGTATCCGTGAAAATCAGAAACACGCGGTCAAAGTGATTTTCAATTAGCCTGTTTTCCAAAGTGGTGTCATTACAAAACGGATATCGATTCTTCTGTTTTCACTTTTAGAAGCGTTGTCTATATTTTTAGATATTGGTCTACTGGAACCAAACCCTGCCGCAAGTAATAAAGGTAAATGATCAGAGTTAACAAGCTCTTTGAGTTCTCCATTAGTTAATTGTGAGTAGACTGACTTTGCTCGTTGATAAGACAAATCCATATTATCCGACACAGAACTACGCCCTTTAAAAGGGACTGAGTCCGTATGGCCTTCTATCACCACAGCTTGTACTTTCCCCGATAGATCTGGCCTGCAATTAGCAGGAGGATTGGATGAATAACAAGGCATGTATTCTTGCAGCACTTTTTGTACAACGGAGTAGGTTGATTGCTGACTTTCGGTTAACGTCCATTTCCCCGACTCAAACTCTAGCGAGGGATCAGAAAAGCTAATGACTCCCGCTCTAATATCCGCTTTATGAACAATGCCATAACGTCTTAATTCATTAGACACTTTTCTAACTAAGTCGCTTTGCAAGAAAGTTATATCTTTTAGTGATGATTTTAACTTCATTTCTTGGGAATGCTTATCATTAAATGCAAGCATATAAGCAACCAGCGCAATAATGAAAACAAATAAAAGCCCTGTCATCATGTCAAAGAATACTGCGAATAAATCTTCTGATTGAGGTTTTCTTTTAGCCATAATTTAGACCTGCTTATTGTTCTCTAATTTTTCAGCTATCAGAGACAGAACTTCATTTTGTTCTTTCAACTTAGTGTTCATATAAAAAAACTGTGGAAGTACTTCCATGCTTTCTTTTAATGACGATAGTTTTTCCTCCATAATTTTTGATAAATTTTCTACTTCATATCTAACATGATTAATATTGGAGTTATTTCCCTGAGGAACAATTCTGCACTTTAGTGCGGTCAAAAAGCGTGAGTGAATTGTTGAAATAATGCTGAGTTTTCGCTGATGCTGCATACCAAACAAAGTAGAAAAAGTTAGCCCGGCAATAGAAGTAATAAATGCTAAGCCTGCACCTGAAAGGAGTTCTTGTAGAGAAAGCCTTGCTGTAGCGGAATCTGTAGACGCAAGTCCCTCTGATGCTCCACCAATACCAACAATTAATCCTGCAAAAGTTCCTATTACACCAATCGAAATGAGTAATGAGCGATAAAAAGCCATTGAACTTTCTTTCATATGAGTAGCTTCAATATTGTCAAAAGAGAGCACATCATAAAGTAAATCAGTTCCAAACCCTTTACGATGGTCTCCAATTTGTTGTGCAACATTTCTATCAAATAATTGCCTGTAATATTGAAATGTATTTTCAGGGTGAGCGGCAAGAAAAGTTTCTACTGCATCATGAGTTTCGATTCCATTCCCAACATTTACACTCTCAACTGCTTCCATTAACCCCTTCAAATCTTTAATTAATTTGTTATAGGAACGCAAGGCTCTAGTTGAGTTTAACCAAACCAAAAATGTAATTGTTAAAAATACTGTAAGTATCTTATTTTCTAATGCCCAATTTAATAAATACGTTACTTCGCTATTCATCATGTTACTGCTCCTTTAGATTTTAAGCGTTTAATTTAGTTTATTGTCCATGCCATTTCTGCGTTTTTGATAATCATCACTCATTGGGCAAATGTTTATACGATATATGCTTTGCATTAAGGTAAGAATCAAAGAGTAGATATTCCCAATTGTTATGTAGCTTTTCTCGTAGAAATTCCAATTCACCCACGAGCAATTCAAACTCTCGGCTCTGTGCTACTTCTTCTATACAAGCCTTCACTTGCCCATAACAACCACGCTGACGGCTAATTTCTCTTTCAAATAACAACCTACAGCTGAGCCGCTCTCTATCATCATCAATACCTCTACTAAAAACAAAATTAAGGTGTGCCTTTTCTGTCAATGTTAATTTGTTTAATCGTCGTATTTCTTTTTTAATCAAATCTTCCCATGATTCCATTTTGACCTCATCACAATCTCCCTCGTGTATTTTGTCGAAGAGTCCATCTTTGAATACTTCTTTTTCTAACCTAGCAACGGCAAGGTCTCTGATTGAATAATTTTTGTCCTGAAAATTTTCAGTTAAAATCTTAATGAGCTTAGATTGCAGTTTTTGAAGAATTTCTGGTTTATCAGGAACACATTTATTTTCACCAAAAGATGCAAGTTGGTAGGGGATGTTTGACCATCCCATGCCTAAGCCACCTGCATTCTTATGGGGAACAATTAAAGACATAAACACATTTTCATTCGGAAGATAAAAGTTATCAGTAGACTTAACATCTTGAAGGTAAACGACAATTTTATCATGAGCGCCTTTTAATTCTTCATAGGCACGATGCAATAAAACGACCGGCTCACCGAAATAATCATCAGCCCTACACGCTAAGGGTCCTCTGAATTTGTCGTTCCAAAGGATAATCTGTCCACTTCCGTCTGCCGAAAAGCTTGGTTCGACTCCAATTACAGACTTAATTTCTAATATATTTGAATGGTTAATAAACTCATTTTTAAATTCATCTTGGAAGATTTTTTGTCCTACTAGTGATTGAATAATCTTTTGAGACAACGGCGTTCCATATAAACTCGGGACTTCCACAGTGTGAAAATGATTAGCTTTATCTCTTTCCAGCAAATATGCCCCTAGCTCTATAGATAGGCGAGATATATTGCTCATATTCAAAAATGGATGTATCAACCCATTCCAATTAATATCTAGCATTTTCGACAATTTGTTGACCAAGCTAATTGTATTCGCTGAAGGTAAAAACAATTTTAACAGGACAGGTAAAACACTGACTGATTGACTAGACATTGGTATGTAATCTGGCGACTCTGATACAAACTGCCTAAACAATATAGAGGATGACAATGACTTCGAGAGTAAACGCCAAAACTCTCCTTGCTCAGTGTGAGAGTTTACATAGGAATATATTGATTCCTTTTCCCTTTCTAAAAACTCATTTTTTCCCAGTAAATTAGTAAATTCTGGATAACCAAGAACATAAGCCCAAATAAGTTGAACTAACATATCCTCTTTACGATTCGTTAGATCGCTTTTATCTTGCTCTAAATATAAGCTTGTAAACTCGTCTTTAAAAAATATAAAGAGAATGATGGAGCCTAGACTGTATAAGTCATCCAATACCGTTAGCTTGCTCGTATTTAATTGGCTAGCGGATATAAAAGGAGTGCTACTTAAACCTAAGCTTTTTTCACCAAATGAAGAAGCAACACCGAAATCCGATAGTTTTGGACGGCCAGAAGCATCAATAAGAATATTTTCAGGCTTAATATCCCCATGAACAATTCCTAATGAATGTACCTTGTCTATAGCACTAAATATTCCTTGAATTAGCCTAATCCTTGCTTGATCTGAAATAGCGTTCCCGTCTTCAGAATTTAAATAAGAGTCTAAGGTCACCCCTTCATTAACTTCTTCCATTATTAAAGCAAAGATATCTTCATCATCTTCAAAAACATTGTTTAAATCTAATTTACAACTGGAATTAGTAACTAAGTTACTTGCTTTAATCTTAATCAAATCATAAACAATAACTACATTTGAATGTTGCGAGTTCCTCATAATAGAGGCTTCTTTGATTAATTTTCTGATTGCAGCTTCTGAGCGATGCCACATCGGCAATAACTTGATCGCAACTTTGGAATCGAACATTAAATCCGTTGCTTGATAGACTACTCCAAAACCTCCTTGCCCCAATATTTTAGAGATAGAATAACGATCGCTTCCTAGTGATGAGAGGTTACTTAAGATATTAATCTTGCACTGAAGTTGTTCAGAAAATGACTTGTTGTAATTAAAGAATATTCTGGGAAATGAATTTGTGGATATTTTAGTAAAAAAATTATTTCTCCACTGGTTACTTATGTACTTACGAATCTCCTGACGGTTATCCAGATAATTAGGAAGTTCAGCTTTTCCCTGTGATAGCGACTTAGTGACCGTTTTTAGAAAATCTTTGATTAATGCAAAAGTAACAACATCTAGATCATTGGGCACTGTATATTCAGACCATAAGGCGTCTAGATTATCTTTACTTGTGTGTGTTGTTATCTCTAACAAATCAATATTGTAAGTGTCTAATTCAGCCTTAACATTTTCATTAAACTCGAACTCAGTGTGCTCCTTGTTCAAATAAATTCGTAGAGAAACTGTGTCGATTGACCCTATGTCACCATAATTTGGTACGTTACTTTCTCGGCTTTTATTTTCGTCTATAAATTCGCGATTTGAGTTTTTGAGCTTTTCTTTATTTTTACCGAAAATAAAAGCACCTAATGATGCAGGCTTTTTAGGATGCTCAACGAATAGCTTAAATGTTTCACCAACAATTTTCTCTAGTTGTTTTGCTCTCCCTTTGATTGTGCCTTGTGAAATCAGAAACATTAACCAAACGCGGTAAACAGAGAACATTTCATTCTTATAGTGTTGGTACTTCTTCTCTATATCAATCTTAAATGAAGATCCTATAGATTCATCCAAAAGGTAATTATTAAATAGTTCACGATATAAGCAGCATATTTCCTGCCCAATTGCTTTTTCAAGGTTAAAGTCATCGTCGTCAATATTGATGATCAAGCGTAGTATTGCTCTGGTTGTTAGCTCTAACTCTTCAGATTCATGCTTGTTAAAATCAGACCAAGTATTTGCCAAAGAAAGTGCATCTTTGACCGATATGTCATTTTTATTGTGGAAAGCCTCAATAGCTTCCCGTATGGCCCCGCTAATACAAGTATTAAGGTCCTCGCTACGATTTAACCTTTCACGTATCTTTTTATCGAAACTTCTCAATAATTCATCATTTGACGATTGCTCTATAAAGTAAGAGTTAATTCTTGTTAAACATTCGCCAAACTCATTCGTCAAAAACGACTCTAAGCTTTCAGAACCCAATTGACTAAATTCTTTCGGTGAAACTGGAGTACTCTTTTTTCGCGATATGCTCTGTAAATAGAGAGAGTCGAGATAATCTAAATAATTAGATATATCTTCATTCTCACTAAATGAAAATAATGCTGAAATATTGAGTTGAGTTAGATTATCTCTTGCTGAGTGGGCGCTATTTAAGCTATTGCCTAGCTCTTCCAAAGCAAAATTCGTTAATTTGCTAATCGTCAAATACTTTTCTAATTCGGTAAGGTTTTCTATCGTTACGTTATTTCTACCTACAATATTCCGAGTCACATGTGTAAACGAATCTGCATATCCATTATCTTTTATATAGCCGTTGATCTTATTCAAATAGGAAAGGATCAAATAATTTAGTATTTCAAAGAGGTCCGTATGGCTTTCTGATAACCGAAATTGAGCACGTATAAACTTTGAAAATGCAGGACAGTTTTCAACACGTATTACTCGGCTAAAAAGAGTATTTATAAGTTTTATATGTTTGTTAATTTCAACTATTTTATCTGAATTTAATAACGAAGTTGAAGTTACTAGGTTAGTAACAGAGTTAAGCTTGGGTTCCTTCGAAATAAAGTCATGAAACTGGTCAGCCCTTGTCATCTTTAAATTAGCGTTATGCTCTATCAAAGCAGGGATAATTAATTCAAGCTGAGTTTTATTTGAGTCTGAAAGTTGACTTGACTCTAACTGATGGTTCATCCATTTTATCGGTGCACTCTGTGCTAGAAGTTTTTTTGCTTTTGCACTGCACTTTATAATGCTGGAGTTTCTAAATACGACAGCCTCTAATTTAGCTACATGTTCGATAAACTTTTTACATGCATCCGCATACCTAAAATAGGAATAAGTATCATCAAATATCTGTCGAAAGTCTTGCTGAATACTTCTTTTAGCCGTTGAAGCATTTTTGAGGGCATTATATATAGAGTGAAAATCCTCACTCATTTGTACTGACGTTTTAATTGTGCCCTCACCTATAAATGATGAATTTTTATCCAAAATCGTACATTCCTTATCTCATTTTCATTAGATATCCACCTGCATTAAAACCAATAAATATCATAAAGATAGACTAACAAAAAGTTGCTGAAAAATCATCCATTTTGTCATTTACATATGCATGATAATCAGAAACACACTTTCGCCGTTTAATCTCCTTAATGCTCTTAAAATCACATTGAGGAAATAACAAATGTTCAACTCAAAATTACATTTATTACTATCAGGGCTAGTAATTGCAACAGCAGCAAATCTAGTGGGTTGCGGTTCTGGAGATAGTGGGGTAGCAGAAGCTAACAATTCAAATTCAGCCAATGAATCAAATACGCCAACTACTAATGTATCAGGTACATTCAAAAGCTCATACGACACCAATATTTTTTACTCTACTGAGATGATGCCCTCATCTCAGGTGTATGGAAGAAAGGCTAACGGGTGCACTCAACAGTATAAGGATTATTATTTTGAGACTGAACATACTCTTGTATTTGGCAATACTAACTTACCAGAAAGCGACTTTAAGCAGGTTGCTACTTGGGTAGAAAACAACTTTGATTCAGCCTTAAGTGCGATGCAGATTACTAAAGGTGAGTATTTTTCAAATCGATACGCTATTCGTCTCGATGGCTTAAAGTACATCAGAAATAATCTTGCCTATAAGCAATATGACTCAGTTTCATACCCATCAGAGTTTGATAATTGGAATTACGAACAACAGGTAGATTGGGCGACTAAAACAACAAAAAACATGGATACAGCTCAAGCTGTAGGACTGTTAGTTAATGACCCTTATTCACCTTTCCAAACAGAGTCAGAAGCTGTTTTGGAGGATAAACTCTACGTTTGTATCCATGAAACAAATACAACGAACGGTTGGGGTGAAGGTAATTTAGTTGGTATCAACGTTGGCGCACCTTCTATTGCTGTGCCACATGAAGCAGACAAAATCGTAAAGCACGAAATTATTCACACAATTCAATATGCGTTAACGGCCAATTTCGAAGGATTAGGATTACCAAGATGGTTTTCTGAAGGTCAAGCCGTTTCGCTAAGCGGCATGAACGTGGCTCATAAATCAAAACACGGCGAATACGATCCAACGCTTGTTGTTTACTACAACGATGAAATTGGCGACCAAGCTACCGCTTATAGCCATTACGGCCTTGCCTATCAATACTTGAAAGATACTAACGGACAATCTTCAATTATCAGTTTTATGAAAGATGTGAAACAAGTCACGTATGATTTTTCTAAGCAACTGAACTCCCCACTAGAAGAGTATCACGGCTACGTTGAAGCCTTTGATAAAAGCATGAAGCAATTCAACGGTGTCCCACTATCTGTAGAGCAATACCGTTACGACTATCAATCATTACTAACTGACTATTAAGCCAACAAGTTTAAAAGGTATCTATCATGACAATTGACTCAAAAGTGATAATTCTAGAACACGCTGGCTTTGATATTTATGGTAAAAATTTAAATGCGCTAGAACACGTTATAGAGCTTAAAAAATTCATACAGGATAAGTATCCGAAAATAGCTGAACTAAACGGCTTCGAAAACTCTTTCAATGAGTTTCCATACGACTTTCTTGGCAATGTTCAAGCTATTTCAGACCTTGCTGATCAGCATCTAGGCTTTCTTGTTGTTGCAATGTAGAGATTGAAAAATGAAATTAGCTATTTTTTCAGATATTCATAATGAATTTGGTGTTTGGCGCCCTCCTAAACTAGATGCCGACGTGGTCATTCTGGCTGGTGATATACACTCCAAGCACCGCGGTGCTCAATGGGCTATTGAGTCCTTTGATGTACCAGTCATATATGTGCCGGGGAACCATGAATACTATGGTTCTAATATTGGTTCGGTGAATAAGAAGCTTAAAGAACAAGCTCAAAAATCAAATGTTCATGTACTTCTCAATGAGAGTATAAATATTAATGGAGTCAATTTTATTGGCTCAACCTTATGGACTGATTTCAAACTGTTTGGAGAAAAAAACAGCGTGAGTGCTCGTTTTATGCGGGTTCAAGAATCAATGACTATGAGCGTATTAGACTCAATGACAATGGTAAGTACCGCAAATTAAGAACTGCCGATACTCAAGTTTTTTTCGATAACTCTGTTAGCTTTATTGAAAAAACGCTAGCTAAAAATACGAACAACAAAACGGTGATCGTTACTCATCATGCACCGTCTGGTAGATCAACTCCAAAGCAGTACAAAGATGATTTATTGTCAGCCTCATTTTCATCAAACCTTGAGAAGCTTATAGCGCAATATGACATTAACCTATGGGTACATGAGCATACACACCATAATGTCGATTACATGCTCTCTGGAACCCGTGTAGTGTCCAACCAGCGAGGTTATGCCAAGGTTGAAGAAAATACTTCATTTTGTGAAACCTGCATCATAGAGATTTAATTTATGAACATAAATTCGGACGATATAGAAATTACCACTTGTGCCTCTCCTTACGATCTACCGATTGGCGCTCACGTAGGGGTTAAAATAAGGCATTTGAAGTTAAACATTGAAGTAACAAGCACTGACCAGAGATCGCAGCATAAAAATCATATGGCAGCGATGGGAAACCTTAAATCAGAGTTGGCTAAATTTGAACTCGTCAAATCCCGTTTTGAGGATATAGATGAGGATGATTTAATGGATGGGGAAACATTTTGGAATGAGCTTAATTCCGGAAGATATGACTAGCTAAGAACAGAAAATAAATTTCGCTTCAGCGAAGTTAACCCTTTGTATTTCTGATTTAAAAACAATAGAATATAAAACATATGGATTTAGAAAAATTTAAATATTATTTAATCATCGATGTAGAGGCTAACTGCCCTGAAAAAGACTCGGTTACTCTCGAAGACATGGAAATGATTGAAATTGGCGCTGTGATGGTGTGCGCCAATACTTTACAAAAAATCGACGAGTTTAGTACGTTTATTAGACCCGTTAGGTCACCTCAATTAAGTGCATTTTGTACAGAGTTCACTTCTATTACCCAAGCTGATGTAGACAATGCTCCGGAGTACCCAGAAGCGATTACAGCATTAGTTAGATGGCTCGAGAAGTTTGATAATTTCCTATTTTGTAGTTGGGGCAACTACGATAAACAACAATTTGAGCTAGAGTCGAGTTTTCACAATGTGCCTTACCCGATCTCAGCCCCTCATTTGAACATCAAGAAGCAGTTTTCAAAAAGCCAACGAGTTCGCAAGCGACAAGGTATGGCTGGAGCGCTCAAATTGGCTCATATTTCAATTGAAGGGATGCACCATAGAGGTATTGACGACGCAAACAATATGGTGAAGCTCATGCCTTACATCCTTGGCAGGGAATTTATTCCTAATTACCAACCAGCCCCAAAATAACTACGTATTTGGATACATTCAGGAGTTTGAATGAATATTTTGTTTCTGTGCACCGCCAATGTTCAAAGAAGCAAAACTGCTGAAGAATTATTCCGTGTTCTCTATCCTGAAAATGCATATAAGTCAGCAGGGTTAAGCGCTAAATACGTAACAAAAGCCGGATCCACATTGTGCACGGAAGAAGTGTTGAAGTGGGCTGATAAGATTTATGTTTTCGAGCAGGCTCATATTGAACGAATCGAGCAATACACTAAAAGTAGATATGTTCATAAAGTGATTAATCTAGACATTCCTGATGAGTATTGCTACTTCCAAAAGGAACTTATTTTGTTACTTGTTAAGCGATTAAAGTCGCAGGACTTTCAATAGTTAAAAACTAACCACATTAGTAACGTCGTTTATTTAAACCATACCGACATTCGATCACAAAGCTCTACACCCACTTTACCAACCCTGAACTACAAAGAGACGGTCAAGCTAACTCATTTTTGGACAAAAACAATTTAGGTAATTTTTACGTAACAGCAGTACAGCTTGGTGGGTTTTTCTGACATGAGTTTTTTCAGCGAAGGTTACAATTACCCCCCCCTACTTTTATTAGTTAACTTTGGTATTTTTGTTAATCTTTTCATACAGAATGAATTGATGTAATCTGTGGCGTTGTTTCCTAAAAGTTTGAACTATCTTGCCAGCCTGTGATCAGATCATCTATATCCTACTAGCCCGTGCAACAACAATGAGCAAAATCACAAACTGGTCTCACTATAATCAAGCCCTCGTTAACCGCGGTAATATTCGCTTCTGGTTTGACGAAAAAGCAACGCGTCATTGGTATAACGAATGTACTCACGG
>Ga0209644_1000264_pt1 | contig 11514 bp, 17 predicted proteins | sample ETNvirome_2_1000_FD_184069 | JGI IMG/M metagenome (GOLD analysis project Ga0209644, IMG submission 184069) | Marine viral communities from the Pacific Ocean - ETNP_2_1000 (SPAdes) (version 2) | ecosystem: Environmental > Aquatic > Marine > Oceanic | place: Pacific Ocean | collected 2013-06-22 | reverse complement strand
GTAGCATTGGACATACAGAGTTTGTCTAAAACTTCTGATTGTCTATACCAAGGTTTATCAAAGTGATAATTGATTAGATCCATAATGGTAATATATGCTACCACGTAGAATATTACAAGGGGTAAATACTACTATTTTTTAGGCCAGAGGATATGATCTAAATGCTTCTTGGGGATATTTCTTTTGGTGTGTTCATAGAAGTAATAACCTTCTACAAGGTAGGCATAACCAGTTTTCTCAGTAATCAATTTGTTAAGTAGCTCAATCTCTCTATTGGGATCAAATTTAAGGTCGGGATAATAGCCATAGAAAAAATCCTCAAATCTTTTAGTTTTTACAACTGCTCTAATTGTATCTATTTTTGGTTTTAAATATCTGGCTTTATCTTCTTTAACTCTTTCCCAGACATACATTGTTAACCTCATCATCTTCCAGTTAAACCTTATGTTGTCTGAAGTTAATTTCTCTTGGACTGTTCTATAAGCTTCCCCAGGTGTCACTTTAAGTTTCTTCAAGTTATCAACTAAATCGCCCCAGGTTTTTAACCTAGGAACATTAGGACCTTTTCTCATAGCTTCGCCTAATTTTTGTGCAACTTCAGTGGGACTGGGCTTTCTCGCTTTCATATTATCCTTTATACTTATTCAAGGGGTGAAGGCAATTATTTACTTCTTTTAAATTTTATAACCTGGGATAACTCTTGGGCTTTTCTCATCTTCACACTTTCGGGAGGTTTATTATATCTGGTCTTAATCATCTTTGGTCCTTTGTGAGATTTCTTGGCAACCTTTTCAATAGCTTCATCTGTGGTATTACCTTTAGATTTCTCCAGTTCAACTTCATGAGTAAAGTAAGTTTTCCTTAGGGTCTTTATACTGCCCTCAAATTTAATTAGTTTCCTTACTTCTTCCCAAGCTCCACTTAAGCTTCGTCTTCTAGTTTTGTTTGTTTTAAAATCTTTAGGGGTTCCCCAATCGATACGATCTGAAGGGAATAACCATGGAATAAATCTATGTTTTTGATGGCACTTTCTTTTGTATTGTCTATCCAGTCTATTCAGAGCTCTATTAATTTCATCTGTACGATAAATTTTAGTGTCTTCAACCTTAGCTTTCGATCTGTCTTTTTTGATTTCTTTTCTGAACAAAATATAATCATCTTTTATGTCTGATTTTTTAAACTTTAGTAAGTGTTCTGGTCGAATATCTACACAAGTTAAGAGCATAAGGGCTTCGCTTTGAAACGGTTTCTTTCTTACGATTTTAATCATTGCCCTATCAACCTGGGAGACCTGGTGTTCATCAAAGCTGATTTCATTTAAGTAAGATCCTTTAAATTTACTGTCATCATCTTTAAGGATTTCAATATTTTGTGTTGGGTTTACTGGAGGAGCTTTGTCTCCAAAACATTTAAGTTTATTCTCTGCGTAATTCCAAAGATACTGTAATGCGTCCAAGATGTTTTCTTTGGTACCTGGAGCTCTTTCTCTATTTTCAAGATATTTAGAAATAATCCCTTTTGTTAAATTATCAATTATTGAAGGACCTAAATTGTTTGTGTCATAAACAGAAATTTCTTCATCACTATTTTTTGGGTCTTTATTATCTGGGGGATATTTGGCCCAAAAAGATTTCCAATCTAATCCGTTTTTTAGTTTTATAGTTCCCCAACCTTTTTCATTTTCATCAAATATAAGTTGATCAAATCTTTCGTGATAACCCATTAAAAATCTTGCGTAGGTTTTTTGTGAAGACATAGCCAACTTTCCAATCTTTCCTTTTCTTGGAAACTGTGCCTGGACTATCCTTTGGATAATTTCTCTTACGGATAACTCCAGAGATTGATCTAACTCCCTTTGAGTAATTAATTGTTCTCTTGGATTATGTTTCCAACGTCTATTTATAGTGTCGTAATATTTTTGATATAACTTTAAGAGTTCTGCGGAGACCTCAAGGGTTCCATAGAGACCATAGATAAACTCATTGACCTTTAACCAGTGAGCCTTGTTTTTATATTTATATCTTAAATAAAATAGTTTCTTTTGAGTTAATGGAGAATATCGCAGGACCAAACCACTGAGATATGAAACTTTAATATCTTTAAATTTAAAATCTTTTCTATTGCCTTCTTTTTTACGTAATTTATGAATAGCTTTATCCTGGAATAATAATAATTCCTGGGTCACTCTTGGGTCACTCTGTACATTTTTCTTATCTACTTTCATACTTGTAGAAATAATGTGTAAGTGTATAAAGTCTAGTATTACCTAATGACTTGATCTAGGTAGAGCTAGTTGGCCACGTGGCGGAATGGTTACGCAGAGGATTGCAAATCCTATCCGTTAATGACTTCACTTTAATTATTTCCTTGTTTTATAAGCATAATTTTTTTCAAGATAGAGTTCAAGCTCAGTATGGGTCACTCCTGGGTCACTGACAAAATCCCCCTCTCCTCAAGGCAAAGCCTTTCGGCTTCGGGGGGAATTCTTTGGAAGATCTCAATTCAACCTCTACTTCAGTCGCCAATCGAAACTCCCTACGGTCTTTCGTTGGCTCCTGGCGGAGCCTTCTCTAAAGGAGGCTCATCTGAGTTTCAAGTTTCAATCTTTTCCAAGGGTCGATCCACCTCTCTCCAGAAAAGAATTACTACTCCTTTCTCTTTATTGCTTAATCCAGAGAGCCATAGGCGGGAAAAACATTTTGACACCCCCACCCCCGTTTTTCTTGAATTAATAAGGTGGTAATAAAAAAAATAATTTTTTCGAAATTTAGACTAGGTATGGGATTTTAAGGGATAAGATGAAGGGAGCTTTTTTTGAGAATTTTGGATCTAATCAAAATGGGCACTCCCTCCAAATAAATTGTATTATTAATGCATGAGTAATATAGGGCCTCATGAGGGGAAATTAAAGTGAGTTGTGTCCGTTGTTTGTCCTTTGAGTATTCCAAGGAGGAAACCAAAGGGTGACCAAGGGGATTATCTCTTATTGTCTTTTGAGTTTTTTATTGCTTCGTCTAAATGTTTAAATCTACCTGGTTTATAATCTTCTCCAGGGTCTTTTGCTCTGGGTTGATACCAAGTGTATTCAATCTTTTGTTTTTCTTTTGTATCGTTTCCATATCCAACCATTTCTCCATAAGGTCTTCCTCCTATATGGAATGAGGTATCTGGAAGTTTTGGCGCGTCCCAATCATACGGGTTCAAATACCATTTAGAAGAGCCATAAATCATACCCCCATACTTAGGTCTGCCATGATAAGTGCCATGAATTCTATTTAGTTTATCTCTAGCTCTTTTATCCGCCTCTTTAAGGGCCTCCTCATTCATGTTTTCGAATTCTCTTCGTTGGCCATCATTTTTATATTTGCCTTGGAGGGAATTTAATAGTTTCAGTTCGTTATGATGTTTAAAACTTTGCTGATCATACTTTCCCTTATAGGGCTTTTCTCCTCCGTGTTCCTTATGAGTAGAGCCTCTATTGTACCTCTTTGGAAATATCCTCTCTTGTACTTTCCTATCGTAGTCTCTAAGGGTTTTCTCATGAGACTTCTGGGGTGGTCTATGGACTGTAATATCACGCGGTCTTTTAAACAAAAACTTTTGGCCATTGAACCGATACTCAAGGTCGCAACGTCCTTTTTTCATTCTCATACGAAGGGCATTTGTTGAAATACCAAGTAGTTTCGCCATTTCTGGTCGAGTGAAAATATATTCTTCTAAATCTTTTTTATGTGTATGGGCCATAATGTTGTCCTCCAGAGTAATTATTACCTGGTCCACTTAGGTGGTCTACTTTTTATATGCTGAGAGGGTTGAGAGATCAAACACTAAAAGTCCTTTAAGACTTTGGTCCCTCTCAGGTCTCTCAAGTCTCTCAAGGTAAACCATAGAGGCAAGACTAAGAAACTATTGGGCGCCCCTGGGGAATATCACGTCTATGAAAAGGCTTTGTAGGTTGAGAGATTGAGAGATTGAATATTATTTAATTAATGTAAAGAAGTCGTCCAGATCCAATACTACAAGTGGAGCTCTGGTGTTCATCTTCATAGCAACACATGGAGTTAACGGAGGCACAAGCCCTTTGGAGTTCTTTGAAGATTGTTTATACCAGTCATAAATTGTCTTCATTTTGTTTTGATTTTTACACTCAAAATTAACACCTACTAATTTACGACCAGTTTTAGATAATAGAATATCAGAACCATTTTGGCCCGTATTAGCAGTGCTAACGTCCTTCTTTTTTAAGTGCGGAAATGACTTTAAGATTTTATCTCTAACTAAATTCTGAAGTAGCGCTGATTTCCTCTTTTTACTTGCGGGGGTCATTAAAAAGGTACCTTATCCCCTTCATAAAGTTGACCTAACTCACCCTCACTCATTTCAGTTATATAGGTCCCCTCAACTTGAATTGGGTGTGTACAATAAACTCTTATCCTCTTACCACTTGAGAGAACAATCTGTTTAGTCCATTCACCATTAGGCCATTTCGTTGATATTCTTTTAAGAGCTATTTCAATTTCATTTAGGGAGAAATAAATATCTCTAAATTCTTCAGACTTCTTTAAAACCCTTCTTAAATTAAGTCTGTTAACCATTCCTCTATATTTGTAATCAATGGCAACCTCTTGGTTCATTCCAAAGCCTTTGTGTTCTTTGTGATCTCCAAAAGGAAATTCATTGTTTGCGTGTCTCTCCTCTATCTCTTGAAGAAACTCCCCTTTATTGCTCTCAATAAGCTCTTGCTTATCTGGAGTAAAAGGCGCGTCTTCAAAGAACATTTTTCTGTCATAAGTGATGTCATTCAATAAATGATGTTTAAAAGCTGAAGGATCTTTAATCGCATTAAGTATGTCTTCTTTATATCCTTCGTCTAAAAGCTTAAAATTAACACTCTGTTTCGTATGTTTAATGTTGATTACAAAGGCTCTTCTATCAGTATCTTCAATATATAAAGGTGTATCTGAATTAGAGTGAACCCAGAAATTACATAAATTAGGTATTTCTATTTGTGGTTTGTTCTTAGGATTTATCCATAAGTTTGGCTCAGTAATTAAGTCTTTAAACTCATTAGATAAAACTTTGGTCTTCGCAGTGTTATTCTCTAGGACCACTTCATTAAGAAATATAATTTGTTTGCCTTCTATTATTGTAGTGTGGGTGTTTATCATCTGCTTAAACTTCACATTGGGCGCAACATTATTGTAGCCATATAAACTTTGGCAAAACTGTGCGAATAGACCTTTACCAACTCCCTGGATTGTAGAGTGCCAAATAGAAAACCATTGTATCTTAATACCATTATGATGGATTTCCTCCTTTGCTCTTAACATAAAGGCCAGTTTTTGTTTTTCTGTGTGCCAATTATCTGCCCCAAGAAGCCAAGAGTAATACTCATCAAATCTTTTATAGTCTCCAGAGATTGCTTTTATTCCTGGTTCAACATAAATGTTTAAATAATCCCCTTCGTTTAACCCTTTAACTAAACCCCTAGGTATTGAATTAACTCCTGGAGGAAGTCCCGCGTGAGTTAAATAACCTCTTACTTTAATTAAGTTCGTGTCTTCTAATAAAACTTCAGACATATTTTTAACTTTTCCACTTTTGCCTTTAGGCATTGTAGATTTCCACCAGTCATTAGTTTGCTCTTTGGATTTAAACTCGTTGGTCTCTAACTCAAAAAAATCTGTTCTTGATTGTACATAGATTTCATTTTCAAGGATTGCGGTAGTTATGGCGCTAAAGCCTTTTGCGTCTGAATGAGGTTTAATTCCACAAGTAGCTTTGATCCAACCAGGCTCTCCATTGAGATAATATTTTTTATCGTAGTTGTCTTTCTCAACAGATTTCGCAACATGACTTTCTTCACTGGTAAACTTAAATTCACTTAGAGGTTCCCCATAGTTTTTATTAATTTCTTTAAGTGCAACATCACAGTCAAAGTGCTTCTTATATAACTGAACATAATATAAATGGTTCCCTCTTGATCCATCTTTGCCACCTCCACCAATACCAATACCCGCAACTACGATTGGGTGGTTTCTATATTTGTATCTGAATATGAATTGTTTAATATTTAAAGGTGTTCCATTAGGAGAATAACACCAGTCATAACCATTTCCATAAGGAAGGAATAACCATCTACCAACAAGCCCTTCTTCTCCTGGTATTGTCGGTGTAGTGGCTTTGTCGTCTGTCTCTATTTTAAGTTCTTTTTTAATTCTCTCTTGAAGTTCTTTTGCTCTCTTATGGGCCTCTTCAACGTGCATTGGTTCATCAAGGAATTCTACTACTCTCCATTTTTTATTTAAGGTCATGAAACAGAAATATCTAGTTCCAAGTAAATTAAAAACTGAAGAACAAATATCTTTAGGGTTTAAATATAAATCTATGTCTATTCCTAGCCACTCACACATTCGAGTTTTTTCATTAACTGGAGACAGACCTAAATAGTTTATACCCTTAAGGTGTTCTCCCATTGGAATAGGACCTTTGTTTTTCTCTTCGTATAAAGTTTTCTCTCCAGTCTCTTTATCCCAGCGAGTTAATTTTCCATATCTAGTTTTTGCTCCGCTAAATATTTTTGAGAAACTTTGGATATCTTGTGGGGCAATACTAATCATCTTTGCCCTTCACTCTGATAACAAACGAGCCATCATCAATGTAATCAATGTTTTGTCTTTTACAAAATTCTTTAAATATTCTTTTGGGCAAAACATCTTTCATTTGTCTTAGGGAAGCCTTCCCATGTTCGCCAAAGTTATCTCTTATACATTCATCAATATCAAAATTGTCGAATTGACCTGTATTGCCTTCAGATAGAATATTTGTTGGGGAGTTCTTAAAATAAAATTTATAATTCATTTACCTCCCTTCTCCATTAGGTTTCTTTGGTTTCTTCGGTCCTGGTATCCATTTTCCGAAATAGAAATGACCTTCTGGTTTCTTCTTGAAGTTAAATATGTTTTTGACTTTCCCACTCTCTAGTTGGGTGGCCTTATGTTCAAAATTATAATCTTTAATAAACTGTTTATCTTCTTCGGTTGCTACATAGTTTTCAGTATCAATACCCATGCTCTCTGCGGTCTCTTTCATATTGCATAGGCCCTCGTATTTTCTCTTCCAGTCCAAGGCTACTTTACTTAAGGCTTCACATCTGCTTTCCCAAAGCTCTTCTCTTTCATTAACGGTCACAACATTTTTCTGATTAGCCTTTTTCCAGAGATCCATTAATCTCGTATTTCTGTCTAAAGATCTGGATAGTCTGTGATTACTAAGAACAAGGTCTTTAATATTTTCTGCGTCTTGCTTACTTCTTTCAAACATACCATAGGCAAGTTTACTTAAAGCGGGATAACCAATTTTATTATGATCACAAGCTCCCGTTTGTTTCTTCCACTTCTTTAATTCTTCTGGAGTAGGTTTCTTAGACCTCTTGTTGGTTTTGGGATTTGGCATTAATAATTCCTTCTGTTTTGCTTTCGGAATTATCCACCCAGTCTATTAATTTTTCTACTGTTTTTGGGATTGATAGTTTTTCCCCTTTAACAACAATGTTAGAAAGATTTTCAAGTTTAGAATGAGTTTTATTCCGAAGACTTATTGATCGATAGTTATATTTACACGTCATTTGTCTTCTCCTTCGTTTGTTATTTGAGTATTCTTTCTTTCATCATTGGCCATTTCTTTATTTAATTGTTTTAAGATCTGCCCTTCCCTTAGTTTGTCTTGAGTAAAGGTTCTGCTTAAACCATCTGCTTCCTTTGGGTATCTCCCTACCCCAGGATTAACTTCTGGTAATATTTTGTACTGGCCTCTTTCTTCTGTCTTAGTTGGTTGATCCAACCTTCCAAAATATCTGTTCGTATCGTTTCTTTGATATGGACGCACAGAAATTATTTCTGGAATTTCTATTGGCTCCATAACTTTTTTCTTCGGTTTAGGTTTGTCATATCTTCCATCTGATCCCGTCATCTGTCTATGTTCTTCAAGTCTCTCTGCCATAGCTCCAACTTGTTGGGGAGTTGCTTTATCTGGATATCCTTTTTCGTCATACTTAACTGGCCCGTTTTCTATACTAGATTTATCTATTGACCAGTTCTCTGACAGACCAGTCTTTTTATTTTTTGTCATATACACTCTTTACATCTTGGGCCGAAACATACTTAGGCTCTGGTCCTACACGTCCTCCATTATTCCAGGTTTGTCTTTTAATAGAGTTGAGGTGATCCGCCTCTTCACCCGCCATACGGTCATACCAAGGAATATAATATCCTTTACTGGTATCTATTGGTTTACCTTGGTCATCATATTTTCTTTTTTCTTGTCCGCTATAAGCTACGTTCATTTTATCTACATACGTTAAGACGGGCATAGGTTTGGGTGTTGGTTGCGTTTTCTTTAAATGTTTTGAGAACCAACTCTTTCCCTTTTTATCAATCTCTTCTAGGTCTTCTTCAATTCCCTTAAGGTACGGGTGATCGTCTTCATACTTATTGAGAACATTATTAACTCTTTTGTTTGGGTCTTCTGATTTTATAAATGCGTCTAACTTTTTCGGATTATCTATCCATTTCTCAGATTTAGTTCCTAATCTTTGGTGTAATTTCTTTGACTGTACTGGACTGGCTTTGGGTTTTGATAGACCCCAGTTTTTTAAAGTTCGCAACTGTTGGACTGTCTTTTCATTTGGTCCCTTATCTTTTGGTAATACAGTTGTTTTAAATCTAGGAAACCGTTCATTGTGTTGGGCCACAAAGTCTGGATCTTGTCTAGCTTTTCTGGCCATCTCTGACCGTTTTGCTTGTTCTATTAATACTTTATCCAGGTTCTCTGGTGTCTCCTTGGTTTCCACTTTAGGTTTTAACTCCAAGTGTAGACTTGGGGCAGTTCTCATTAGAGTTTCTCCAAGGGGTTCTTCTCTTGGGTTGACCTGGGTACTTCGATTTATAACTGTTTCAACATACCTTCTGTTATTTTCATCTTCTTTAATTTCATCTGGAAACCTAACTCCAGGTATTAAATGTCTAATTCCTATGTCTCTATTACTCATATAATTTTTCTCCTAAACTATTTGGTTCACTCATTGTTGGTACTTGTAATTCCTCTGTCGCATGATTTTTGTTATACCATTTAACAAACTTAATTTTGCTCCGTCTAACCTTCCGTTTATCTTGTCTAGATAAATTTTTATAATTTTGTGATCCCTCTTCATATAGATCTTTGAATGACTTTAGGTATGGACCTGGTTGACCTATTAGATCAAAAACTTCTGGATCATTTATTTTGGTCCAAGCCATACTTAATAAACAAAATTCTTTATTATCTCTCAACCATATTCGGCCATTTTGATCTTTATTTAATTTCATTGTTTGCCTCCTTACGTCTTTGGTTCTCGTCATCAGAAAGTTTGCATAAGGCTAACTTATAACCAACAACTTTATCTCGCTGATTACACCACCCAACAAATTTTTTACTTCCGAACAGTTCAGCTTTACTTCCATGAATTACGGAATTTAAGATGTGCTTTACCTGGTCTATTCTTTTGCCAAACTCCATTTCAGATATTTCTCCACCAGTAGAAGGAAGCTTTATTTTCTTTTCTTTAATCATATACTCATCACCGTATTAAAAAGGTATTCAAGCTTATCCATTGGCATAGACATGATATCTTCCTCACGATAACCATAAGGTACTAAGTAGCCTCCGTAGAATTTCCTTAGGTCTCCATTGGACATCTGGGCTACCTGGCTCATAATACCTTCAAGTTTTTTTATTGGGCCTCTTCGGTTATCCCTAGTGTCTTCCCACCAAGGTTTCTCATGGGGAATTGGATATATAGAAATCACATTGCCATTAAGGTGTTCGTGAGGAGGTTTGGGGCTCTCTGGTTTATTGGAGCCTTCCTTATAGGCAATGCGTTTTTCTATGGCCATTATTTTTCCGTTTTATTATTGTGAATGAATTGTCTCATTGCGTCTGTACTTAATTGTTTAATGAGACCTTTACTCAGTTCGCCACCAAATTTAGTTGTTATTTGATGGCCAGTTTTTTCATTCTTCATTACTAGCTCTACATCTTCGCCAGACTTTTCATAATCTTTTGGGTTTCTATATGTCCCATCTTTTTTATAAATGTCTTGCTCTGGTGGAGCTAATTTATATTTTTTAGTCATGCGAAGTTCCTTTTAATTAAAGCATATCCAGGAACACTGGCATGGTTTGTGTGGTGGTGCCAATTTTCGTCTTGCATTTCCACACTCCAATTCTTACGAAGTTTTTCTCTTATTACTCCTTTGTAAGTTTGGTTGTTTGCCCATTTAACAAACACCATATCTCCAACTTTAATATTGGGTTTGATGTCTGGAAATGGAAATGCTCTAGGTCCAATTTCAGTTATTTTATTGTTCATAGAGACACTCCCTTTTCTGGTCCTGGTAGTTGTGAAACATTATCTTTAATTGGAGTGAAGGGACTTTCAACCTCAGATACCCCTTCAACCAACTTAGCCACTTGAAATGACAGTAAATAAAGACTGCAACCCACACCGATACTTTGGTCGTAAGCATTAAGCTTATATTTAACTCTCATTGTACTCCCCTTATAAACAAGAGTAGTTGGAGGTATTACTTTGTTATCTTTATCAAAAGCTTTGGGTCTGAATTTAGACTTAAACTTGATAACTACCTTCCCGTCTTCTTCCTTATATGGGAGTTGAGCTCTTTTGATTTGTTTCGTTCCAGGTTTAGCTTTGTAAATCTCTGCAATCTTTTTAGAAATTTCCTCATTGATTGCTTTGATTTCTGGTTGAGCTTCCTCCTTAGTTAAAACAAGTGACACGTGGAAAATCCCCTCGCTATCAAATTGTTTATCCGCCTCACTGACATAAACAAACTTAGTCATGCCAATAGGTGTCATTCTATATTCAGAGCTCATACTACCTTCCCTTCCCGTCCCCTAGTGGATCCTTATCAACTTCATTTAAGGTCACTTGGATATCAGAAGTGTCTGTATACTTCTTAGGAAGTATTCCGTAGACCTCTTCTTCTCCTATTTCACTATGGCCCTCACTTATTTCTTTTAGATTAAGAGCCTTAGCTTCTTTTTTTAGACCAGAAAAGATTTCTTTTTTCTTTTCGTAATCTTGAGTTTCATTACTCATTGATTGCCTTTCTTTTTTGATTGTTAATGTTAACTAATCCCATGCGAATTTTTCTTTGTTCCGCTAGGTCATAGTCGTATTTAGCTTCTGGCTCTAATTTGAATTCAATTAACCAAGCACTTAACTTGATTGGGTTCCAACAAGCTTCTTTAAAGCCTTGGAATTTTAGATATCCCATTTCGGCAAGAGTTTTCCCGCCTTTTAATTGCTCTGACATATACCTTTTTAAAGTAGCATTGGACATACAGAGTTTGTCTAAAACTTCTGATTGTCTATACCAAGGTTTATCAAAGTGATAATTGATTAGATCCATAATGGTAATATATGCTACCACGTAGAATATTACAAGGGGTAAAT
>Ga0209644_1000260_pt1 | contig 11625 bp, 16 predicted proteins | sample ETNvirome_2_1000_FD_184069 | JGI IMG/M metagenome (GOLD analysis project Ga0209644, IMG submission 184069) | Marine viral communities from the Pacific Ocean - ETNP_2_1000 (SPAdes) (version 2) | ecosystem: Environmental > Aquatic > Marine > Oceanic | place: Pacific Ocean | collected 2013-06-22 | reverse complement strand
GCCTAAGAAATTAATTCCCGACCAATTAAAGAAATGGAAGAAGCATACTAAAGCCTGTCATCATAACAGAGTTGGTTATCCCGCTTTGCAGAAACTTGCTCTCGGTATGTTTAAACGCAGTAAGCAAGACGCGGAAGACATTAAGAAACTATCCGAGGTACTTTATTCACAAAAACAAACCATTGATGAAAATAAAAAAGGCATATCAATTTTGGTTGATAAATATGAGGACCGCATTGGGGAGCTTGAAAAACAAATAGAAGAGCTAACCAAACAAAGGAACGATAGCTTAAGAGCCTACAATGGTTTGAACTATATGGCTAATGCTGCGGAAAAGATGGGCATAGATTTAGAGACTGCTGGAAGAGATTTACCCGAAGCTGAAAAAAATAAATACGATTTTAAACAGACAGATACTCTTATGGAAAGTGGCAAAGTTAAACACGAAATTAAACTTACACCAAAAAAAGAACCAGAGGGGTACTTTCGTTTTGGAAAATTTATCCCAGGAAAGAAACCAAAAAAACCTAATGGTGAGGATAAAACATGATGAAAGAGAAATGTGAAGAAAAGAAATGCTTATTAGATGATAGAGAGGAAAATATATCTCAATACATCGACGATGAGATCCTTGCTTTAATCCAAAGACTAGAGATTAAACACCCAGATGTTCACCCAGGTTGTTTGAGAGTAAAGGTAAAAAAATACCTAGATTATAATTCTGTAAAAATATTTGTAGAGCTTATTGAAAAATATCCAAATGCCAAAGAGTTGAGAGATAACGTATGAGTGTTATTCTGAGCGATTACAATAAGAAGAAAACATCAAACATAAGTATAGATGGTTATGTTCAATCCTTACCACCAGAGAATGATATTCCCCCAAGTTGGGAAGCTAACGAACGTAGAATTTTTATAGGCGGTATAAAAAATGGTGAGATTACAAAGTGGAAAAACGAAGAGGGAGATACAACACATTACACCCAGAGGAAAATAGACAAGAAGGGTGAGAAATATCTTCTCCCCTTTACATACTGGACCAAGACCGCCGAAGATGGAACGCTTATAGGAATTTGGAAAACAAAAGGTTGGTTGGGTAAGAAGTGTTTTCATAAGAGTAATAAAATACCACAATCGGACTTACCATTACTCGTACCCGAAGGTGAAAAATGTATGCACTTCGCAGAGAATAATTCTTTTCTATCTAAACATTATCTACCTACGACCTGGTATGGAGGAGTGGAAAGACTTCATGAATTTAACTTTGAAATATTTAGAGGGAAAGAAGTTATTCTATGTCCAGACAATGATCTGCCAGGCAGAAAAGCCATGCACAGTTTCGCTTACCAATTAGTCACAAAAGGAATAACTGAAAATATAAAATACTTTAATCTTGCTGAAAAGTTTAAGGAGAACTTCCCTTCAGCGTGGGATATTGCAGATGACTTTCCAGAGAGCTACAAACTAGAAAAGGTATTAGAACCCAACTCCATGTTCATGGCTAATTACAAAGATGTAAAAGATGACCTACTATGGGAAGAGATTGCAGAGGCCGAACAAATACGAGTAGAAAAAGAAACTGCAAAGACCATATCCAAATCTTATTGTTATGTGATGGCTAATGACATGTTCAATAAGATAGGCTCAGCGGACTTTTACCAAGCGACACAACTAAACAACTACCATAAACACCAGATCAAAGAAGGAAGTCTAACAAATCTACTTTTAAAGGACCCCAACTTCGCTAGAGCGGAGACGTTTATAACGAGCGCTAAATTTAAACCTGGGTTAGTGAATATAACTAAGCCTGGAATAATTCCATTAATCCAAAAAGGAATAGTATTAAATATTTATATTCCTAATTACCTAACTGAAAAAGAAGGCGATATTAAATTCCTAATAGTTTTTTTTATCTGGCTTATAGGTTTAGACAAATGGAAAATTATAGAGCAATGGATTGCTTACTTACTTCAATATCCTGGGGAGAAAATAAAGTGGGCCATAGTTTTAGTGTCTGCGGTTGAAGGTGTTGGAAAAGGATTATTGGCTAGAATACTTTCCAGGATACTTGGCTTTGAGAATGTAAATGAGAACGCCAACTACAAACATTTAACGAATACACACAACACACTTTTAGTTGGAACACAGGTATTAGTTTTAAACGAAGTATCTCTAGGGGACTTCAAGAGTAAAACTGAGGGGACCAACACCCTTAAGAACTTTGTAGCTGATGATTACTACTCATGTAACTTTAAGAATAAACCAATGGTCAAACTACCGAACCTTACAAACTTCATATTGCTTTCAAATGACCCGAGAGTAATAGGGGCGAACCAAGGGGTTAGACGATATTTTTTCTGTAATATTACAAAGACCGAAGAAGAAATAATTAAAAAAACAGATGAAGGTTTCTTTAAAAAAGCCTGGGACTTTGTTGATAGTGACGAAGGAGCCAGAGCATTAATTCATTATTTTAAAAAAGAGGTGAACATACCTAATCCAGAAATATTTAAAGCCAGAGCCCCAATAACAGAAGATCTAAAACAATTAATAGAGCAATCAAAACACCCAGTACAAAAGAAACTGGAACATGATCTTACAAGACCAGATACTAGTAGCAGAAAGATATTTGTAGATAATTGGTGTGGGCTAATAACCTTTGATGAACTAAATGAAAGATTAAATACGACCGACAGAGATGAGTATAAAAGATTTGACTGGGGCAGTTATGGTGATGATGCTCTTTACAAATTTCTATCTGCGAACGCTATTAGATGGAACAACGGAGAGGCTACTAGACAGATAAGTATCCAAGGCGTTAAGCATAGGTTTTACTTATTAGACGACACCAGAAGCCCTGTACCCAATAAAAGCTACAAAGATTTAACACCAAAGCAAATAGAGATTATTCATCAAAACTACTTTAGAGTTATTCGAGCAATTAAAGATGAAGAACCAGAGTACAAAAAGGCCAAAGAACATCTTCCAGGATTAATAAAACATTTCAAAATGAAAATTGAACTTTGGGTCAATCTAGCAAATGGTACAAAAAAGGATAAGTGGACAAGGACAGAACCACAACTCAAAGGTAAAACGGTTGAACAAGCCTATAAGGAAGTAATGGAAGGGACTATTGCACTAGAAAACCCCGATGCTTACGACAGAAACAACATAAAACTTATGGAGTTTAGATTGCAAAGAGGTATTAGAACACCAGAGCAGATTATTGCAGATATACCTAAGGGAGACGCAGAGTACCAAATAAGACATAACGGAAGCTTTAAACCAAAAGAGGTAGTGCCAGAGGCAAAACCATCGACCCTATATCCACCTAAACCCAGTATTAATTTTTAATTTATGAAACAAATAAGTCGTAGAAGGAAAGGGAGAAGATTACAAAACCTGGTTAGAACAAAAATACTAGAGACCTTTGATATATTAAGACCAACCGATGTCAGTATAGCAAAGACTGGCGAGAACGGGGCCGACATAAAATTAAGCAAGATTGCAAAACGAATTCTACCCTACCAATTTGAGTGCAAGTACCAGGAACGATTGTCCACACTCCATAAATGGTTTGGCCAAAGCAGAAAACATGGAAGAATGGAACCGATTTTAGTTGTTAAGATGAATGATAAAAAACCGCTTCTGGTTATGGACCTTGATCACTTCTTCGACATAATAAAAGAATAATAGCTCACGCAACTCGGCAAACTCACCCACTTCAACGAATGAAAATGGCCCCACAAAGATTTCTTATAAGTGCTCTGTAAAAGGGGTGAGATGGTTGAGATGGTTGAGTTGGTCTTTAAAGGACAATAAACCTTTGAACCGTCGGTCCTTTCAGCATAAAACATTAATTGCGGACCACCTGGCCAAACCAGGTAACAATTACTCTAGAAGGCCAACATATGGACAACAAAACGAAAAGCCGAGGACAACAAGACTTAGACGAGTACATCTTCACTCGACCAGAAATGGCGAAGCTATTGGGTATTTCAACAAATGCCTTGAGGTGTCGCATGAGAAAAGGCAAGTGTGACCTTGAGTATCGCTTTGATGGAAACCAATTTAAGTTTAAGCGACCCGACCGAGACCGCTTGACTACTATGATGACGGACCCCCCTAAGACCACCCATGAAAAAACCCTTAGAGACTACGATAGGAAAGTCCAGAAGAGATACAATAGAGGTAACACTCATAAGGGCAAAGGGAACTACCCAAATGAAGTTTTTAGGCTCCAGAATGAAATGAAAATTTTAAACTCCATCAATGGAAGATTTAAGAGTGAAGAGCATAGGAAACGATTTGAGAAGTTAAATGATAACGCCTTAGAGAAGATAGATAAGGATATTCAAAAAGAACGAGATGCAAAAGCCATGGGAGGATTTCATGGCCGACCTAAATACGGAGGCATGATTTATGGCAGTTCAAAACAATGGGATCGTCCATATGATGTTGATCGTCGTCCCCGTCCAAATGGATCTTTTCATATTACAGGCAAACCTTATTATGAAATTGGAACTAAGGAAGAAGAGAAGGAAGCAATTACCTACACTTGGGATGAGCCCAGATCAAAAGATCCTGGGGCTGATTATAAACCAGGGCGGTTTAAACATCTTGATGAGGCTATAAGAAATAATAAAAAAGGTTAAAGGCCCCTGGTCAAACTATTACCCCTTTAGTTAAACCCCTTGGTGTCTCTCTGGTTTACCCCCTAGAGAACCCAGAGGACAAACAACGGAAACAACAAACTTTCATTTTGAACCAGGAACCCTTATGTTATCTTGCATTAATAATTCTAGGGGATTGGCTTTCATATTCTAGTGCCCAACACGAGTTTACAAATCGCCAGTCTCCTAGGGCCTTACCCCATAAACTCCTACATTTTTTTATAATATTTTTTTTATAATTTTTTTACCTTAGGTACTTAAAAAAAGGACCATACCCACCGATAACTTTTGACTGTGACCAAGAGACTGGATTAAGCAATAAAGAGAAAGGAGTAGTAATTCTTTTCTGGTGAAAGGGGATCAACCCCTTGGAAAAGATTGAAAGTTGGAAAGAGAACTGGGTCCTACTTTAAACGGGCTCCGCAAGGAGACAACGAAGCTTCGTAGGAAGCTTTGGTGGCGACTGAAGGATAGAAGAGAAGCTCCGACAGGAGCAACGCAAGACCATCGGGTCTTGTGGTTGCGACTGAGGGTAGGAACAAAGTTAGTCCTCTGTTTTTTCTAGGTTGTAGTAATTAAGTTAGATAATACTCAAGTTTATATTTCAAAGGAAACTATGTTCACGTTTAGATCCCTTGAATTTATTAAGTAAATACCTTTTGTGTAGTACGTTGTGTAGTACTTATGATTATAAAAAGGTGTGGAAGTCTTCTAGAAATCTAATTGGTCTAAGTTTTCTTCTTTGGATCTTCACTTATTAGTTAAGAAAGAAATTTGTCTTTCCACCATTTTTGAGTATCTCTCGTTATCTCAATTTCCTTTCACTACCTTTAATAAATTAGTTTCACGTGGTAGACAAGAGTGTAATGTGTATTACGTTGTGTAGTACTTTTATTAATGAGGTTGAATGGCACTAAAATTTAAAAATGAGACTATAAAAAAACACAAAAGTGTTTTCAAATTAAATAAATCAGAAAGATATGATCCAATATTTACTTCCTTTGGATTTGACAGAAACACAAAATACAAAGGGCTTTGCCTTAGAGAATATCACAATGGAGAAAAGCACTTCGTTGTTCGCTTTAGATTAAAGGGAGACAGAACAAGACCCAGGATTTTCCCCGTAGGTAAGTTTGACCCTACCTTAAGTGTTAAAACAGGAGAGGTATTATTCGGCACTAAAGAATGTGAGGAGAGACTGTTCCCTATTGTAAAAAGCCATTGTGATGAATTAGGGAGATGGACCAAAGATCCGAATGAGACCCTGAAGTTTAACAAGGTTATCAAAAATCTGACAACTGGAGAAACCATTGAACTCTTTTGCAAAGATGGCTTTCCCAAGATGAGAGAAGAGGGAAAACTTTCAGGAAAACAGATTAGAGAAAAAGCCAGAAGTCTTATTGGCTATAACAAAAGAGTTAAGTTTCTGGATTACGATGATGATGAACAAGGAGATGGCTTTGTTTCCTTTAAACACTCCAGAAAATATAACGAACCCGCACCTAAAGACTGGGACGAGCTGTTTGAAAAATACCCCTCTGGAAAAGGCAATATAAAAGATGAATGGCATAATCGTAATGGAGTAGTTTCTATGTACGACAGCTTTTTAAGCAAAATAAAATTAGTAGATCTAACAGGTCAGATGATAATTAAGTTTAAAGAAGACTATGGTGGCTATTGGACCAAGTTTGAAGTGATAGAAAACTTTAGAAGGCTTTGGAAATTTGCCATTATGAAAGGATTGATTGACGTTAATGTTAAGCCTGATCCGTCAAGGGATATCCAGGACATAAAGCCAAAGAAGCGGCCCTATAAGTACAAAAGGAAAATATTTACAGATGAACAAATGGTCCTTCTATTTGAAATAACAGAAGAGGCAAGTAAAACAATTCCCTTCCAACCTGAGGCAGTCGAATTAATTGCACAAACTGGTTTAAGGGAGGAAGAGGCAAAGAGATTATTGAAAAATGATATCAAATGGAAACATGAAATCTCATACACTAAAGAAGGTAAAAAGATTGAAACCTTTGGAGATCTTGTTCTAAGAGCATCTATTACTAAAATGGACCGAGAAGAATTTATTTCAATTACTGCACCCATACAAGACACCTTGAAGAAAATCCTGAACATGGGAAACCGAACAATAGACAACGGTTATTCTTATGACCTCGGCTATTACAAACATATTCCTTGGTTGTTTGGAACGACTGAACTTAAACATGACAGAATTTTTGAAGAGAAGTATAGAAACTCTAAAAAAACCAGATTGAAAACAATGACTGGAGTTTGGAGATATATTAAAAAAAGAATGAGAGAAAAATTAAATATCCCAGAAGAGGAAGAGTTGTTATGCACAGGAAAAATGCTTCGTAAGACGTTCACGCATAAATGCAAAATGGCTCTTAAAGGAAGATCTGATATTGCTAAAAGACACACTCGTCACGAAGATGAAAGTGTCCTGGAGAGAGCTTATGACGGATTTACCCAAGATGAGTTTAGAGAAAGCTCTGTTGAGGTTGCAGGTCAACTTATTCAGTTTACCCCTAGGAAAAAAACTGGTTGAGCCCCTTAGCCCCCTTTTGTCCCCTAAAGTTTAATTGAAACAACATCGTTAAACTGGTAATAGCAACGATATGAAAGATATAATAATGAAAGCTAAAAATATAGTTACTAAGTTTTTTAATTTAACTTACATGGGCCATTGGTGGGTTTTTTTAATATGCGGTATTATAGGTTTTCCTACGGTCGTTGACCCTGGAAAGGTCATAATAGAGAACATAATGATCCTGGATATATTTTTTACTTGGATTTTTGGCCCTATCTTTCTGCTTAACTTTTTATTAATGATTTTTAAATTCCTAAAAGAAATATTTAAAGACTGATATGAAAGATATACTCAAGTTTTTAGAAGAAAGAAAATTGACACAAGAAGAAGCCATTAAAATTCTTGAGAAGAACTTGCCTTATCAGTACACCTGGAAAATCTGGCGATTTACTTTGTATCTATGGGAAAGATACAGAGAACAAAGTACAGGTAAACTAGGCACTAGAAAAGATACGGTCGAAAAGGTTGTTAATTCACCAAGATACAAGAGACTATATGATACCTTCCCTCTTCCTAAGTTTAATGCCAAAATTGAACAAAAGAACCTTACGCAACTAATTGCTGAGCCCAGGCAAAACAGATCCTTTAAAGAAGGCCTTTATACATATGAGGGTCGAAACAAAATGATCCCCCAAGGACATATAGATGAACTTCGTTAGTTACATGTATCGTACGATGTTCACATTTTACCCCATATATAGAAAACATTAAAATCGTTACTTAAATCAATTGACGATGTGCTTGTATTTTAGTAATCTCTTACCACTATGAGAATATTTGTAACTAAGGGGCACAATGGAAATCCCATTCAATAAAAAAACCCTGGTCCGTACACAAGAGTTATTGAGTAATATAGCAATTTCTCAAACCACTCTTTCTACACATATCAGGGAATTTAAAACCAAAGGCAGAGACCTAAGAGAGATGGGCTTGTACCAACTCAAAGGATCTCGTTATGACCTCTGGAACCCTACCGAATATATTCATTTTTTAGAAACCGAAAAACTACAAGTAAGACCACCTAATACCAAGGTCAAAAAGAATTTAGATTATGACCGTATTAGAAAGTCTCTGCTTGTGGTCAACAATAATCAAGAGAGGAAAGCAATATGAAGATGAAATACACAGGAGATCTAGGAGGAGACTACAAAGAGAATAAAGAAGTCTTTGGGAGATTAAAAAATGTGGCTAAAGACCTCAAACTAACAAAAGTAGAAGAGGGCTTTAATGAGGACAACGAAAACATAGTTACTGGATATCTAACAGGAAAGCCTGGTTGGACCCAGGAAGTAACAGTAAGGGAGGTTGATGATGATAACTCCTAAAAACGGAAAACAAATAGAAATCCATGGAGAAGCAGACTGGATATACTTTGATACACCAGATAACAAATATGAGGATCCTGGACAATATAAAGTTACACTCAAGGTCCCTCGAGCTAAATCTGGAGAGCTCATAAGAGATATAAACGAGGTGATCACTAAAGAGCTATTTAAACAAGGGAAACAAACTGTGAAAGATTTGGATCTATATAAGACAAAAAAACCCTACACAGTCAAAGGAGATATTGTTGAGTTTAAATTACACTCACAATTCAAACCCGTTCTATGGGATAAGAACCGAAACAAACTTGATGAGAAAATTAATGTTTGGAAGGGCTCTACGATGTGGGCTAGCTGTAAAGCAAGTGGCTACACAAAGTCTATTGGTACTGGAGCAACTCTTTTACTAGGGTCCGTACAAATAGATAAACTTGTTGAAGGAAAGAATTTAGACAATTGTCCATTTCCTAAACGAGAAGGAAGTGCCTTACCCGCACCAGAACTCAAGGCGGTGTATTAATGGCTACCACACAAGATGAGAGAATAATAAATGCTATGAGTAATGGTCGTTTAGTATATGACACAGGAAGAAAAACAAAAACAGGTCATAACATTTGGGAAAGTCTACATCCCGACAGCAGAAAACTTGTTGGTCTACCACCTTTAGCAGAAGTCATAACCGACAAACAATTCGTAAAAAGATTTGCTGAAAGTGGTTATTTCAAAGGCTTTAAGTCTAGTCAGTATAAGAGGGGAAAAAAATAATGGCTGAGGTAAAAGTCAAAACTATAACTTACAAACCGAATGGAGAGAAACCAGGAGAAGACACTTCTGGTTTCGATCCTTTTTATGGTGGAGAAGGGGAGAATTTAATCCCATTTCCTAGAGACAGAATTACACCTTGGCACGAAGATGACACTAGAAGAAAACCTCAAGGAATTATGCAGGTAGCTTCATCAAGAGGAGATCGAGAATATTTGATATCAGTATTGTCGAGATACTACACTCCACGCGACCTTTATTACAAGAATATCAAGGAACTAAATCAAATGTTGCAGATGCATTTAACTGAAACTGGAGGATTAATTTAAATGATACTAGATAAAAAACAAATTGAGTTATTAAAAGAAGCAAAAATGGGTTTGGGTTATGCTCATGGAGTTATGGGAGATTTAAATGCAGAACTTCCTAACAACGGTATTGAAATATCAAGAGAAGGTCTTGATGAGGTAACAACAGTGGTACAGCTATTAAGAGAAATGGAAATGCACCTACACTATGCACATGAAGCTATGAGAAAGTTAAATAAAGATATTCATTGTGACAATGGCCAAGAATATCCTGTCCCTTATGTTCATTTTACTAACAGCAATAAACCTTTGGATCTCTCTGGAGAAAAGAAGAGAGAATATATTAAGGAAAACAAATGAGTAATAGAGACGAAGGTATAAGAGCTTTAATCCCTGGACAGAGATCCCCCGATGAAATTAGGGAAGACCAAAATACTAAACGATATGTTGAAACAATCGTGAAGCAGAGAGCCAAGGTTACCCCCGAGGTTGACCCCCTTGGAGAAACTTTAGCAAGAACTACCCCAAGTTTAAACCTGGGGGTAAAACCCGAAGTGTCTAAAGAGACCAAAGGATTTAAATCTCAAAGAGAGTATACAAATCATTTGATAAATAGCCCTAGCAAAACGCAACATGTGAAAGCTTTACAGGAAGGTAAAAGAATTCTTGAAGATAAAAAATTAATAAAATTTGCACTAGAAGAAAGTCCTGAACCCATTGTCAAAAATCCAGTTATGAACAAAGCCATAAGAAACAAATGGGCCAATGAGTGGATGACTGGAGGAGGTAGAGAAAAAGGTGGTCGTAGCTTAGACCAAGAAATTAAACTAGGGAAAGATACGTGGCTTAAAAATCAAAAAACAATTAATCAATTAAAATCATTAAAGGAGCACCATCAACCTAAGACAGAGGCTAACAAAGGAAATTATATTCCTTGGTATGAAAGAATGGCCCAAGAAGAAGCGGAAGCCCTGAATAATGTAAAAAGAAAAACATGGGAGCAAGGGGGCAAAGTTAATCCTCCTCCTAAATTAGTTACTGCGCAAAATGTGCAAGATGTTTATGATCGGCCAAAAAAACTACATCAACGGTTGGAAAAGCCAACTCACAAACCAAGGTTTTTGCACAACCCCGCAACGAATGAGTTGGAAGACACATACGATCCTAATTGGGGAGACGATATATTAAATGATAAAAAATAAAGATAAAAATAAAGGGTACACTAGGGAATTTAAAAGTGATGATCCTAGTACTTATTTAAGCCACGTGGATCAGCAAAAGTCTATGTTGTTAGATACAATTTCTGCCGCAAAAGCAAAAACGAAAAAAAGAGTTGTTGAACCCATTGAAATTCCAGAGATTTTATCTGTGCCTCGTTATAGACGTGTTCCTATGAAGGCACTTAAGAAAAACTACATAGAGCCAACAGTAGGTCTAAGCCGAGGGTTCACCCAAGATAGAATAAGAGAAGGGCAAATCTTAAAGGAATTAGACAAGGAAATGGCCACAGAAAGAAAGAATAGCTCAGTAACGAACGAGGAGGACAAATGACATGTAAATATAACTATCGATCAATAAGCCTACGGAATAACACTCATTCTAGACTTGAAAATCTTTCTAATATTGTGGTTAAAGGTGAAAAATTATCAATCCCAAAAACAGTTGAATTTGGTATTAAGGCACTAGAAGAAAAGATTAGTAATTCCGAAAGCAAACCACCAGAAGGAATTATTAATGCCAAAAATCTACAAGAGGCCTAAGAAATTAACTCCCGACCAATTAAAGAAATGGAAGAAGCATACTAAAGCCTGTCATCATAACAGAGTTGGATATCCCGCTTTGCAAAAACTTGCCCTTGGTATGTTTAAACGAAGTAAGGAAGACGCTTGGAATATTGAAAAGCTATCTGGAATACTTCACTCACAAAATCTAACACTTAAAGAAAATAAACAAGGG
>Ga0209644_1000259_pt1 | contig 11630 bp, 15 predicted proteins | sample ETNvirome_2_1000_FD_184069 | JGI IMG/M metagenome (GOLD analysis project Ga0209644, IMG submission 184069) | Marine viral communities from the Pacific Ocean - ETNP_2_1000 (SPAdes) (version 2) | ecosystem: Environmental > Aquatic > Marine > Oceanic | place: Pacific Ocean | collected 2013-06-22 | reverse complement strand
CTATTTTTTCAGGGGATCCATATCTAAAACGTACATAGTCTCCTCCTGTCCACTGCCCTTCGGCACCAGTAGGAGTCACTTGTTTGTTGAATCCGGGTCGAAAATTTACTTTTTGTAGCATAGAAAAACCTGTTTGGTCTGGTGTATCTCAGATTCAGGGGTAATTCAATCTGTTTTTAGGAGCATTATATTCCACTCTAGCTTTGAAATCAAATCAGGAAGATAAACTGTGTTGAGTGGTCGGTTCTTTATATACTTATGAAGCTCTTCTATATCAATAAGGATCCAACGGTCTTTAGTTTCAAATACCATTTTGTCAGCTTTAGTTAAAAAGTTACCTTTTTTGCCAATAAAACCATCAGGCTGTTCTTTGATAGGTCTTAAATCAAATTTAAATTTTTGATTGGATCTGTTTTTAATAATACCTTCGACATCCCAAAGCTCATTTGTTTTTTGTTTTGTATTGGAATGGCTGATATGAATTAAATTATCTATAAAATTAGACATTAAATGTATAGGCCAAAGATATCCTAGGTAGTTTATTCCTTTTTACAGGAACTTCATGCCAGAGATAACTTCTAAAGATACATAAGTATCCTGTGGAAGGTGTTATAACAATATCTTCAGCAGTAAGGTCTGTTAGATTTCTTTGTGGATCAGCCGGAGTCATTCTTCTAGGATTCATCATATCACTAGGAATGGGACTATGGATTACCATGGAAGACTTATCTTCCATACTACCTATTAAATAATAAACCGCTGTAAAAACAGATCCATTGTGAACATGGGGAGTATTAGCATGAAACATCTTATAATCATTAAACCAAGAATCCTCACATTTAATTTTACCAAACCTATGTACATTAGAAAACTCCTGTACCTTTTCAAATATCCATTTGCTTAAGGTGTTAAATTTTTTATCCTTATGAATCTGATAATAATAAAAACAGTTATCCGTACCCTTTTTTATTTTCTGTATATGTGGAAGAAGCTTTTCATACTCCTTATATGCTGTGGGCATATTAGCTTCACCTAATGCTGTTGGAAACCAGTAAGTTGTTTTCATTTTAAAAAAAACATACTTAAGGTAAACCTATAAGCAGGCCCTTCATGGTTTTGACATTTAATTGTATGTGGTACAGCACCATCAAAAACTATCATTCTGTTTGGAGTAAATTGATTAGCAGAAATTATCTTATCAGTGCCGTCATTAAAGAAGAGGGTCTCACCTCCCCACTCTACATTCCAGGTAGGGTTTATATAGTATAAGACCGCAACAATGTTATCATGAGTATGGGTATAATTTATGTCTCCTGGTTTAGTTAGATTTAGAATTGTTTCTTTATAGTGTTCTTCGTTAAGAATTTTTTTAAATGCACTTTTCTGAAATACTTTTTTAAAGTCATCCCACACATTTAGGTTTTTAATATCCTCCCAGTTATAACGACTATGCAAACAAGGTTGATGTCTTTTATCTAGTTCAGGGCTGTCTTCCCAACCAATTTGAAATAAGCTTTTATGGGCTATTTCAAATACGCGCCTTCTTTTCTCATAGCTTAAAACATCATCAAATATTTCTATGCCCTTCATATTCTTCTGCTTTCATTAAGATGATATTTTATTTGGATATCATCATTTCTTTTTATAGTTTTAAAAAAGGTAATTAAAGTTAATCTTTCTTTCTTTTCAGAATTATTATAATTACTTACACCATGGTATTGGGACGCATCGAACATTACACATCGATTAGGTATTGATTCGAAGCTTATTGTTTTTTCAAATAATTCATTACTTCGTTGTCTTGTTTGATTATACTTCTTATTACTCATTCTCTTATTATCTTTATTAACTGTTCTTCTTATATCAAGTAAATTTTCATCAAAACTAGAGTGGGTCTTTTGTCTAAATATTGATGTACCACAATTTGTGTCACCATCTAAATATATAATACTTGTCATCTCATGTCCAAAATCTTTATGAACCCACCCCTCGTCTCTCCATGTGCCATTTATTCTTTGAAAAGATGCTAGAGCATTCCATTGTATATTAGGCCATTCACCTGGATACAAAGCTGCAATCATTTTGTTAGTTGTATAATGAAAAAAATTATAATCTAAATCATGTAGGTATCTTGTTCTCTCTCCTGGCCATGAGCCATCTTTCGAGGGAGAATAATCTAATTGTCTTGCGTATTCTTTTACTTTACCTAAATCGTTAAAGAAATTATCTATACATATCGTTGGCCAAATCATACAAAGTTAATGTTAAGTCCCACCCTCCTGTTTGTATCAGTCTGTGTCACAGCTCTGTGTGGTAACTCTCCAGGAAACCATACTAATCTGTTCGCGATACTTTTAATTTTTATTTTCTTTTCTTTAAATTGTGTGTAGCCGTTACATGTAATGAAATAATATACAGCTGTTTGATATGGCTTTCCTTCTCTTTCTAATTCTGGAAAATCAGTGTGGAAATTACTTCTTATAGGTTTACCCTGATTAAAATTTAAATTTAGTTTTGCTCTAAGTAACTTTCTATAGTTTAATTTTTTTTTAAAAGGTTGCATAATTTGATCCAGGAAAGAACTATTAATATTATCTTTATACTTAATACTATGACATAAGAATGAGTCTTTTTTGTGTTTAGTAGGTTCCCATGTAGCCTGTTTTATCCAGTACCATGGAAAATGGTCAGATAAAACTAGATCAGAGAGACTTATAAAATCTTCATCCGATAAAAAATTACTTATAACCTTTACTTCTTTCATTGATTTAATTCCTTATAGTCTGATAACATATTAAAATTAAAAACTAAACTGTATCTTTTTTCATTGAAGTAGCCTTGTTTAACCTCATGACGTATCGTGGAATCAAATAGAACAAACACACCGGGTTCTGATTTTACTTCAAAATTATAATGGTGAAAAAAAGTTCCTCGTCCTTCACTTAAATATAATATTCCTGATACTAGATTGGGAGCATGCTCATGGACTTTAACATAATCTTTTCCTTCCAAGATATTGCCCCATGAATCAATGAGCTGTAAATTTTTATTTGTTATTTTTTTAAAGTATGGATTTAAATCACTAATAAACTTTTCAAAGTTATTATCCTTATTAAAATATTTAAATGATGTCATCTTACCATGAACATTTGTTTTGTAGTTATTGTTCTTTTTCTTAACACCCTTGTCTATAGCTTTTTTAAAATCGTCTATTAATTTAGGATCATTAATCCTGCTGGTTAAAAGAAAAACATCTTTCTGCGCAGGCTTTATATGTAAGTTAAAATCAATCATTGGGTATGAAAGGGTTCAAAATTTAACATATGTTTTCCATATCTACATTGTAAGCTATTACAATTTTTCTCTGATTGTTTTTAATGACCGAGGCTCTATGCAGATACCAAGAGGGGAAAGTAATAATACATCCCTCCTGAGCCGTTATGTTTTTAACATTTAAAAATTTTGTAATATAATCTTTACTAGGTAATTCTACATAATATACATTTGCAAGTTGGGTGAATGCATGGGTATGCCAGCTGTGTTGAGATGTCTCTGTATATATTTGATACCAAATATTGTTTACTGTTGCAGTGATTTTGTTTTTATGGGCACCATATATTTTTTTAAGTAAGTATCTCAGATGCTCCTCAAGGATTGGTTTAAAGATATCCATATATAATTTATTAGGGTTCTTTAATTCCCAGTCGGTCTTCTGGACACTCCCTGAAGTTTTTCCATCGGAGTCTAGTAAAGACTTTATTAATTTTTCTTTTACTTTAGAATGATTTTTAACTTTATAACTGATCATCATTTTACTATCAGAGTCTCCTTTTCAGGAACATAGATGTATTTCAAAGCTGTGTTTTCAAACATGTATAGAAGGTCCTCCATCGTTTCCACTAACGTGTGTCCTGGTAAATTTAAACTGGTGTTAAGAAGCAATGGTCTCTTATAGAATCTTTTATGAGTTACTAATAAGTTGTAAAAATGTCTATTGTGTGAATAGGCTACAGTCTGTATTCTACTTGTGTTATTAATGCATGTAACATTTTTAGTTAGCTTAGGCTTCTTAGATTTAAAAACAAACATCATATAAGGAGATAGCTTACCCTTTGTCTTGAACCATTTGTGAGCTTCGTTCTCTAGAATAGAACACGCAAACGGTCTAAACCATTCACGTTTTTTTATTTGATTAATTTTTTCTAGTGCCTTAGGTGCATTGATATCAATTAATAAAGACCTGCTCCCCAGACCCCTTTGTCCTTGTTCCGATTTACTTTGAAATATGGCTACTGGCTCCTGTGTAAGAATCTTTGAAACATCTTGGTATGTTATTTTTTGTTTTTTATATTTAGTAAATAACCCTAAATCTAAATCAGTAGTTATTCCTGTGTATATATCTTTTAAGGGTTTGTAATGTTGATGTAAGTTGTCATGGTAAGCAGCAGCCCCAAGAGATATACCAAAGTCACCATTAAAAGGACACGCTACAATTTTTATATCTTTCATTTTGTCTTGTAACTTAGAGTTGTTAATTACATTCTGCGTAACTCCACCGGTCAGGCACACAGTATCCCCTTTATCAAAATGTAGTGTTTCTAAAATTTTAAATAACTTATGACTTCTTTCTTCTAACCTCTTTTGTTCAAAGTAAGCTACTCCTGGTTTTTTGTATTGAGCCAGCGCCATTGTCTTGCCATCCTCCAAAGGAAAAAATCCATTTAGTTTTGTGGCTATGGCATATCGTTCGCCCGATCCAATATTTGAAAACCCAACCCTATTGTTAGAGTAGATCTGATTAAATTCTTTTGTAAATAAAGTTTCTTGTTCTATACCCTCAGTTGTTTCTGCACCAAACTGGTCCCAGACAAAGAAGTAGTCTGCATAGGGATGGAATAATTTTGCGCAATAAGCATGGTACAGATGATGGATCTTTTCACAGTAAGTTATTTTAGTATTGTTATCTATAAGTCTTAATCTAGTTAAAAACTTTTGCCAAAAATAAGTCGTATGATCTTTTGGATAAAACGTGAAATAAACGTTGGCTACTTTACCTTTAAGCTTAGAAAATTCTTTGAAAAACTGAATATGTGGCGAAGTCGAATGTTTAAATTTATTGAATCTATCTATTTGATGATGGAATAAAATCTTATTATTTTCAATGCAAGTCACACAACCATCGTGGCTGGTGTGTATATATAAAGAAATCATCTTTGAGGATTATAGAATTCTGGTAAACCTAAAAAGGGTCTCCCATCATACTTTGTCTTCTCTATACCTTTCTTATTGTGTGGACTATAGTGAAGAAATACTTGTGTATGGTTTTCACCTCTAAAAATATTTCTCCAATGTTGTAATTCACACCCCTTATAAAGTAACATATCACCGGGTGTTAAATCTATTTTCTGTTGTCGGCACTTATCTTTTTTTAAATAAATAGACCATGGATCACCCCCAAGATTCATCGTACAAGACCGCTCACACTCTGGTCTGTCTTTATGTTTAAACAAGAGATCGTATTTTTTATATATTCTCATGTAAGAATAATTTTCTACTAATTTGATACCCATTGCTTTCTCCAGTATGGGTTTACATTGGATCAATAAAGTTTCCATAACAATATCTGAATAATGACTATATGTTTTTGGAACCTGCGCATCTGCCCAATGTCCAAGGTGTTTTGTATAAGGTGATATTTCTCTGTCTTCAAACAACTTTTGAACAACCTTTCTTTTTAAATTTATATAATCAAAACAAAATTTAGCCAGCTCTTTTGATATGGCTCCTTTGATAAATTGAAACCCATCACTTTTAAAATTATTTTTTGACATTTATTCTAGGTCTATCTAAATGAAAATCAAAAATAATATACGTGTATTGTTTCTTTGTCTTCAGCTCTGGTAGTTTTCGTAAAACAGAAGCTGGAAACATTACTAAGTCTCCTTGTTTTAATTTAACATTTATATCTTTGTTTGTTTGATTATCATAAAATATAATTGAAGGATTTTTTTCCGGTGCCTCTAAAAGAAAAAGTCCAACAAAGTTAGATTCAAAAGAAGAATGATAATCTAATTGATCCTTTCCTTTCATTTTAATAAAGCAGTAATTAGATATTCTTATCTCTGAGTGATTCTTTAGTCTTCCGAATTCTTTAACAGCACTCTTAACTTTTTCAAAAAAAGTTACTCCATAAATCTTTTGAGTATAGTCCACTACAAAAACATCTGTTTTACTAATTGATCTTTTCTCATCTAGTATAGGACAAGAAGGAGTTTTGTTAATTAGTCTCATAATAGAACTCACTGAGACCTTAATGTTTTTAACAACCGCCATGTCATTAAATTTAATTATCTTCATTTAAAAGCCTTTCCAGTGCTCCAGAGCACTAATGAATATCTGGTACCTTTGGTAACAGGTGTTACCTTATGAATCTCATAGCTAGGAAACACACATAAAGTACCTTTTATTTTAAATTCAGGATTTGTTGCTTCTACTAATGTATGGTCGTTTCTACGTAAATATTTAAAATACAGATCCCCTCCCTCATACTTATCGGGTGAGTTTAAATTCACAGTCATTGATAGCTTTCTCATACTATCTGGTTGATCAAAAAAAGTATCTACATGATAACCATAGTGCTGGCTTCGTGAGTATTCAGTAAACTGAATTCGTTCATAACCATCAATATCAAAATTCCATTTTGCTTCTTGATTGGCACGTGCCACATAAGGTCTTATTTCCTTATAGACCCAGGGGTCGTTTATCCATGCAACATTTGATTTTCTAATTTTAATTGGTTCTTTTTTTTCTTTGGCTGTAAGGGGTCTGATTGGTTTTTTTGTTTTCTGTTCTGATCCAGTAACACCAAGCTCCTTGGTAAGAGAGCTTCCGTATTTTATAATCTCATCACATAGTCTAGTCGACAGAGCCCCTTTAAAATAATAATATATTTCTTCTGCAATCATAATGCCCGAGCCCTGGTATATATATTTTCATTTAAAAACTCAAGTAAAGAAGATTTGTTTTTACAAATTTGATTCCATTCTTTTACTTTCTTTTCTCTCAATTTAATCTTAAGTAGATCTTGTTTGTTATGCTTTAAATTTAATGAATCCATTCCAAAATATCTCATACCTGTTGTTATACAATGTAGCCCAGCATCAGATCTAAAGTGCATCTTACTGTTCATCTTTGCTTCTATGTCTAGCTTAAAGCCCTTGTCGGTAACTCTATTATTATAAAAGGACCTATTAGAAATATCTTTCCAATAATTAGTATCCTCTCTATGAGATAAAGAATAATGCTCGGCAACAAATTCAGTAAATTCATTAAAGAAATCTATACATGTTTTATTGAAACTGTCTCTATCCCACTGACTTATTCTATCTCCTCTCTGCATGACTTTCACTAGGTTCATTAAAAATTCATGTACACTTAATAAACCATTAGATTCCAGTGGTTCTATAAAGCCAGCTGCTAGTCCTATGGCACATACATTTTTAACAAACAATCTCTTATGTACTCCTATCCTCATCTTAATATTTGTAAACTTACTTTTTTTATAATTACTTTTATTTTTATCTAAATGTTTTTTAAACTCTTCTAAAGCCTGTTCGTCTGAAACATATTTATCAGAGTAAACATATCCTGTCCCAACTCTATCCCAGCAGGGAATATTCCAAACCCAACCATTCTCAATTGCAGTACAGTTTGTATACGGTTTTAATTCTTTTTCTTTATCGGTATAAGGTATTCTTGTAGCCCAGGCTTTGTTGTTTGGTAATAAATTTGAATAATCATCAAAAGGTTCTTTTAAAGTTTCTCCCAAAAGGACAGACTTAAATCCGCTACAGTCAATAAATAGATCTGCTTTATATTGATTCAATGATATAATCCCATCGTCATTGTGTTGTATGTCGTTTATTTCTTCTTGAATATATTTCACCCCTCTTGGTAAACAATATTTGTCCTTTAACCAAAGACCAAACTTAGTAGCGTCAAAATGATAGGCAGCATCATATCTAAAATCAAAACAATCTATTTCTTTATCTTCATTTTTAAATAAAACATTGTTCTTAACTAAAGCCATTATTGGGTATATCCAATTAGTATATTCAGAAACTTTAGTACTAGGAAATAAATGTTTTTTTAAAAACCATAATTCTTTAGATCCCACGTCATCGTCTTCAAAAACTGAACCAAACGGATAATGAAAACCGCCGTCTCCTTTCTTATAAAAATCTTCAAACCTTATACTTAATTTATAGCTGGCATCACAATAAGGCATAAAATCTTTATCCTTAATCTTTAATAACTCTAGCCAATTATTTATTGGACCTAAAGTACTTTCACCAACACCAACTGTAGAAATATTAGGAGACTCTATTAATGTAATTTTTTTATTTGGAAATTGAGATATTAAAGTTGCAGCTGACATCCAGCCCGCAGTACCTCCTCCAAGGATTATTATATTATTAACTTTCATTATAAACTCTTTATGATGGGAGTTTATAGTATGTTCAGATTTAAATCAAGATTTAAGTTATTCTAAAGGACTTGTTCCGCCAGTAGTTTCCCATACTGACGTACCGTTGTTCCATGCATATTCAGAAGTGTCGCCAGTTCTTTTATAACCTAACCATCTTGTATTATCTTCATCCCAAGATAGGGTTAAAGGATCACCATCAATTTCATAAGTTGCAGGCTCCGCTACAGGGGCTACCCATTTAAAATTACTATCGAGTGTGAAACTATTAAAAGGTTGTGGCTCTATGAATGCTTGATTTGCATCATCCCAAGTTCCACCGATATGTGCATAATTATATCTTGAACTACCTGAATGAGAAGTTTGTTTCCAATAAGTATCTGGATAAGCTCCTTCCGCTAAAATTACTGGGTCCTGGGGAATATTACTAGTTACCCATGTTTCCGCGGCTTCTGAATAACCGCCACCATTAGCATCAACATCTGAATCATTTACCACCACAACTCTTAAAACAGAGTTGTCTGAACTTTTTATTTCTGCAAAATGTGTCATTATGCTGTGTACGTCCCTGGACCTGTAAAAGTATGAAGAGTGTTTCCCCCTTGTGATGATACAGTTCCTCCTGTTCCTACTTGGTCTCCACTATAAGATACTACTACAATTCCTGAGCCACCACTACCACCAGTGCCTCCTTGTCCTTTTCCAGGGCCACCCTTAGCTGAGTTGGCTGGTTGAGGTGTTGATGAGTTATCATTATAATTTCCACCGTCTGCATATGAATTTCCTGTTATTGGATAAGGATAATCAGCTCCGCCTGAATGGGGACCTCCTGAACCATTTTTTCCTCCGCCGCCACCGGGGCCTCCAGGATTTCCTTGTCCTGGTGTTCCCGATCCACCGCTACCGCCGTGAACCGTTGCTGCGCCTCCAGACCCGCCAGGGGTTCCATTTCTTGAAGGTTCATAGCCGCCTTTACCACCGCCTGTTGAAGACTGTGGGCCAAAAGATGTAGGGGTACCATCGGATCCTTTATTATTACTTCCTCCGGCGCCACCTCCGCCGATACTCACAGCGAATGTGTCCTCGGGAGCAACTTCTACAGATGTAAATACTTGTAAACCACCAGCACCGCCGGATCCTCCTGAAATTGCCGATCCCCCGGCTCCTCCAGCTGCGACCATATATTCGATATCATAGGGACCTCGTCCCCCTCTTGTTTGTCCAAAACCTTTTGAAGCTGCTGCGCCAAATGTTCCTACTAAAGGCATTCTATTTCTCCTAAATTTTTACGCGAACTGTGTCTGTGACGCTAAAGTTGTGTACGTATCAGTCCCAGTTTTAATTATTGTATATGTGTAAACATCAATTGAATTAGCATTACCAGCTGTAGGCGCTGAACCACCTTGCCATTCTGGAGTTACTGAAGATCCATCAATTGTAACTGCACTGTTATAATAAGCACTTCCAGTTTGAAGTACAGCGTGAGCAAGTGTAAGGGATTCTCCTGTGTCCATAATTGTGTCTAAAGTTGTAGAACCGTCTCCTCTAATGTTTAAAGTCCAGTTACCTGAGGCAGCTGTAGTAAAATTCCATACTGCTTGAGTTAAAGCGTCATAGTTAACAGTACCAGTAGCAGCGGTTGCTTCAGTTGTAACTTTTTCTGCAAGACCGCCTATTTTACCTTGACCAGTAATAGTTGCTCTACCATAACCGTTAGGAGCAATAGTCATGTCTCCGTTTGCGCCGTCCGTTATAGTTAACGTTCCTGAGTTTGTTCCTGAGTTTGTACTAAGAACTAAGTCTTCCGTACCGCCAGTTGTAACCGTTAAAGCTCCAGCTCCGTTCGAAGTTAAAGTTGCCGCAGCACCAGCGTCACCAACTTTTGTAGTGTCTGCTGCTAAAACAACATCTCCTGTTCCTGCAGGGGCGATATTAATATCAATATTACTATCACTACTTCCTGTAGAAGAAAGAGTTGGGCCAGCTCCACTAGCTCCAGCTGCCATAGTAAATTCATTTTCTGCTGAGCCAGTAACTGTAATTTTCATTAACTCATTTCCACCAGTATCTAAAATAGCTGTACCAATAGCCGGTGAAGTTAAAGTTTTGTTTGTTAAAGTTTGTGTTCCTGTTAGAGTTACATCTCCAGCTCCAAAGCCTGCGTCAATAACATTAGTTCCATCTGTGTATAATAATTTATAGCCTGTTTCTCCAGCAGCCCATGCGACTCCTGTGCCTGAAACAGTTTTAACTGTAACAGTATAAGTACTTCCACCTTCGGCGTTATTAACTAGCCACCAGTTTTCAATACTATCTGGAACGGTTATAACAGAATTTCCAGCTGATAGAGTTCCAGTTAATTTCCATATTCTTGTTGCAAGAGTAGCTCCTGCTGTTCCATCATTCTTAGTTAAAGTGAGTGTTCCATCATCAGTTAATGCTTGAGAGACATAGCCCCCTGCTATTTGTTCGATAATGTTCCAGTTTGTATTTGTTAACGTTCCCCATGTACCGGCTTTTTCACCAGTTGTCATAAGTTGAACGCCTAAATTCGTATAATTTGATGCCATAATTTTCTCCTATGCAGAATGTTCAATATCTGTATAAGCAGTATAGCCCGTTATGTCAACATCTTTATAATGTAGTGGCGATACTCCCCCAGAACCTAAACTTACCGTAGCTGAGACACCTGTTACTCCCATTACATCAGAAGGAGAAAGGTCGCCTGTCGAAGCTGTAGCTGAAACTCCAGTTAAAGGAACTCCAATTTCTATAATAAGAGAAGACCCAAGACTTGTTGTTGCTGCAACTCCTGTTGGATTAACTACTTGAGTTTCAGTTACTGTAATTGATCCTTCATAAACAGTTGCACTTACTCCTGTTAATCCAATTGCCATGTCGTCTGGAGACAATGATCCTGTAGAACCTGTCGCGGACACTCCAGTTAAAGGAACACCTATTTCAATTAAAAGAGATCCTGTAGAACCTGTCGCGGACACTCCAGTTAAAGATAAATCCCCTGAACCAAATATTAATCCTGGTGTACCTACTGAAGCAGTTGCATATTGGCCTGTTAATCCAATTGACATTTCTAGTGGAGATATTGCTCCCACACTAGCTGTCGCTGAAACACCTGTAGGAACTA
>Ga0209644_1000258_pt1 | contig 11657 bp, 12 predicted proteins | sample ETNvirome_2_1000_FD_184069 | JGI IMG/M metagenome (GOLD analysis project Ga0209644, IMG submission 184069) | Marine viral communities from the Pacific Ocean - ETNP_2_1000 (SPAdes) (version 2) | ecosystem: Environmental > Aquatic > Marine > Oceanic | place: Pacific Ocean | collected 2013-06-22 | reverse complement strand
TGCTTCCAGAGGATCTAATTTTTTACCTTTATTTACTTGCTCATAAGTATCTGAAAAAATTTTTTTAACTTCCCGAATGGCGTCGTCGGTTGGTTTATATCTAAGCCATGGGATCATGCTTTTGTTTTGCATGACATCATAAGTCGCTCCTAAATAACTTTTAAATTTATTTCCGAACTCGTTTTTAAAAGCTCTAAGCTCCTCTGGCTCTAAGGTTCGACCAATCGCTGAGAAAAGATCATCCCATCGTTGTCTGATTTGTCCAAGCCCAACTTTAAGTGCCATGATATCATCATCCTTAGCGCCTAAATTTACCAGCTTTCTAGTTAAGTCTGTCCATCCTTTATGTTTAATATCCTTCCCACCTTTTACCTCCGTGATCCAATTGTCCTGTGCCATCTTACCCCACTTCGAAACCATTCGTCCTGTAGGTTTACCATTTTTTCCAATTTCATCGACGAGTCTAGGGTTTCCTGAAAGTAAAAGGTCATTAATTTCTCTCAATAAAACATCTCTGTTTTCCGCTGCTGTCTTTCCTCCGGCGCTTGGTGTTTTATTCCACATGGTTCTAAGAGGAGGGAAGATACTATCTATAAATTTGTCAGTGTCTCGGGATATATTTTTAGCGAGTACGGTATCCGCACCTCGTTGTCCTGTGGATGCTCTTTCTAGTTCAAAAAACTCTGGAGTCTTTCCACTCCTTGCTCTAAATTTTTCTCCAACCTTATCAATTAATCTGTCTATTCTACTATTGGCAATGTCTAATTTTCTTCCTCGACCAGCTAGTCTTTTAATCGTGGAACCTATGCCTCCCACGACGCCGGTGAATAAAGCTCCTTCTGTTCCAAACTTAACTCGGTTTAATAAATCTCTGACGGCATCTTCACCTTCACCTCTGTCAATTTTAGTAGGGCCTCCTATTAAATCTCCAAAGCTTCCTATTTTTTGTACGTCTCCAACAAAGACTCCTTCAGCGACACCTCCGCCTAAGGCACCTACGATGAATTGATTCGTTCTTCCTTTGGCATTGAGAGCAGTGGCTTGTTGAATTCCTTTTTGTAAAGATTTGTTTGCAGGTTCTAAATATTTTCCTGATTTCTTAGCGAGCATCGCCTTCTTAGCCATGCCACCTGCTACTTTAAAACCAACTCCTCCTGGAATTCCAATGTTAACTAAGAGTTCTGTAATTTTTCCTGCGGCTGTTGCCTCTGCTTTCTCATCTAATTCTGTAAGATCATCGAACCATTTCTCAACGGCTGCTGCTTTACCTGAGTCGACACCCAGATCTAGAAGCGTTGCGCCTAATGAAAATAAACCTTTAGGGATTTGAATAAAACCTGAACCTATACCTGCGATTACAGATTCGAATGTTCCAACTTTGTTATTTGATTCAGGGGTATTAAAATAAGATGAATAATCAGTAGCCATTTACCCTCCTATAAGTAAGGCGTAACGTTACCTACTTCATCAATTATAACCACTCTATTTTTTATAACATAAGTTCCTGGTGGAAAAGAAGGTTTGTCAGGATTTGTGTGAGACTCTTTTACTATTTCTGTTATATGTTCTAAGGTATCTACTCCTTGAGGTACATCATCCGGTAAAACTTTAGCATCTATTCCTTCGGAGGAACTACGAAGTATGTGTGCAAGATCTGCCCCTACGGGTGTCTCACCTTTTAAACTTCTCTTCGCAAGGATGTCTCTAAAATTATCTCCTGCTAGTGTTTTCTCACCTTGTTCTATTTGCAACCCTCTAAGTTTTGCCACCTGCGGGTCTTCCAGTTGTTTTGCGATATCAGCTTTAACTTTCATTAAGCCTACTGCTTCTCTAATCTGTTGAGGTTTGTCGAATCGTGCACTTGTTGCTGCAACGATTGGATCAATTAACTCTCTACCAATATCTTTAGCTCTAAGTGATCCTCTTTCGCTGACCATTCTTCCGGCATCAATCAACGCATCATAGGCTGCATTTTTTCTAGCTTTGTCATAGCCCATCGTATCTAAAAGCTCGTTAATTCTTTTCTCTTTGTCTGCTTTAGCTTTTGCGTCTCTCTGTTCCTGAGTGATAGTCGGTTTACCTTTTGTAAAAGGACCATAATCTTTGTCGCCTTTTCTAATGACATTGTCTTCTATTAATTCTTCCGTAGTTTTCTTTGTACCATCAGGCCAGAAATAAGCTGCAGTTAATCCAGTAGTTGCTAATCCAGTAGGAGTTGTTACTGCACCCTTAGCTAGGCTACCTGCCTTTCTAATTCCTTTCCCTGCCCAACTGGTACCACCCGCAACAGTTTTATAAAGAGGATCTTTTTTAAACCATCTTCCTAGTGCTGTTGGTTCCCATACTTTTTGTGGACCCAGTATCGTTTTTCCTTTTTCCCAACCACCAGGTTTTGCAACACCAGTATATCCTCGTTGATGACCTGTAACAGGGGGTCTCCATTTAATTTTTGTAAGTTTAGGTACTTGTTTCATTATTTGTTTTGCAAAAGGTCTTGCTATTGCTGCTAAGATTGGAGGGATTGCAGCTACTGCAAAGTGATGTTCCCTGCCTCCTGTTCGAGGGTAAACGGGATTACCTACAAGCGCAGCTCGACCACCGCCGGCATAAGGTTCTCTAATACCAGTCATGATCCCCTGTTTAATAGGGCCTCCCATATTGAACATTGGTCTACTAAGTGTTCTCATAATTTCTATCCGTAAATTTTACCGAACAGTCCACCGACACCCATTGCTGTACCTAGAGCTGAGGCCCAAGGATTGGATTCTTGAGGTTGAGCGTATTGCATTCCTGCAACGCCCCCCGCTAGTCCCGTGAGTCCTTGACCATACTGATTAAGTCTTCCGTAAGGTTCGTAAGCTGCTGTTTGTGCTGCCATTTGATTCGCTGTTAAATTTGCTTGTTCTTGGGCTTGTCGCAGAGATCCCAGTTGACCATAGGCTCCGATGTCTCCACCCATGCCTGTTCTTTCAAAATTAGAAAGACCCATTTGCGCTGCGCCTAATCCCATTTGAGCTTGTCCTAATCCTAATTGACCGGCTCCAATAGCTTGTTGATTTTGAAATGCTTGTTGTCTTTGATTTTGAGCTTGACCAAAACCTTGTTGTAACATCTGTGCTTGAAGAGCTAATCGATTTCGATCACTACCTGCTTGGTACTCAGCGAGTTGAACGCCTTCACGTCCACCGCCAAAGGCACCGGGTACTCCTAATAATGTTTGGTCTCTTAATTGTTGTTGTTGCATCTGTGATTGTCTGTCAAATTCATCTAACGATGTATCAATAACTTGTTGCTGATACGGTGACATGAAAGAAGAAATAGATCCTGCTCCAGTACCTGCTCCTGGTCCTGTTAAAGCTCCGAGTCCTCCTGCCGTTGTTCGTGCTGCTGCAACGTCAGTTCCTGCGGTGCCCAGTCCTGTTTGAGCTGCTTGTAAATAAGGTTTGTATGATTCAAGACCCGCTTGCGCCATTCCAATCGCGGACGTTTGTAATGGATCCATTTGTGCAACGTATGGATTTATTCCTGTTATCCCTGGTCCCGCAGCCCTTTGACCTGATGCGTCTAAACCACCGGTAAATGTGCTTGTTTCAATCGGTGCTTTATATGTAGCCGTTGCCTGTTTGGCGTAGTCTTTTGCTGTGTCTTCTAAATATCCTGGTAATGCCATTATGCTACCCTCGTTTCTAATTGTTTCATGTTGTTATACATGCCTTGAGCGCCTTGAGATTCTTCTGAAATCGTGCCGCCCTCTTCTAAATTAGTCATAACATTCTGCATGACTTCTGCGCCGGCGTCAATGTCTCCTCCGCCTGCAGCTTTCACGGCATCCGCCGTGAATACAAATTCGTTTTTACTGAGTCGTGCTGGAACGTCATCAGCCTTCTCCTCTTTACCTAATGGCACAAAGCCACCTTCTTGTCTATAATCTTTTTCCATACCACCGAGACTCATGAGTCCGCCTTCAGCTCTTCTAACTCTTACAGGTATTCCACCTGTTCTATAGTCAAATTTGTTATAGCCTACCGGTGTTGTGTATCCAGGAACTGTTGATCCTGGAACTGGTCCACCGCCAAGTAATCCTATTCTTCCGCCTTCAGCTGCCATTCGTGGTTGAGCCAATCGCGGTTGTCCCTGAGCCATGGGTCCTTGACCTTGAGCTTGTTTTAATACAGTCATTTTAAATTGTTGATAGGACATGGTCCCACCTTGATTACGATATTTCTGATATTGCATTTTTAACATTTGTTCGGCTTGAGCTTCTGCTACTCCACCATTGGCTAATTTTGCTAAGCCACCATCGGCTGCATAAAATCCTGATTGAGTATAAGCATTCTGAGGCAGAAAAGATAAACTTGGATCTCGATTTCTTGCCATCTGATGAATACTTGCAATACTTGCGGGTGTTGTTTCCCATGGAGTTTCTACAATTTCTTCTTCGTCATCGCCTCCTAAAAAAGGCATCGTGGCTCCGGCTGCTAGAAGACCACCGAGTCCTATTTTACCTAGAGAAAGTTTTCTGTCTGCTCCTTTTCCTGAGTATATAAGTTGACCTAAGAGTTTATTCTTTCCAAATAATCCGCCGAGTTTACTGCCCCAGCCGGCAGAACCGCCCCAGGTAGTACCGAATGCTTTAGGTGCTAAGTATCCAAGACCCCCTATTAAAGCAGCTTTTCCTAGTGGACTTTTAAGTACTTTCTTAACGGGTCTTGTTATTTTCTTGATAAAGCTTCCGAAGCCATAGCGTTGTCTGTGTGATTTTGTCATAATTTCGCCTAAATTTTGAACCTACTTTGTTTTGGTAAACAAATCAAGCGCTGGCATCAGGACATGGACATCTCTTCGGATGTCTTTTTCTGCAATTCCCTTTGCTTTCCACTCTTCTTCGGTCTTATAAATCTCCCCTGTTTGCTTATGTTTAATCGTCGTCGTCACCTTCGTAGCTTTAAGTATTTTCACTATACGGTGACCTCTTTTTTAATGTTTAAATAACTAATCGTGATGTCTACGCCATCGCTAACGGTTCCAGCCGTTGTATAAGAAAGAACGGTGTTGCCTTCCACGACCATAGGATTCGTTAAAATTTCTACGCTGGTAGCGGCCGTTAAAGTTTGCGTATTAATAACCTGAAAAGCATTGTTGGTAATGGTAATCGTTGGAGTATTAGATCCTGATTTATTGGTAACATGTAAAGATTTCACGATGTACGTTTCTGAAAGTAAAGGGTTTTGAGTAGCCACTCCACTTATAGTCGTAGTGCCGAAGAATTTAATAGGACCTTCCGCCGACGTGCTCGTGACCCCATACATTTTATACTGATTGATGACTGCCATTATTCAATAAAGAACGACTGAGCGTCTACCTCTTGTCGAAGTTCTTGTTGAAAGGAAGTGTTAAGTTTATTAAGGACGCTGTCGAGATCCCGAACTAAGGATGCCAACATTAATGGATCGTATTCTTTACTTGCTCGTGTTAAGGCCTGAACAATTTTTGCCATTAAACAAGACTCGCTATACCTTCGCCAGGACCCTCTTGTGCTGCAAACTGAACCTCTTCTTCAGAAGGCTCTTGTTCCATTGCTGCTTGATAGACAACCTCTAATTGTTCCTCGTTTAATTGTTCTAAGGGTAATCTAAAAATTTCTAAAGCGATAGCTTCGAGTTGTTCTCGAGTTGGTTCTCCTTGAACTTCTTCAATATTTTCCTCCATCATTCCTCCTGGAGTAGCTTCTGCCATGTACTCATCTTCTACGAGTTCTCCTTCTTGATAACCAATTCTTCCGCCTTGAGCCATTCTTCCGCCTTCAGCTCTCCATGGTCCGTATCCCGCACCTCCTTGAGGTCCGCTACCACTTCCACCTCGACCGCTGTAACCTCCAGGTGCTGCTCTTTGAGCCTCACGAGCATTAAACCCTCTTATACTCATATCAGGTCCGCTAGTTGTTGCTCCTCCTACATTAGGGTTTATAACATTCGTAACAGCTCTTCCCGTATCAATTGGTCCTGTAGGGATGTCAGCGCCGCCTGTAGCGGCTGCTAAGTTTCTATTGTATTGGTCTCGTTGGTTTTTAAAGTTTTGTAATCTTTGTATTAATTGACTTTTTACAGGACCGGTATAAGTTCCTGCGTAGACATCTTCTATTTCGTCCTCACCTAAATTATATTTAGTTCTTAAAGTATTTTCTATTGTATCAATTCTTTTTTGACCTGCTGCGCTCATCCCTTTACCAAAGGCAGAAACTGGAATCTTACCTCCAAAGAGATCTCCCGCATTGTTGTATATTCTTCCTGAAGAGTCCATAGACTCTTTAAAATACTCACGACCAAAATTTTCTTCAGGTGTATTGGGTTCAATCATTTTTTTCATCATTCCCCCTATACCCCAGTTTAATGGATTAAAACTAAATCCTGTTTCGTCCGGCACATTTTGTTGGTCCCATCTGCCTCTGTTTCCTTGGGCAGGATTAAATGGAATACCTTGAGGAACTCGATAATTAGAAGCACCCATCTGTCCAGTTTGATCTAACATTGGAGGCATGCTTGGCGCATCAGGTACATTACCCATCGGTGATCCCCAACCTGATAAGCCTTCGTCATAATCTAAACGTTTATTACTACCTGCATAGTTATTAAATCTGTTAGCTAGAGTGTTTATTCCGTAATTCAATATTCCAGGTGCTCCACCCTGCCATTGAGGTGATGTTAAGAAATCGTTCCATGCCATAATTATCTTCTCCCGTCTGGTTGTATGTCCAGTCTAAATGTTCCCAGCTTCCAGTTCTGGGCCTGATAGGCTCCATCCTTGGTGCCGATGTTTTCTATCTGCAACGCAATCGCTCGTGCTCTTGCGCGTGTGTCAACCTTATCAGTGGAACTTGTGATTGTAAAGGGTCCTAATGGAGAACTGGCTGAACTACTGTTGGGATAATCTCTTAAAAATAAAGTAATCTTGGTGTCTCCGGTCTGACTAATAAAGTCTGGTAAAAATCTTCTAATCTTCATAATGTATTCACCATCGCCTCGTATATCAGGAGCTCCTAGAAGCTGTCCCTGGGCCGCTCTTTTTTGAGTAATATCAAAGTCTCCTGACAGAACGCTGGCTGTGACCGCAGTGATCACTCCTCCGGCGTCCACTTGATCGGTCCCTGTTTCGTGTTCATAATAGATGGTAATTCCATCGGTATTACCCACGACATCATAGGAAGCATCATCATCGTTCGTGTAATAACAGGCATGAGGTTTTGGAAAAATAGAAGAATCTGACCATGAGACTCGCGCTAAGGTTCCGCTATACCAGATTGGTTTTTTCAGCATCACAGATTCCAGATAATTATAAGTGACTACCCGATCTACGACATTCGAACCTGAACTACAATAATACCAGCTCACTTCTCCAAAAAGATTATTGAGTCCGGCGTTAATAAGATCTCTTGGTGTCGAGTTCAAGCCTTCAAAAACATGGTCTTCCACCAAGCACGGCATCGATTGAAGCTGGCCTGAGTATTGAAAGAAACCATTTTCCGACATCCAGAAAGCGGTGCCATCGACTTCCATGCAGGCATTCTTACCAATGAGTCCGCAGTTCGTTCCAACGTGTTCAAAAGAAAAGGTAAACGGTTGACCGACAAAACGCATCAAGAAGACGGCCGCGTCTGTCCAGATATACATAGTGTCCCGACCCCGAATCGATCCCATAATTTTAGAACCCTGGGCCAGTCTTTGCGTGCCCGCGGTGTTGGTTGCTGAAGGCGTATAGTCGCTGGTACTTTCCTGATCCGACCATCTGATAAACATATCGTCTTGAGTCGTAGAATCACCAATCGTAGTTTCAGTTCCTAAGAAAATTAAGTGACGATCAACGGGCGACACTAGCATGTGTCTGGAAGCAGTAGGTGCTCCACTAATAATGGTAGCACGGGTTCCCGTAGGATTAGCTATTGATGAATCCCATTCAAAACATTGAGCATTATAAATTAAGGCAACAAGCTTCGTTCCATAGTTATCCAGAACCCATAAACCTGGAGCAATGGTAAAGTCAGCTGAAGAGGCTTCTCCCCAGGCAACATAGTCTGAAATATTAGTTACGGTTGCACCCGCCGTGTGAGTCGCTTTCGTCGTTCCATTCGCTCCCCGTGGACCTCCGGAAAGGGTTTCGGTTGAGGTATCATTTGCCGTAAAGCCGATGTCCTCTGTGTCAATTCTAATTTCACCTGAAGTTGGAAACGCATCTGAAGCGGTTAAAACCACATCGGTTGTAGTTGTATCGCCTAAAGTGGTTGCCAGAGTTGTTGTCGCTGGGCCAGAAGCTGTTCCTGACCATAGACCGGTTCCCCAGCCATAGCCTCCTAATTGCTGAGCAGGTCCTACGCTATAATAAGTTTGGGCTCGTGCACTTCCAACATTGGTTGTGGTGCCTGTGGTTTCACTCGAAGCCATCGTCACGGTAATGGTTGTTGCAGTAGGAACCGAAGTCGCCATAAATTTTTTATCTTCAAAATCTGAAGTTGCAAAACTAGAACCGGTAAGCGTGGTCACCGTATCTAAGTAAACAATATCATCTTCACTCATTCCATGCGGAGAAGGAAAAGTTATAGTGACTGTAGCACTTGTATCAGTTGTAGAAAAATCACAGCCTGTAATCGTGTTATTGATAGGATGAATGTCGTAATATTGTCCGCCTGAATAGACGTATAAAATTCTGTTAGTACCGATCGCAGCGTATTTAATCCCTGCATTGTCATCAAAATGATGGAGCGCTCTGCCCGCACCTGTTAGTTTATGCTCACCGAGTTGTTGCCAGCCTCCTATTTTTTCAGGAGTCCCATATCGAAAACGAACAAAGTCTCCTCCTGTCCATTGAGCCTCAGCTCCGGTAGGAGTCACTTGTTTATTGAATCCTGGTAAAAAGCTTACTTTTTGTAGCATAGAAAATTCCGTTTCTATTACAAATATACTAGATCTTAGTGTAGATCAACTCCTTACACCATCTGTTTTTATAATCAATAGCCATGACTTCTTTAGCTTTTGCTTCTTGGGCTTTAGTAATAACTCTAGGAGGATGTTCCCTGAGCCTTGTTTTCTGAATCTTTTTCCCACCGAGTTGTTCCAGGAATGGTAGGAGCTTGGTATCAATCTCGTTCATATTCCAAACATGGGTATAGATGCTGGGATCAGGTCCGAGCATGTCCGTGTTCGTTCGACAATGAATTCTAATGTAATTATCTCTCCTTAAGTACTCATCATAGTTATCTAAGAATCTATCTAAATTATTAAAATGAGGTTTGAATTCCTGGCAATAATAAAAGCCAGCAATGATCTTGTCGATGGGATCACGGTACACAGCAATTCGGATCTCACAGTCTTTAAGTTCTTTATGGTAAGATTCAAATCCTTTCTCGCGCCCGATGTAAGAGTCTTGTCCACAATGATTTTGAACATTGGTTCCGCTATACGTTGTGGGTTTCTCATTCCAGAGAAGCTGGCCGAGATAATTAATGATGGTGGTGGATCCTGCTTTATTATTCCTGACGTACCCCAGACGTTTACCGCCTAGAGTCACACGAACGAGAGCCATTACTTAGGAATGCCTAGAAGAGGACGTTTATCAAAGAGATTCGTTTTAGCAAACGGACCGTTTGCATGATTGTAATGCAGAAAGACCTGAGAGCAAATGGTTCCTTGAAAAGGTTCACGCCAATGCTCGAGTTCGCAACCTGAATAAATGAGCATGTCTCCAACTTTTAAATCCACTCGAACTCCCTTAGGAGCTCCAGGTTTAATGGTTTGTTTATATTCATCAATCACAAAGTTGGCTCCCGATGGATCCATAAAAATAGGCCATTCATCACCGCCTAGATGTAAGGTTGTAGAAATCTCACAGCTCGGGCGGTCTTTATGCCGTCTTAATATATTTCCTTTTTCATAGAGTCGGGTGTACGAGTAGGTTGGAACTAACTCCATTCCTGTTTTTGCTTTCATAATGGGTCGCATGTATTGAAGTAGTGTTTCCATCACCCAGTCTGCATATTTAGAATAACAACCTAGAACTTGTTTATCTGCACGAGTCCCCACAAAGGGATTGGCTGGATTCACTTTATTATGCTTCATCATAAAATCAACAGCGTCTCGCTGCAGCAGCATATAATTAAAGATAAAATTAGCAAGCTCCTTGGAAAGGGCTCCTTTGATCACTTGGTATTTTTTATTTTTAAACATATTCTTCCCTAACTTTTCCCATGAAATGGGGTGCCGTCACTTGATCAACATTTCCATTCTTATCGCGTCTGATATCAAGTTGATCGGGTAAATGAAACAAGACTCTGATCTCATCATCCGTCTTAAGAACTTGTCCTTCCAAAGGAAATTCATCAGCCTTAAAATTGGTGATGATCGCGGGAATGATTTTAATATCAAGTTCTTTAGCCACAACCATTCGGTTATTACCAACAATAATTTTTATTATATTTCCATAACGTTTACTATTATACCAACAATAAACTGGATCTCTAAATCCATACTTGGACATCGAAGCTGTTAAACTCTCATGAAAAGATTGTTCCTGACCATTAATAAATTCAGGACGAGTTAAATGAACGATTTTTTCTTGGGGAAATTTTGCATAAATAGTTTGAATCATTTGGTTATCTGGATAAAATTGAAAGAAACAGAGACACGCCAGCCCTTTTCTCCTTTTTCTTTGGATGCATTCATTTCTACACCATGCGTCAACCATGCCGGAAACATAATCATCTGTCCTTCGATCGCTGGATAGATTACCACACGCCAGAGGGCTCTAGGTATTCCTTCCAATCGTCGAGGCAATATAATATTAGGTCCTGGTCTTGGATCTTCAACAAATAAACTTCCTGAATTCTCAGGAACTTTCACATAGTAAACACCCGACCATTGAGAGTTCGGATGAATATGCTGTTTGTTATAGGATCCTGGATAATTAATATTGGCCCACATATTTCCTAATCCAGGCTTAGGTTCCATGCCGTAATCTTTAAAAATTTCATGTTGCATGGTGAAGAGCTCATCGGTCAAAGGTTTATATTCCTTTTTAAAATTCATATCCGTAGGACTGTGCCAGCCACCCCCGGCATTTGTTTTTGTTTCAGTTTTATCTTTTTTACTCCAGGCTTTAATCAGGGGAAATAAATACTTATTCATTTTTTGAGTATCCTTAACCATTTTAAAATAGACAGGAGTCGGAAATAAAATTTCACGCTTCATTTAAAAGGAGGTCCTCCGAACCACATGACCAACGATCGTCTTACCCCTTTCTTAATTTTAATCACCCGGTGACGAAGAAGACTACAAAAGAAAATAGCTTGGCCCTGCATCAATTGAGGGGGTTTATTGCCTTCTGTCATAAATTCTAAATCGCCTCCTTCAAATTCGTGTGGAGGAGAAAGTAAAATAGTCATCGATATTTTTCTAACTGGAGGTTCATACAGACAGGTTACCTCAGCGTCCATGTGCCAGTCATAAAATCCTCCTTTGGGATATTCGGTGAATTGCGCTAGCTCCGTAATCATCATGCCTTCATAACCAAAATGATTTCCATTGACCTGCTTCATCGTCCGATCAATAATTCTATACATATCAGGTAGTGCTTTAAAAGGGATCCAGCTGATGGTCGTCATTCGTTTTTTA
>Ga0209644_1000252_pt1 | contig 11806 bp, 20 predicted proteins | sample ETNvirome_2_1000_FD_184069 | JGI IMG/M metagenome (GOLD analysis project Ga0209644, IMG submission 184069) | Marine viral communities from the Pacific Ocean - ETNP_2_1000 (SPAdes) (version 2) | ecosystem: Environmental > Aquatic > Marine > Oceanic | place: Pacific Ocean | collected 2013-06-22 | reverse complement strand
GCTTTAATCGGCAAACAGGCACTATAGGGGCCCATGGGTCGTTGCCCCTGGGCCCGGGTATGGTATCCGGTGGCGTAGATCGCCAGTTTGTAACGAGCCGGTATCCGCAGCACATTAGTCAGGATGCGCGGCCCGTGTACCAAGATCCAAATGTAACAAACTATCGGTTAGGTTGGGAGGGTCCAGTGGGTCCGGGCAGATTGGGTCTGCAAGGCACCTTGAGGCACGTTCGTGATGTAGGAATGGAACCTTCTTTAAGTGGTTTGTACACCATCCCGAATCCGCTCGGGTTGGGCGGCCAGTTCCGTGCAACAAGCTCGTATGTTAATCCGATAGACGGCGAGAGTGCCGCTGAAGCCATGCTCGGCTACAAGTTGAGGTTTTGATATGCCTCTGACAAAGAAGGGCGCAAAGATAAAGCGCAACATGACCAAGACTTATGGTAAGAAGAAGGGCGGGCAGGTCTTTTATGCCAGCTTGAATGCGGGTAAGGTAACGGGCGCGAAAGCACCAAAAAGGAGAAAACGTAATGCCTAATGTAATGGGACGCGAATTTCCGTATACGCCGCAAGGCGTTGCGGCGGCACAACAGTACCGACAAACACTTGGAATGCGCGACGGCGGACCTATGGGCTTCCGCCCGATTGGAATGCAGGCGGGAGGCGTTCCCGGCAGAGCCGGTGAAGATGCTGTGTCCTGGCTCCAAACAGGTTCGCCAATTAAAAACGTGAACGCAGGAATGGGTGCGGGCGCGGGCGTTACGGGCAGCTTTCCCGGCGTAAACCCCCTCATGATGGCCGGAGCAGGCGGAAGGTTAGCGGGCGGCGTTCCCGGTGCTGACGTGCCTCCGGACGTTATGGCGATTTTTCAGGGTCTTGTTAACGTGACTCAGAGCGGCTCTACGCGGGACGTCCGTGCATATATCGAGGCCAATCGTCAGGATTTAAACGACATCGCGTCGATGTTGCCGCAGGGTCAGGCTGATTTTGTGCAGAACATCCTTAATTCATTTGCCCAGCCATCAGAGCAAGGTAGCAACCTTGGCCGTATACAGGGTGGACAACTTGCCCCACCCATTCCCTCGCAAGCGATGCCGGGCGGCTTCCAGGGTGGACAACCTGCCCCACCCATTCCCTCGCAAGCGATGCCGGGCGGCTTCCAGGGAATGGCCGGAGGCGGTCTGATGTCTCTGAGGCGTAGGTAAACATGGCTAGAAACCCGCTCCCCCGCAGTAATTTCGGGACGGCCTCTCTTGTAGAGCGCCGCGACGGCCTTCCACCAGTAGACCTGGAGGAAGGTCCCGGTGCGGAGATTTTGCTGGACGACACCAGCATCATAGAGACCCAGGACCTTAGTATTGAACTGGAGGACGACGGCGGCGTGGTCGTGGACTTTGATCCGTTTGTAGGTCGCCCGGAGGGCGGCGGATTTCACGACAATCTTGTGGAAGATCTGGACGACAATGTCGCGACGAGAATTGCTTCGGATCTGTTGGATCAGTACGAGGCCAACAAGGATGGCCGCAAGGACTGGGAAGATACGTATCGCACAGGCCTTGAGCTTCTTGGGTTCAAGTACGAGGAGCGTTCGGAACCTTTCCGAGGAGCTGCCGGTGTGACGCATCCTCTTCTTGCAGAAGCGGTGACCCAGTTTCAGGCGCAGGCTTTCGGGGAGCTTCTTCCTGCCGGAGGTCCTGTGAACACGCAGGTTCTTGGGAAGGCTACTCCGGAAATAGAGGAGCAGGCCGAACGCGTCCGCATGTACATGAACTATCAGATTACATCTGTAATGAAGGAGTACACTCCGGAGTTCGATCAGATGTTGTTCTACCTTCCCCTTGCAGGTTCCACATTCAAGAAAGTGTATTACGACGAGTTCCTTGGTCGGGCGGTAAGTAAGTTTGTCCCCGCAGAGCAACTGGTCGTGCCGTATACCGCGACCGATCTGGAGACCGCAGAGAATGTAACACATGTCATACAGATTTCCGAAAACGAGCTTCGCAAGAAACAGGTGGGCGGGTTCTACGCCGACATAGAGGTTTCCGCGTCTCAGTCGGATCCCTCCGAGGTCCGTGAGGAGATGGACGACATCTCGGGGATAGAGCCGAGCCGTCTGGATACCGAAGTAACGCTTCTGGAGTGTCACGTAGACTTGGATCTTGAAGGATTTGAGGATGTAGGAGAAGACGGAGAGCCGACGGGTATCAAGCTTCCGTATGTTGTTACGGTATCCGAGGACAACGGCAAGGTTCTCAGTATCCGCCGTAACTACAAGGAGGAGGACGATAACCGGAACAAGAACCAGTATTTCGTCCACTTCAAGTTCCTTCCCGGCTTTGGTTTCTATGGCCTTGGTTTGATCCACATGATTGGCGGACTAAGCCGCACGGCCACCGCAGCGCTGCGCCAGCTTATCGATGCGGGGACCCTTTCCAATCTTCCGGCAGGTTTTAAAACCCGAGGGCTTCGCATACGCAATGACGACGAGCCTCTATCGCCGGGCGAGTTCCGCGACGTAGATTCTCCGGGTGGCGCGATCCGAGATTCTTTGATGTTGCTTCCGTACAAGGGTGCAGATCAGACGCTATTCCAGTTGATGGGTTTCTGCGTGGAGGCCGGTCAGCGCTTTGCGGCGGTTTCTAATTTGCAGGTAGGCGACGGCAACCAGCAGGCTGCGGTAGGGACCACCATCGCAATGCTGGAGCAGGGTGCAAAGGTAATGTCCGCCATTCATAAGCGGATGCATTATGCTCAGAAAGACGAGTTTTCGCTCCTTGCAAAGGTGTTTGGAGAATCTCTACCCCCTGAATATCCCTACAACGTCGTAGGCGCGGAGCGGATTATAAAAGCCGAGGATTTTGATGATCGGGTTGATGTTATACCTGTGTCAGACCCCAACATCTTTTCCATGTCTCAAAGGGTCACTCTCGCGCAAACGGAGTTGCAGTTAGCCCAAGCGGCTCCAGAGCTTCATAATATGTATGAAGCATTCCGCCGTATGTATAAGGCGATTGGTGTTAAAGACGTAGATGCAATATTGAAAGTTGTGGATCAGGAAGAAGAGACGCCAAATGATCCGGCGGTTGAGAACTCGGAGGCTCTGGAAAATATAACGTTAAAGGCGTTCCAGGGGCAGAATCACAAGGCGCATATCATGGCGCATCTTGTATTTGGCTCGTCTCCTATAATTGGACAACTCCCCGCTGTCGCAATGTCCTTGCAGAAGCATATCATGGAGCACGTTTCCATTCAGTCCAAGGAGCAGGTTGCGGCTCAGATGATTCAGCAGCTTCAAGGTCAAGCTCCTACTGAGGAACAGGCCCTTGAAATAGAGTCCATGGTTGCGGATCTTATCTCGCAGGGAATGCAAGAAGTAAAAGCCATGAGTGCCGAAATAAGCGGCGAAGGTGGAGGGCCGGACCCCCTTATTGCCTTGAAACAGCAGGACCTGGAGATGCGGGCCAAACAGGACGCGGCGGAAAATCAGGTGGATCAGGCAAGACTTGCGTTGGACCAGAAGAAGGCTCAGGAGAATACGAAGCTTGGCAGAGAAAGGATCCAGTCACAGGAAGAAATTGTGGCTGCTCGTATACAGGCTGCTCGCGAACGCGAAATCATGAAACAGCAAGGTCAATAGGAGATTATTATGGCAGGAAAAAAGAGTTCGGTTGGCGTTTCCCGGAAAGGTCTCGTAATAAAGGGTCAGGGGTACGTTCCTTACAGCGATGGCAAAGTCGAGAAGACGCCGGATGTTGCGAAAGCTTCCGTGGTTACGGGTAAGAACCGTGGCATGGGCGACGCTCTTCGTGGTGGCACGTTTAAGATTTGTTGAATAAGGATGAAAGTAATGGAGTGGGTCCCCGGTAGACTTAGAAAGCTTTATAGCTTTCCAACACTCTTGGTCTCCTTCTGAAGGAAAAAGGCATAGTGCCCTTATCTCCAGAGAAAACTCATTTAATCCGCGTGGTCGCGCACGATGCCGTCGAGCAGACCCTGACGACAATGGGCATCGACGCGGCTAACCCCATCGATGTGCAGCAGGACATGGCGCATCTAAGAGCCAGTAGACTAGGTGCCACGGCTACAAAGAAGTTGGTTAGAAAGACGATTGTGCCGATAATTGTGGTCGGTGTCGCCACCGCAATATGGTCTGGGTTTGGCGATGCGATCAGCGACCTCTTGGGGCGGAGCAAAAGAGGTTAACATGCGGTCTAGTTTGCGGATCGTTTTATACGCGCTCTCCGCGTTTCTCGCCCCCGCCGCCTTGGCTAGCGAGTATCCGCAGCGTTATCAGTTGATCCTGCCGTGTTTTCCGACAGCGGCGTGGGCTGATGTCGCGCGCGTCAACAAATTGGACCCCGTCGATACCCGCGTCGATGACGACGGCGACACTTGGACGATTTGGGAAATCTCTGGTGGTGGTTGGCGGGCCACCCTCACTGTTGCCGCTGGAGCGACGACGTGTATAGTCGCGGGCAGCGGGAGAATACAACCAGGGGAAACACATCTCTAATCACCTACCGGACCAGCGTAAAGTAGCCACACTAAATGCCGTCGAACAAGCCTTGACGGAAGGCTATCCGCCGCCGAAATTAGCCCGAAGAAACATAACCTCGGCGTTGGAGCGGGCGCGGCAAATCCTGTCGGCGCAAGAAGGAAGGCCGATTCCGTATTCCACATTACAGCACCGATTAAGCGCGCTAAAGCGCGCGGGTAAGGAACCGGACTGGTCGTTGTACCGTCGAGAGTCCGAACCTGTTCCTGACCCTGATCCAGGCCTCAACACCCCCGCCGCCAAGTTGCGTTTTACCATCCGCAACCAATCAGACCGATGGGGCGAGCGGTTCCAGGTTGTCGTGATATTTGATGCACACGATTCTCCGTCGATCCGCAAGGATCGTTTTCTTTGGATGGGCCGCTATATCCACGACGCGAACCCCGACATAGTGGTTCAAATCGGTGACTTCTTCAGCTTCGATAGCCTCAATACAATCGACGCTAATGACACCTTGCTTGGGAAGTACAAGCCGATATTCATGGACGACATCACTTCCGGGCATGAAGCCCTGACGGAATTAGATAAAGGTCTGGATGGCTGGGGTGGCGAAAAACACAGCACAATGGGAAACCATGAAAACAGGGCTTTGAAATTCACCAACCGCACACCAGAATTGAGCGGAGTCCTCACCCATAATTTTGACAATCTAATGATGACCCACAAATGGACGTACAGCCCATTTGGCGCGCTATATTTCATCGGCGGCGTGGCTTTCACTCATATACCACTAAGCCGCATGAACAAGCCGCTCGGCGGGATGCACGTCGAAAACCAAATCGGGCCGATGTGCATGGAGGACTTGGTATTCGGCCATACGCATCGGCATGTAGATAAAGCGTTCACGAAAACCGGAGACAACCGGAGCGTTCGGGTTCTGTCCGGTGGCTGCTCCTTGGAGCACGGCCATGTCGAGCCTTACGTTTTCCACCAACCAAGCGGTTGGTCGTACAACATCGCGGACATGACAATCGACGCCGGAAGGATCGTCCGCTGCGATTTCATTCCAATGTTGGAGTTAGAGGAAAAATATGGGGGCGTTTAAACGATCTTAATGAGATGTTAAATAAACCGCGTTTTTCTTACGTTTCGTCGAGACGTGTTCGTCGAATTTGTGTTAATTTTCATAACTCGGTTGGTGCAACGGTCACGGATGTCAAAAAATGAAGGCCGACGAATTTCTCCGGAGAGGCGCGGAAGTTTGGCGCGAACATGAAAAAAACTATGGCCCGTCTTACAATCAAGTCGGTTGTATCATGGAGAGAGTATTTCCTGATGGGGTTAATCTTTCAACCCGTGACGATTTTCGGCGCTTTGGGATCATGGTTCAGATCGTGACAAAGCTGGCGCGATACACAAACACTTGGTCGAAGCCTCATGCCGACAGTATCTTCGACATCGGGGTCTATTCGATGATATTAGCGGAGATAGATGACGAAATCTGCGATCCATAGAGACCGCCTACGGGCACAAGCTTTTTAACGATATCGATTAGGAAGGAACACGTCATGGAATTTATCATGTCCACTCTTGAAATCTTCCCGGCTTGGCTCCAAGCCATCATGGGCGTTGTCACAGCGGCAACCGCAATCACCGCGTTGACGCCAAGCACGGCAGACGACAAGGTAATAAACTTTGTCCTCAAGATTCTAAATTTCTTGGCCGGAAATTTCGCCAAGAACCGTAACAAGGATGCGTGATGGGCTGGCTGCGCCTGACCTCCGGCCTGCTGTCCATTGTAAACTGGATCAGCCGCTATGCCGAGCGGCGGCAACAGCGTCAGGACGGTAAAAATGAAGCACTTGTGGCGCAGTTTAACGAGCGTGAAGAGCGCCGCCGTAGGGCTGCTAGCGTTGTCCCTATCCGCGTGTCAGACGACGAACACAATCGTGATCGATGACTGCGATATTTTCGCCCCGATTAGCTACTCTGCCAGCCAGGATACAGAGAAAACCGTGACCCAGATCAGAAAACACAACGCGCGGTATCTAGAACTGTGCTCGATCATCTAGCAGAAAAAGGAGATAATCGTGTATTATAAAAAAGCGCTAACCTTTTGAAATAATCTGATTAGAGGTTTTTATGGACGGCATCCTTCTTGCGGAACATCTTCTAAAAGCTATTCAAGAGCGCCGGGATCGGATTTCAAAAATGATGGCGTCTGGGGCGGTATCAAGCCATGAAGAGTATAAACAACTTGTTGGCAATGTTGAGTCTTTAGACTATATAGGTGAGGAGTTGAGAGAAATTCTAGAAAAGGCGGATTAATGTCTGAAATATCTGATAATCTAGTGTCCATGAACCCGGCCTATGTTAAGCCAGAAGAGCGCGTCCTGGATCCTAGCAAGATAGACATCAATACTTTTGAAAGGCTACCTTCCCCTACCGGCTGGCGGCTTCTTATCCTCCCCTATCGAGGTAAGGGGCGCACCGAAGGCGGTATCCTGCTTCCGGATGCTGTCGTGGACAGGGAATCAGTTGCCACTGTTTGTGGTTATGTACTAAAAGTAGGGCCCTTGGCTTACGCGGATAAGAAGAAGTTCCCCAGCGGAGCGTGGTGCGGGGAAAAAGACTGGATTATTTTTGGGCGTTACGCGGGCGCTCGTTTTAAGATTGACGGCGGTGAAGTACGTGTTTTAAATGACGATGAGGTCATTGCGGTTATTCAGGATCCCGAAGACATCCTGCATTTTTAACATGGGAATCGAACCATGCCAGATAACGACCAAGAAGAGCTAACTGTGGATATCCCGGATTCGGGACAATCCGTTGACGTGGAAGTAGAACCTCTGGAGCTTGGTGCAGAACATACCGATAACGGAAGCCAAGAAGAAGAGCACACGGAATACAGTAAGAAGGTCAAGCGCCGTATTGACAAGCTTACTAAAAAAGCCCGAGAAATGGAACGGCAACAAGCTGCGGCTGTTGATTACGCGAGAAATGTACAGGCGGAAAACACTCAACTTAGGACCCGCATACAGGACTTGGATCAAGGGTATGTTGCAGAGTACGGCGATAGGGTCGCTACACAATCTGATTCTTTATCCCGAGACCTGGAAACTGCGATTGCTACGAATGACACTTCGGCTCAAGTGGAACTCAATAAAAAGCTTTCTCAGTTGGCAATTGAAGAAGAGCGGGTCCGGAGTGCTAAACAGCAGCAGGTCCAACAGGCCCAACAGGCTCAGTATCAGCAGCAGCAGCAACAGCAGCAGCAACAGCAGCAGCAGATCCCTGTTCGAGCAGACCCTAAAGCGCTGACATGGGCCCAGCGCAACAATTGGTTCGGAGAAGACGACGCGATGACGTTCGCGGCGTTTGGTATACATAAGACTTTGGTTGAGTCGGAAGGATTTGACACGGAAAGTCCCGAGTACTACGATGAGATCGACAAGAGAATTAAGGTTGCGTTCCCACACAAGTTTAATGGGGCGCAATCTTCCACAGAAGTTCGACGGCCCCAACAGGCGGTCGCTTCTGCTACACGCTCCGGATCTTCCGGGCGCAAAACAGTGAGGCTAACTTCAAGCGAAGTTGATATAGCAAATAAACTTGGAGTTCCTCTGGATCAGTACGCGAAATACAAACGCTAGGAGATGATGATGTCTAAAGAAAACATTGATCGAACTCCTCGCGCCTCTGAGACACGGGCAAACAAAGCCGTCCGTAAGCCTTGGAGCCCCCCGTCCCTTTTGGACGCACCTCCCGCACCGGAAGGTTTCACCCACAGGTGGATCCGCTCTGAAGTCCGGGGCTTTGACGACCGGAAGAACATCTCTGCCCGATTGCGTGAGGGTTGGGAGTTGGTCCGGAAGGATGAGTATCCAGATTTTGAGGCTCCTACCATTGAAGGTGGACGGCACGAAGGTGTCTTTGGCGTTGGAGGATTGTTGCTGGCTCGTATACCAATAGAAATCGTTGAGGAGCGCAAAGCATACTTCGATAAGATGAATGCCGATGCTATGCAAGCGGTCGATAACGATCTTTTTAAAGAGAGCCAGCATCATTCGATGGCGATTCAGAAACCTGAGCGCCAGTCGCGTGTTACATTCGGAGGTCCTAAAACATAGGACTTATTGTTTTAACCCCTTTGCTTTAAGGAGCAAAAAATGGCAAATACCAATGGAAGCTTTGGTTTGCGCCCCCTGAGTAAACAAGGTGGTGCGGCTAACTCCACGGGTATGTCCAACTACTCGATGTACGAAATCGCGAACGGCAATACTAGCAAGTTTTATCATGGCGAGCCCGTGATACCTCTTTCTACCGGCTATATCGACGTCCCCGGCGCAGCAGCCGGTGGAACAGTTGGTTTGTTGGGTGTCTTTCAGGGTTGCGAGTATGTTTCGAGTACCACTGGAAAACCTACGTGGAGTAATTACTGGCCCGGTTCTGGTGCAAACAGCAACCATCCAGTAAAGGCGTATGTAAATGATGATCCGATGCAGTTGTACGTAATTGCAACGGACGCATCTTGGACCAGCAAGGCCACGGCGCGTGCCGGAGTTTTTGCTAACGCCAACTTCTCAACCGCTATCACAGGAACAGACTCCACTGGTCTTTCCCTTGGTCGGTTGGCAATAAGTACAATTGCAACTACCGCTGCCCTCCAGATGAGAGTCATGGGTTGGGTAGAGGATGCGTTGAACGAGGACTTCTCGGCGGCGGGTATCGGTGCGATTGTCCGGTTGAACAACCACTTCAATAGTAATAACGGTGCTATTGCTGCTGGTACGCCTTCAACTACTGGCGTATAGGAGGGTTTAGGAATGGCTATTAGTAGAGCACAACTCGTCAAAGAGTTGGAACCCGGCCTGAACGCATTGTTCGGAATGGAATACGACCAGTACGACCGTGAGCATGAGCAGATCTTTTCGATGGAAAGTTCGGATCGTGCATTTGAGGAAGAGGTGATGCTGTCCGGTTTTGGATCGGCTCCCACCAAATCTGAAGGAACTGCGGTGTCTTTCGATGACGCGCAGGAAGCGTACACGGCTCGTTACACGATGGAGACAATTGCGTTAGCGTTCTCCATTACGGAAGAAGCCATAGAAGACAACCTTTATGATCGACTTGCGGGTCGATATACAAAGGCTCTTGCTCGTAGTATGAGCCAGACAAAGCAGGTTAAGGCCGCTTCGGTTCTTAACAATGCTTTCTCCAGCACGTATACGGGCGGTGATGATAAGGAGCTTTGTGCTACGGATCATCCCCTTGTAAACGGCAGCACTTTCCGTAACGAACTTTCGACGGCAGCGGATCTCAATGAGACCAGCCTAGAGCAGGCCCTTATTGACATTGCAGCTTTCGTTGACGAGCGTGGCCTCAAGGTGGCGGTCAAGGGACTGAAAATGATTATTCCAAAGGAACTTCAGTTCACGGCTGATCGTTTACTTGAATCTACCCTGAGACCCGGCAGTGCAGACAACGATATCAACGCTGTCAGGAACATGGGAATGCTTCCTCAAGGTAAGGATGTCAACCACTTCCTTACGGATACGGATGCGTGGTTCATTATGACGGATGCCCCGAACGGCCTGAAAGGGTTTAACCGAACGGCTGTACGGACTTCCATGGAAGGCGACTTCGACACTGGTAACGTGCGGTATAAGGCTCGCGAACGTTATGCGTTTGGCTGGTCTGACCCTCGCGGAATCTTCGGGTCTCCGGGCGCGTAAGAAAAGGGGGAGGGGAAACTCTCCCCCCACTTTCTGGGAATCATAGCCCTAGCGACTGTCCCAGCAGACGCTTACGAAGACTCTAGGGCATCTCTCTCGTAAGGAGAAAAAAGATGGCTAGTTCAACCTTCAACGGTCCCGTCCGTTCAGAAAACGGCTTCAAAGTTATAAATGTCGCCGCGTCAACGGGGGCGGTCACGGAAACTTCTTCCGTTGCTTCCACGGGTATTTTCACTAACAAATACATCAAGCATGTCGGCTACGCCACGGGCGTTACGGTTAATACCACTGCTGGCGATAGTCCTGCGATTGGTGAATTTACGCAACCCGCCAATACAATTATGACCAACATCAAGATATTTTGTGCCACAGCTCCGGTTATTGGGACTGGTGATATTGGTTACGAGGTAGGTACTAGTAGTTCAGGCGCACAGATTGTAGCGGCTGTTACTGACCAGATTCTCGATGGTGGTACTACGGTTGTTGTCGGTAATGTCACGTTGCCTTCGCTGGTTGCTCAGACTGAAAGCGGCACCACTGCTCCGGCATCCGTCCAATACACCTCCGCAGCAAGAACTATCTACTGCAACATCACCAACACGGTAGATGCCACCACGGCAGGCTCCTTCACATTCATTATTGAGTATGTGCAGATTGCATAGATTAGAGAGGGGAAAAGTCTCCCCTCTCTTTCTGAAAGGAGACTGTGATGGCTGATGCTGTAACTGCTACGACCGTGCAAGATGGGCCTAGAAAAGCTGTTATCTACTGCACGAACACCAGCGACGGGTCTGGCGAAGCGGCTGTTACTAAAGTAGATGTGTCTGGCCTTTCGTCGTTGCAGGACGGAACAGCCTGCACGGGTGTTCGTATCGAGAAGATTACGTTCAGCAATGTTGGCATGGGTGTCAAAGTCCTTTGGGACGCCTCCACTGATGTTATCGCAGCAGAACTCCCAGCGGATTACTCCGATACCCTAGACTATTCCGACATAAGTGGTCTTCCTAATGTTGCGGCCTCTGGCGGCAATACGGGAGACATCCAGCTTACAACGGTAGGGCACAGTAGCGGAGATACTTACTCAATAGTCCTTTACTGCTTGAAAGAGTACTAATAGGAGCTTGAGGGATGTCTGAAGATCTAGGACGAAAAAACGAGTTGGAAATCCTGGAGATTCGCGGAGATATAAAGCTATTGGACCAGAAGCTGGATACTATAAAAAACAACGACTTATCCCACATACAGAAGTCGCTGGAGGGCGTTCAGAAGTTTATGTGGGCTGTAGGGTTGATGGTCCTTGGTCACTTAGGAGTTGCCGTGAAGAGTGCTCTTTGGGGCTAACATGAAAGGTTTTTCATATCATGGCTGTTTCCGGGTCTAAGGACTTTGAACCTAATGTAGCAGACTACGTAGAAGAGGCTTTTGAACGTTGTGGCCTCGAATTTCGTACGGGTTACGACGGAGAAACGGCTCGCCGATCTATGAACTTTTTGTTCGCAGATTGGGCTAATCGCGGCCTCAATCGCTGGACTATTGACCAAGTCAGCCAGACCGTTGCCTCTGGTATTTCGTCGTAT
>Ga0209644_1000251_pt1 | contig 11924 bp, 16 predicted proteins | sample ETNvirome_2_1000_FD_184069 | JGI IMG/M metagenome (GOLD analysis project Ga0209644, IMG submission 184069) | Marine viral communities from the Pacific Ocean - ETNP_2_1000 (SPAdes) (version 2) | ecosystem: Environmental > Aquatic > Marine > Oceanic | place: Pacific Ocean | collected 2013-06-22 | reverse complement strand
CCAAGGCTTAACGACAAGCCTGCACTACACAGCCAGCGCAAGCGCGGGTGATTAGGCAGTTTGTCTACCTTGGGTGTAACATCTGGCACCTATCTCCTGTCCATAGGAAGACTCGCATACTCGTATTTCATAGACATACGCCTACCTTTCAATGGTCATACGACACCACACCATACTACCGTATGGTCAAGGCAGTTCATTCAATGGAGTACCTGACCACTCGGGTCGTGCCGACCACTCGTTCTCGAGCTGGGATTCTGCCCCTACTTGCTATTAGCAATAAATTAAAAGCTTATTGTTATGGTTTCCATAGAGTTCATTTCATTTCTCTATTTCCTTTTCCGTAACAATAAGTTTTTAGTAAACTTGTTAGTCGTATCTATGATACGCCACCGACTGTGCTGGTGCAAAGCACATTAATATCAACCCTATAAGGATGTTTCACTTCTATATGCTTGAATGTAATGTAACCAACACATTCGCTGGAAGTCGCCAAAATGTCAACGGGATTATGACCTTCGTTCATAAGACCGATGATGATGGCAACCGTATCCGTACGAACTCACTGAAAGTGACATGCAGTCAGAAAAGCAAGCTACCAGATATTCTATCTGCAAAGCGTGTAGCTTCTGCTGGAAGTCAACTTGACCAGTTAAAGTTCATACAGGATACTGACTACCGAAGAGCAAGTGATATCACTGTCTTTGACGACACAAAGTCGCATTCTGCGATTTATAAGCCGTTGCCAAAGAAAGTTAAGATATAACTGACTCTTAGGTAGCTTCCACAAGTGGGGGAATCGTGTTCACTGATTATGGCATGATGACAAGCAGTACCAACAATAGATGAGGTCTTCGACCGCTATTGTGTTGTCATCTTGGTGTAATCTGGTGATGGTCATCGATTCCTTTTTTACTGCAAAAGCATTGTTGTATGGCAATCGGACACCGTTGTATGTTACAGGCGTAACCAATCGTATAGTAACTCAACTTGTTGAATGATACAAGACGCACCGATACTGTGTCTCGATTGTGTATAGCAATGCTTTTTTATTGGAAGTGGACATTTATGGAGATAAATATGAGTAAAACTAGTAGTAAACTTGGTAATATTGGAATTGAGTACGCACCTAAACATACTGTTGAGGTAAGCCGTGGTAAGAAAACACGGATGGTCGTAATTATCCAAGAAGTAAAGGGTGTCAAGAATCGTAAGGGTAAGCCTTATTTGACATCAGTAACCAAGCATTTGTCCCTTAAACCTAAACAGGAGGTTAAAGATGCCTAATAAAAAGGCTAAAGACCGAAAAAGAAGAAGGTATAGGCAAAACGCCCTTCTTAAGTATTCAGGCAGGACTGCTAATCAAATCAAACGGAACATCAGGAAGCGTCTTTTACGGGCGGTTGCATGATGGACTGGGATTTTCTGATTAATATTGGCATGATTGCACTTGGCTGTAGTTTCATCATTGTCGCTATAGCTCAATTATTATTCAAGAACAATGACAACCCTGAAGATTCTGATATAGTTAATCAGGAGAATATGGATGAGCAGGCTCAAGGGTCTGCTCACTATATGGACTTCGATTTTGAGTCTACTGGTGACGATAGTCTGGACATGTTTATTGCAACATCACATGTTCAGGCGTGTTGCTATGTAGCACAATTGGAGATTGACAAAAATGACAGGTAGAGTGAGTGTCAGTCCAACTATTCGTTGGTATAAAAAAGACTTAGTTCGTTGGAATATGAAGAGATATCCTGACTATGGCATAACTAAGTTAAGAAGCATGAAGGTGGCACAATTATGGGCTATGTTCTATGCTTACAAAAGAAAACATAGGTTTTATAACCTGAAATGATTAAATCATTAATTATTCGGATTATAGTCCTTTTTCTTTGTATAATTGCCCATAGTATAATTACATACCCGTGAATTTGAAGTTGACGGGTTCTCAACTGCATCCACCAAGTTACACTCTCTGTGCGAAAGCTGGGATATTAAGTTGATAGTTATATGAAACGCAATATAAGAGAGAGATGAAACAAATCTCTGGGACTTTAGGGTTTTTTGTTTTCCCGTCATTGAGCACATTTCTTTAGTGCAAGAGCCCAGATTGATAAGTAGTCTCTCTCTTTGTATATAGTAAAGATTTTACTTCTTAATAGTTGTAGCAGGTGGATGGTTCGTAACCTGTGCAGGTGAGTCACTCTCAGTTGCATAAAAGGGTGGAGACACTCTAACATCTGATGTATGTGCAGGGAAGTCTTACGAAGTTGGACTTCTCTGCCATCTAAATTTTAAGCCCTTATTAGTATAAAGGGGATACCGTTTTATGACACCGATGATGAAAAGGGATTCGAATATAGTAGTCATAAAAAAATGGTTCCTGAGATGTCGACAACATTCTCGTCCCTAATATCTCCTGAAGAAGGATAAAGGTATTAGGGCAGGATGCTTAAAGTTTGCACTTCATGAAGAAGTCAGTTAGCTGGTGTGGGAGTCATCAGGGTATGTACCTTTACGGAGAACGCCGAAACAAAGCCCTTATGTAATCGTATTGACTTGCAGTCTCTCACCGCTGACGGGTGGGGGGCTGTTGCAATTCTTTTTTTTTTACACTGGTTACTACCGTAACCAAAGCGTGTAATATATTTTAAATATGGTAGTGGTGTACACACTTTTATCGTAGGTGATAAATTTCTTATAAAGATGACAAACGATTGATACAAGGAGCCTATGGACATATTTAAAAGGTTTGGATGCTTTTTGCCAATGGACTCGAGGTCAACTGACCATCAAGTAAGTGCAGTGAAAATCTGTAGAGCATCCATAAAAATCACACTGGTGAGCTGTCACAATTGAGTATGCAAGAAACAAGCACATATATTAACCATATATGCACGAAAGTGATGGCAAGTGAAAGTCTTGTCTTAATTGTGATAGTGGTGTGATAATAAAGATTTTTTATAACAAAGAAAGGAGGCTTATATGAAGCCCAAGTTCTCAAAGAGAACACCAACCGAGTTAACTGTGAAGGGTCTTCAAGAGAAGTATCCAGATATTGTCTGTGGTGTACAGCCACATGGCAAAGGAAAAGTAGCAGTTATAATTCCTAACGGGCGTATTATCTTTGATAGTCGCCATAAATAAGAGAGTATAGTAACATGTATACTGCATTAATAATAATCGTACTATGTATAATCTCCTTCTTTATCTTTAATTATTTTATGGAGAGATAAGATGGAAATATTACTAATTCCTTTAGGGGTAAGTCTAACAATGGTTGGACTTATCCTTATATGTATTATGCTTGGTGTAAAATTAAATCAGGTTAGTAAGAAAATGATTTGGTGGAGAAACGAAGCATTGAAAGCCAACGGTAATCTCCGTTTAAGAGAATTATGGAAACAACATAAGACGAGGGCACCATGGCTACGAACCAGAAGGTAAATTTTGAAGTGTCTTATACATCGTGGTTCAAGACAAAGAAAGTCACCATAAAGGGTGAGAAAGTAGAAGTTCCCACTGAATGGGAGAAAGTGTTAATAGGTATCTATCCATCATATGAAGAAGGCGTATTTATCTTGAGAAGGGCTCAAGGTATTTACAGAAAGACTATGATTAAGGATGGAAAGAAACCTATTGCTCGATTTTTCATTAGGAAGACTGCAAGTGCAGTGACAACCAGAAGCGTAAGTAATTACCTTCAAAGCATATCGGAGGTCTATTAATGGCTGAAGTTCGCTATATGGCATACCACACTGGTGGCGTGCCTAAGACTGTGGAAGCATCCACTCCTGCGGAGATTGCTGAGAAAGAAGGTTTTGGCATCACGGATAACCAAGTGGCTATCTATGTTGGTGGTAAAGCCGCTACTGCAAATACTCGTCTTAAAGACGGGGCAGTAGTCTCTTTCCAGAAAGCTCGCCAAGAGTCTGGGCACAGAACTTTTAAAGTTCAAGTGCGGTAGTTTAGCACTGCTTTCGAATACCGTAACGGGGTATAGGGAAACAAATAACCTATACCCTTGTTGCATAATGTTGCACTTTGCAACGAATTAATAACTAACAGGGAGGAAATCCTTATGTTTGCATCAAAAGAAAGAAAACTAAAGAGATTAACTGGAAAAGAAACAGTAAAATATACAGGATACACCAATACTGGAGAAACTGTAAAATATGAAATAAAATCTGAAGAAATGATAAATAATCTTTTTGCTAATAAAATAAGTATTCCTGAAAAATTTGTAGGTGAAGAAGTTTATAAATTTTTAAAAGAATACGAATTTATATATGATGAAAAAAGAGAGTATTTAATGCTAATTTTAAGAGATTGTAGAATACGGGTAAAGAAATACTTTTATCTTCCACCAGTATATGTTGCTTGGGACATGAAGAAAGGAGCTAGACTGACTGGTTATGAACCTTGTCATGTAAGATTCTTACAGAAATGTAAACCTATAGGATATTTAATGGAAGAAAAAGTTGAAGATGCTTATAAATTAGCTGATTTTCCTTTTCAGAAACTTTATCATCCTCATATTGACGCACAAGCACAGGCTTGTTGGGGATATTGGGCTGGTAATCTTGAAGATTCACAGAGACAAACTGCTTATCATCAAGTAGAGACACTAAGGGGATTTCTTTGTGATTATAACTATCGTAGTACATTTTTCAATGTAAATGTATATGACCATGATAGGATACCAACTGACAGAGCACATCATCGTCAACCTTTTCCTTGGTGTACGGGTGGTAATTTAAACCTTGGAAGACCAGATTTAGCAAGAACATACAACAATGTATTAGTAAGTGTTCTTGGAGAAGATTGGTTAATTGATTTTTGTGCTGAAGAGAATGAGAACTGGAACATTTGGAGTAAACTCATCAATTTCTTTCTTTATGAAGATAATGAAGAAATGAACAATCGTCAATACTCTTATTATATCAAGAAAATCCATGACATAGTAGGTGTTGAATCACCTCGTGTATGTTTAAATTATCCTGATAGAGACGAGTATGAAGATGATTATGAAGAAATGATGAAAGAATACACAGATTGGCACAACTTTAATGCTAAATGGAGTGATTGTGAACTTAGTCTTAGAATTACTCAATGGATTAATAAACGCTCAGGGTATACTTGGTCATATGGTGATTTAAAAGCACTATTCTTTGCTGGACTGGATACTTGGGCACATGTTAATTACCATAACATTGAAGACAAAGCAAGTCAGTTAGAGATGGTCAGAACGGTTAATTCTGGTAGTGATTACAGATTTGGCAGTTTGATGCAATTGTTTGGACAAGCCGATAGTGAAGGTAATAGCCCAAGAACCGATGGTTGTTCTAATTTGTTATTATTATTAGGTAAAAACAATAATATTAATGAAATAATGGATAAACTGATAAGCTGGGAACAGGCTGTAAGAAACTCAGAACCAGCGGCTGTCTTTGAAGAGTCTTACCAAGAAGCAAGAGTGTTAAGAAATCATGATTATGCGATGTTAACTGAAGAAGGTTATCTAAGTGAAAATGATAGTGACTCAAGATTCGATGGTAATCTGTTTGTCTATAAAGAACAGTCATACTCTATTAAGGAGAATCTTCCTGAATACAACTTTATGTTTATTTTATTTGATAAAATAGCATCAACCTTTAGAAGTATGAGAAAAGGTTCGCAAAATGTCAAGATGGAACACCAGCGTGATATTATTAATTTATTATTAACTGGAAATTCATCTAAAATTGCAAAAGTTGATTTTAGTAAGACCTACAAAGGTGTATCATTAAGTATTAATGATGCTTGGACTGAAATGATGTCTAGATTCTTTCAACAATGGGTTATTGGAGAGTTTGGGAATATGGGCAACTGGTTAAGTGAGACCATTAGTGTGAGATGTAATATAGAAGACCAAGATGCAATGAGTAAGTACATGAATGGTTATTTATATGACATTAGAGACCTTGATAAAGACGAGAGGGCAGGGCAGTTAAAAAACTGTCACAGACTGTGGGATGTATTATTCCCAGAATTCCCCAAAAGTCTTGTAGAGGCAAAAGAGCTCAGAGACACAATGGACAAAATAGTAATAACAACTGCATATAGAGAATTTATTTCTGGATATGCTACAAAAAGCAAGGAGTTAAAAAATGTTCTTAAGAATACCTTACCGAACATGGAACAAAGTGAACTACTTTTTAAAGAAGTTCCCGTCAACTGAGTGGAGTGGACCTGCATGGTACAAGCCACATTTCGAAAAAGATGAAAAATATCCTTCGGGATTTGAATTAGTTCATTTTCATCCTGTTGACTTAGGTCACGGGACTAGAACAGTAATAGACGCTGGCGATACTGCAAAAATACTCAAGAAAACTTGGAAAAATTTCCCAGAGACAGAAAAGTGTATGATGGGAATAATACATTCTCACCATACTATGGGTGCTTTCTTTAGTGGAACTGATACAGACTGTCTGGAAGACAATGCTCCAATACAGAACTTTTATTGTTCTACTGTTGTAGCAAGTAAGAAAGAGAAGTTTGCATTTGCAGTATCATATGCTGACCAATATGAAATTGTACATGTTGAAGAAGCAGATGAAGCTGATATTCAGTTAATCATGCCACCAGATGTAGATGAACAGAAATGGAGTTACATTGCAAAGGGATTAGAGAAGAAGAAGAAAGTAGAATCTGTTGTAGTGACTACTGGTTATTACAGAAATGGACAATATAATCAAGGAACTCTCTTTAATGGAAGTGGTGGGTATGGCTACCCATTTGGTCATGAAGCAGGTAACACTAACAGTGACAAAAGAGTCATAGAAGGTTTACAACATCGGGCGGCTTATATGGCTGAACCCGAAAGTGGTTATATCACTTTACTAGCGGAAGCTTATAAAGATAACCAGATTTTGTTTGAAACTTTCAAAGACGAGTTAAAAGAATTGGGGATTGACGCTCTCAGTTTTATAAACTCTTGGAACGATTCATCTAACGCTAATGCAAAGGAGGTTATGGATGTCCTCGCTCTCCCGGAAACACCTGAGAAATCAAGACTTAATACCACAACAGAAGCTTGACGATGTAACAATCGTAGGTTTAGGCGGTATAGGAAGCGCAGTAATTATGTTACTAGCTACTATGGGTTTTGATTTTATAAGGGGTTATGATGACGATACAATGGAAGAACATAATTTTGGTACAACTCTGTATCCAGAAGAGTGGTATTCCAGAGGTGATGATAACTCTAAATGTAAAATGGCAAATAAGATAGCAGAAAACTATGGTGGAGAAGATGTTAAGACCGAAATGCTCGTGGAGAAATTCACGGGCAACGGTCAAGTCTTGTCCGACAAAACCATAGTATGTACAGATAGTATGGATTCAAGAAAACTAGTTTACGAAAAGTGGAAAGAAAAAGAAGATAGAAAAGTGTTTATAGACATGAGAATGGATGCTTTAACAATGTCTTGTATTACTGTGACAAAGAATAGCGATGTTTATATGGACTATTGGTTCCCTAACGGAGAATCTGGAGAGGAAGCACCTTGTACCATGAAACATACAATCTTTTGTGCCAATTTAATTGCAGGTTTAGGGGTAACCCAACTGTTTAATTTCTTGACAGAAAGACCTTTTTATCAGTATATTTGGCAAGGTTTATCGCCTTTAGACATAAAGATGATGAACTTTTACTGTGGAGAAGATGATTCAAATACCCCTATTATAGTGGAGGACATGTCGTATGCAAATACAACCCCGAACAGTTTCAACTGATTGGACAGAACATCCCGGTGGGCTGACTTGGTATTTTATCGGTCAGCCCAAAACGGGCAAAACAACTGCGGCGGCTAACTGGTCGAAGAAGGGCACTAAAGGTGTTCTTGTTCTCGATACAGATTTAGGTGCTGATTTTGTTGACGGTGCAAATGTTATTACAGTTGCATCATTAAACCCCCCCTTTACGCTTGATGAGCAAGGAGATAAGCACATTGTTCCTATTAAGGAACGAGGTTATTATAACCGTGTTGGGAAGGATAAAGGGAAACCCATGGAAGTCTATTCTTTAGCTGAAGTTTATCTTTGGTTAAAGGATAATTGGACTAAGTTACCATATGAAACTTTAGTTATCGATACTGTCGATACTATTAACGGCTGGATTGAACATGCCGTATGTGAAGAACTTGGTATTACATCTATGGGTGAAGGTCAGTGGGGAGCTGATTGGGGAAAAGCTAGGAGGAAAAATGTTGATTTAGTTAAGCGTTTACAAATGCTTATGAAGAAACATGGTTCTACCTTAGTGATTACTTCCCATTCAAAACAATCCCAAATGCAAGACGGAAAAGTACAATTAAGTCCTGACCTCCCAAGAGGTTTAGGCTATGCACTTTGTGCCAGAGCAGATGTTATAGGTTATAGTACTGTCGAAAAAGACGAACTTGTACCTAATGTCTCTTTTCAGGCTTATGATGAGAGAACAGTTGGCTCAAGGCTACGACCTTTAAATGGGAAACTCTTGCCTTTCACATACGATGATATAACAAAGGCAATCACAGAATACACAGAAGAGGAGGTTAAATAACATGGCGTTATTAAAAACCAAAACTTCTTCTACCAACAATGATTTTACTGGTTACTTTGAAGCTGGTGTCATGAAGGTTGAAGACAAGTCAGACCAATTTGATTGGGCTGATATATGGGTAGATGTACATTTTACCCTGAAAGGAAGCAAGTACCCCCAAGTACATGCCATTAAAGGTTCTTTTGAAAGAGAAGCGGATGGCAGTATACAAGCTAATAAAATGATTAGACACTTTAATTATTTTAAAGATGCTATTGGGTTTACTGGCGGAATAAATACAGAGGGCGAGTGGGAGAACGAAGATGGCACAGCCATTACAAGTATCACTGGTGCTCTAAACGCTCATATTAATACTATGAACGGGTCTGACAACCCCATGTTGGAAGCACCCCTAAGATTTTATATATACATATATCGTGAGGCTCCTAAAAAGTCTGGCGATAAGATATATAAAAGAGTACTTGGCAAGATATGCACTAATGATGCAAAAGGGAAAGCAGAACTTTCGAGTTATGTAACCTACATGCAACAAAAGGGCTTTCTTAAGGAGGCATCTTCTACAGATGTTGCCAAGTCTCCTTCAACGACAGCGACTGCGTCAGCAGACGAATTGCCGTTTTAGTTTCACGGGTATACCAACTACATAAATAGTGGAATTATATGTTGAAGTAGCAATAGGGAGTCCTCAGCAACGGGGACTCCTTATGACTCTTGGAGAATACCAGAAAAACTTAGATGAATTCTTTGCTAAGGGAAGCAGTATACCTATTTATAGGTCTCATTATTTATATGATGTCAATGCTGTTGACTTTGTAAGAACTAACCACTCTTTAAAAGATTATATTGGTAAGAGATATTGTGATAATATTCTTATTGATATTGATAAAAAAGACAATAGTGATAGTTACACCTTACAACAAGCACAGACTTGCGTAAAAGAATTAATGGAATTAGGTTTAAAGGATGGGAATTACAGAATTTATTTCAGTGGCACAGGGTATCATATACTTGTTAGTGCCGATTGTTTTGGATTTAAACCTCATCAAGACTTGCCTTATATAGTTAAGCAGACTTTAACTCAATTGATAACAAGCGTGGATATTGACCCCGCTGTTTACATGAGAACTGCTATATATAGGGAAGAAGGGACAAAGAACCCTAAATCTAATCTATTTAAGACTCTTATGCCATTTAAGACTTTTCTTGGTATGAAGTTTGACGAAGTTAAATCTCTGGCTAGAGAACCATCCTGTATTGATTGGGAAGATGTTATGTGGGGAGATGAATCCTTAGATAAATCTATCAAAACTGCCGTTGAGCCCGTAAGGGCTTTCAAAGCTGTGTCCGAACCTAATAAGGTTGTACCCTGTGTACAAATTATGTGGAAAGAAGGACCACAGGCTGGTAGTAGAAACAATATAATACTCAGAATTGCTTCACACTTCAGAAGAAATGGGATACCAAGTGATGCTACAAAAGCCGCATTACTTTACTGGAATGGCGACCAGTTATCGGAGAACATTATTTTGGAGAAGGTCGAAAGCGTGTACAATAATGGGTATCAATATGGTTGTAAAGACCCAGAGATGAAAGCTAGGTGTCAAACACAATGTATTCATTACAAGAGGAAGGACTATACTATAGATGTAAAGGACTTCACACAATTGCAACGGAGATTAGAAGAAAGATTGTCAACAGATTTTAGTGGGAAAACTATAGATTTATCAAAAATCTTTGGGCTCCCAAATTTGGATTGCATGATTTATCCCGGTGAATTAGTGACTATTTTTGGTCCTACTGGCTCGGGGAAAACAACGATTGCTCAAAATATTATCTGTGGTTATAATTCTGCACAAGACAGAATAGACCCAGACCAACAACTGAATACATTGTATTTAAGTTTAGAATTGAGTGATTGGTACATGCATAAAAGACATATTCAGATAGTTGCCGATGTAGATAAACAACAAGTAGAACAGAACGCAAAGCAAATAGCAGAAGACCATAAAGGATTATTAGACCACATTATTATACAGACTATACAACCAACGATTGATGACATAGCTGAAAAGATTAAAGAGCTAGACCCTCAAGTCGTAGTTGTTGATTATATTGACCTTATTGACCCCGGTCCAGCCCATAGAGGGGAATATGAAGGTGTGAGATATATTAGTCACAGTCTATCAAACATGGCTGTTAATAATGATATAATAATTATACAATTGTCACAGGTAAGTAGAGAATACTCTAAAGCAGATGTTCTTGATTTATATGCTGGTAAAGGTAGTGGTGCTATTGAGAATGCGTCTCGTAAAGTCATTGGTATAAATGGGCAAGCTAAAGATACCATGAAATATCTATCGTTGTTTAAAAACTCTGATGGTGAACTTTTTGAAGATATTCCTTTGAAATGGAGACCGTCATTTAGGTTAAGGAGAGATTATGAGTAGAGATAAAAAGAAACAAACAGCAAGAGAATTAATTGGTGACCATATGGACATTGTATTAAGGATGGAGCTGGACACTAACGAAGAAACTCTCCCTGCTCTTTTAGAGGAGCAGGCTTTGATACAAAGGAAGATAAAAGGCAAGGCTGATGGCATTGACTTTTTCTCACAAAATATCAAGGAGAGAGAATACCTAATAGATGCAGAGATAGAAGTACATAAAAGTGAAATTGCTCGTCTTCGTAATAGAAAATACGCCCTTACAAGAACTTCCGATTACTTAAACAAGGTACTGTTGCCGATGTTAATCGAAGAACTTGGTGATGAAAATGGTGTATTGGAAACAGATACTGCGAGGTATAAGCTCTATGAAACATATGGTTCTGTTGTCATTCTTGACCAGAGCGCACTTCCAGATGATTTCATTAAAACAGAAATAGTGCAAAAAGTAGACAAAGCTAAGCTCAGAAAGGCTTGTATGTCCCTTGCAAAAGAAGGGATAGAATTGCCCAATGGTGCCAGCATACAAAAAGTGAAGAGAGTTAAACGCTCATGATGGAATATATCTTTTACATAAGAACTGGTGAAAATGCTATAAAGTTTACGCTTTTTAAATTTTTCTCTATTGGATTTATCCATTATATATGCGAAGACAATGATAGTAGTCATATACTATGTCAAATAATACTCTGGAAACTAGAACTTAACCTTGAATTAGGAATAAGATAATGAGAGTACTTTACAATCCTTTTAGGAAAAGGAAAAAAAAGAATGGATTATGGACAAAGTTACAACTTTTAAGTAACTTTACATGGTCAAATAAAAAGGCTATTGAAGCAATGCAGTTACGCATAGAGCAACAGTCGTTCCAAATTAACGAAATGCAA
>Ga0209644_1000248_pt1 | contig 12009 bp, 19 predicted proteins | sample ETNvirome_2_1000_FD_184069 | JGI IMG/M metagenome (GOLD analysis project Ga0209644, IMG submission 184069) | Marine viral communities from the Pacific Ocean - ETNP_2_1000 (SPAdes) (version 2) | ecosystem: Environmental > Aquatic > Marine > Oceanic | place: Pacific Ocean | collected 2013-06-22 | reverse complement strand
GTCAGTCGCCTTGTATCCACGCCAGTCAATCTGCAACTGGCGATAGAGGTCGTGACGACTGAAGTTCAGAGTACCGCCGTCGCCATAGGCTTCGACCGGCTGCTCCTTGAACTCGATGTCCCAGTTGCACTGGTAAGACGACTCGTTGAACTTGATGCGCCCCTTCTTCTTGAGAAGGGCAAGCACAAGACGTTTCCGAATCGTGTTGTCGGCGGCACCCGAGAGATACTTGGGTGCTGTGGTGTGAATAACACCAATCCACTCATTTGCCACGGTTTATCTCCTAGCCCGTTTGTTGAATCAGTCCCATGTTCATCATCTCAGGTAACGCCATGTCCATGAAGGAGAGGTTCTCGTTCTGGGCCATGCCTGCCTCGGCTGCACTCGCTACCGTCGCGTCCCTATTCGGTGAGTATCCGGGATACCCCGGCTGTGATGCCTGTTGCTGGGTGGCTCCCTGAACGAACGTCTGGGGGGCCGGTTGCTGCTGGTACTGTTGTTGCTGTGACATCTGCTCATAGTATTGTTGATTAGCCTGTGCTGCGTAAAGGTCTCTTTCGACCATACCTAAGGCATACTGCTGAATTCTCTCAGGTTCCGACATTCCGCCGGAGCGTGCCTCGGAGGCATAGTGCTTCAGGGCATGCCCTTGCTGGGTCAAAACCTCTTCGCCGGAGTTCGGATCGTACTGGATGTTTCCACCCGGATCCATCACGTAAAATCTCTCCGCGTTGTCAGCGAGGAAGTCGGTGACCTGATTGTTGGTCTGGTCCTGACCCATTCGCTGCTCGACCACGCTGTCCGCCACGTCGGCCACCCACTCGCTCAACCCTTCCTTCATAAAGTCGTAAGGGTTGTCCCAGAACCTCTGGCCCTGACCACGGAGCCAGTCGCGGTACTCGTTCGCCTTCTGGGCGACCGCTGGGTTCACGTGCTCGTTGACCGGCACATAGGTGCCCGTCCCTGAATCAACCCGGAGGAGGTTGTCCCACCCCTTGTCGAACTCGGGAGGATTCCAAGCCGGGATAACCTCTTCTTCGTACATCGGCTCGGGAGGAGCTTCCTGAACAGGCTCCTCGTACTGCGGCGGGGGAGCAGAACTCTGCTGGAGATACTGCTGGCCGTACTGGGCCATCTGCTGAAGTTGCGGCAGGTCGTTTAGCTGGGCCAGACCCGATTCGATTGTCTCGATGAACTGATCATCGCTCTCGAACCCCGTGGTGTCGTACCCGCGAGACTCGAAGGCACCGCGAATCGAAGCTGCTTCCTGTGGTGGCGCACTGTACGCCAACTGCTCGGGCGGCGGAGCCTCTGGTTGAACTGGGGCAGCCTGCTGAAGCTGCTGTTCGGTAAACTGTCCGTTGTCGCCTTGGATTTCACCTGTTGACATAATCTGTCCCCTTTTCGAACATTGTTCTGCTTTGCGGTTGTAACCTAAGGCTGTTTCGTTGCCAACCTTATTCTCGTCATGGAGGACGAAAGTGGGCCACAAGGAAGAAGCGAATTATACCCCCACCCCGGAAGAGATTGTGGAAGTGTGCCGCAAGATCCGAGAGGGGTGGTCTGAGGATAAGTGGGCCAAGCAGTCTGGAGCTACGCCTTGGGCCCTGCCACAATTATCTGACCCCGGTGCGACACAGGATAGAATACAATGAGCCAAGAGAACTTCGAGAAGGTGCTGGCGGAGATGGCGGCCCTGCACCACAAGAAGAACAAGGACTACGGGACAGACGAGGATCCATTTGCAAACGTCAGGGCTAGCGAAGAATTCGGGATCCCCGACTGGCTGGGAAGCATCGTAAGAGCCAACGACAAGATGACGAGACTCAAGACATTCGCCCGGAAACGCCACTTGGCAAATGAGACGGTTGAGGACAGCCTGTTGGATCTGGCCAACTACGCCGTGATCGCATTGGTACTTTACCGACAATCGGAGATATCTCATGGAGGAGCCGAGAGTCACGAGGCCGGGCATTCACAACCCTAAGGGGGGAGTCAATGTCTAGGCATATTCCATGGACGGAAGCCGACACGGATGCCCTGACCCGCATGAAGGAGGAGGGGCTGCCAAGAAGACAAATAGCCGAGCGGATGGGACGGTCCTACGGATCTGTGGCGAACAAGCTGCAATCCCTTGGCATAGGGGCGGCGGCTGCGAAGGCGGGGCCACTGGTCCAAGATGAAAAGTTCGAGCACTCCGTCAAGGGGGACTCGGCCAGCGTCACCTCTGTCTCCGAGAGGATCAGGACTCCCGCTGACGCTCTGGCCTATGCCGAGATCGACACGGATGTCTGGAGCGTCGAGCGGCAGACTGTCAACTCGTGGGAAGCGGCGGCCAAGACGGATGACGGCATTCAGGCCATCACCCTGTGGCAGGTCAAGCTGCAACTAAAAAGGAAGGCCTCGAAATACATCACGGACGGGCTCGATGCCATCTTCAAGAAGATGGAATCACACAAACCGGTCAGTCCGACCCCGAGGAAGAAATCGACCAAGGATCCCCACATGCTGGAGGTCAGCCTGTTCGACTCGCACTTCGGAAAACTCTGTTGGTACTCGGGGAAAGAGTTCGACTCCGGCAAGGCGTCCAAGCTCTACCTCGATGCGGTGGATGAGCTGCTTGAGAAGACCTCGGCTTGGAACGTCGAGTTGGTGCTGTATCCAATCGGGAACGACTTCTTCCATGTCGATTCTTGGAAGAACACCACGACCAAGGGGACGCCCGTGGACGCGGACGCTCCCTTCCAGCAGGTCTTCGAGATCGGCGTGGCGGCGGTGATCAACGCCATCGACCGATGCCTCTCCACCGCCCCGGTCAAGCTGCTGTGGGTTCCGGGAAACCACGACCTGAGTACGTCGTGGTACCTCATGAGGGTTCTCAGTGCGTGGTACAAGTCGAACAAGAATGTCGAGGTCGATATCGACCCGCGCCCGAGGAAGTATATTCACTACGGGGTCAACCTGATCGGGTTCACCCACGGAAACGAGGAGCAGCACCGGGATCTGCCAGCCATCATGGCCGGGGAGGTTCCTAAGGAGTGGGCCAACTCGTCTTGGCGAGAGTTCCACACCGGGCACTTCCACCGGGCCAAGCAGATCGTGGTCAAACACACGGACGAGTTTGGCGGGGTTCGGGTGCGGACGCTGCCGTCACTGTCAGGAACGGACTCGTGGCATTACCAGAAGGGTTACGTGAACAACCAGCGTGCCGCCGAGGCCTACCTCTGGAACAAAAAGGACGGCTATGCGGGCCACCTCTCTGCGAACATCAGAAACAGGACCGGGTGATCACCAGACTCCGGGTATCATGGACTACCTACTCAAGATGTTCCGGGGAGACAGAAATGAACCCTAGCCAATTCTTCGACTCCATCGCCATCCAGCCTGAGGACTACGAGAACCTGACCGTGGAGGAGGCCTACAGGACCGGCCTTGAGATGGGGTGCTTCGTGCAGTCCGTCTCTATTGCCCAGACCATGGAGGGCTCGTGTGCGATCAGGATACCCAGCGACCGTGCAGGAAGGGCGAAACAGTTCCTTGAAGATTCCGACATCGAGCACAGCTTTTCTTGGATCAACGATGACGTGATGCTCGTCAGGCTGACGGACTAAACCAGTTTTCATGGCGGGGTTTCTGGATATCAAAAAACCTTTGCCTCTACTCAAGGAGGAGTTAGATGCCAATTTTTCGAGTTGTCCACCTGATTGATCCATCGAGCCGAGACTGGATCATGGACTCACTGGCAATTTGCTGTGTCACCATCTTCGCCTGCTCCATCATCATCGCCGCTGGGAGGTGCCGATGCTGCAAGAAGAACCACTGAAAAAACGGATCCTCTGGGAGGCCATCTGGTTCTGGATTGCGGCGGTCAGTGCATACGACCTGTACCGCTGTGTTCATGACGGCGAGGCCTTCATCGAGTTCGAGGTCAACCCGATTGTCCGCGCCATCATCGCATGGTCAGGCGGAGACATTTCCTTCTTCGCGGGCTTGAAAAGCCTAGGAACCACTGTTACGCTAGCGTCTCTTATCAGGCTCAGGAAATTCAAGTACGTGTGGTTTATCATGTGGTCAATAGCCGTGGTACAGTTGCTGGTTGTTGCCAGCTACTGTCCGTGGCTTGGTTTGTTTGGGTGAGAGCCCTGTCCGAGAAGAGGTAGAGAGAATGAGTGATCAGAACGTGGTGAAGCTGACGGGAATCGTCAGGGAGAAAACGACCAAGACGGTCGGCAAGCGGGACACGCTCCTGCTTGAGGTTCTCCTAGGTCAGGAAGGGACGGGCTGGGATGGCCAGCCCCAGCTCACCGTGATCCCGCTTCAGGCTCTCGGTCGCAAGGCCGAGGAACTGGATCGCCAGATCACCGAGGGTGCAAAGGTGGCCGTGGTAGCCCACCTTGAGGGGAGGGAGTGGGAAGGACGCCACTTCCTCAACGCCACCATCGACCGGGTCGATGAGACCCAGTCAGTGGCTGCCCCGGCGCAGCCAGAGGAAACTCAGGAGGAGATTCCGTTCTGAGTCAGGATGACTCGCAGCCCGCCAGAGCGGGCTGTTTTTTTATGGAGAAAAAACATGGACGACGATGTCAGGAAATGCCCGGTCTGCGGGGAGGCACCAGATCTGATCGAAACCACGGTCCTAGAGAGCGGAGGAACCATCGGTGCGGTACACTGCCGAAAGTGCCACTACGCCGCGACATCCTCCACGACGCAGAAGTCAATCGACCTGTGGAACAGGATCGACCCGAGCCGATACAAGGAGGAGTAGGTCACCAACTCTGGCGTCGCAGAATTGCAGAAGGCGTGCCCATCCCAGCCCGTAACAGGTTCGTTCGCCACGTGGGGTCTTCGGGCGGATAGCCCCCGGTAGGCGTCGGAGAAGGGAAGGAGGGATAGAGGCTACGTGCCTGCTCCCCTCCCGGTCCACCGGCCCAATTTTTCAAGCTGCCGGGCAGGGGGCCTTCCCCCATAAACCAATTCCCATAGGCGCGGTCGGACAACTTTTGGAAACGCTGCTGGTTGGGCGGCATAAATCGTGCGCCGAGCAACTGCGGGAGGTTTTCGGGGCTATCCGTGTACTGGAAGGGGCTGTCTACTCCGGGCACCAGATCGGAGAACGCTCTGTGCGCAGCGGCTGAGGAGTTCTCGAACCGGGGCGTGAAGTCTTCGAGATACGACCTCCCCCGTGGCCCACCCATCAGCATTCTGCTCCGAGAAATCTTCTTGTCACTTGGCGTGATCCGGTCCTCTCTTTCCCACTGAGCTCCCAAGAATTTTTTCACGAACGGCTCCGACCCCGGCTCTTGCTCGAACATCTCCCCCTCTTTAGGTTTGTTGTACGCTGTCATCAGGTGGTATTCTTTACCAAATTCAGCCTCCGGCCTAGGGCCAGCTTGGCTCAGGATATCCCCAAATGTGTACTGGGAATCAAGGCTGGTTCCTGACAGGTAATGCTCCCTCCCCTTATCGAATTGTGATCGTAATAGATCCTGAAGATCCATCTCCTGCTGGATGTCATCCATCTTCGCCCTCGTCTTGCCCCGGGCGATGCCAGTCATTTGGGCCGTGTATGCGTTTGCGTTTTGCTGCTGGTTGAACTTCTGGTAGCTCGCCTCTCTGGGTGACAGTTTTGCCCTGTTGCGATTCCCCATTTCGGCTTCGTATGCCGGGAGGGAGAATGTAGACTGCGGAAGATCAACACGTCGGCCCGACCCTTCGATTTGCTTTCGCAACCTTTTGGCTGCACTCGTTCTGGCACGCATTGCCGAGGCACCTACGCCCGGCAACGAACTCGCCCTTTTGCCAGCCGGGATCGGAGCCATCCATGAAAACGGAGGGGTGCTAGCAGCCATGTCGTGTCTCCCGTGAAAGGTACTGAAAAGCATACCACAACTTGCACCTGTTTGGGCTCGGTACATACCCACCCCGTGCAAGACGGAATGGGTAGGCATCCTGCACCCGCTCTGGGACGGCAGCACACCCTCCGGTGGTGGCTTTTTTACGTCGTTCTTCCGGTATCCCCGACACGACGCTCAACCCTGCGATCCAGCCCGGACGTGGCCACACGACTGGGAGTTGAGAACAGCAGCCCCCCTTCTCTGTGGCGGGAGCAACCATCAGCATGCACCTCAGTGCGACGGGACTGTGCTGAGCAGCCTCTTGATTGGCCGTGGTACAGGAGCTTCTACACGAAGCCCACCACCACGTCAACAAAGAAAAATCCCGGACCCAAGTTACCACGACCCGGGGTCCGGGATTCGAGAGCGCCGTCGTGTCGAGGTGCAAGACACAACAGCCCCCTTGTACCAAACTGGGGCTGGAATGCAAGAAGGTTTTTGATACTCTTCGATGAGGAACGCCCCCCCCCTTGTTAAAAAATTTTGAGGGCAATATGCCAACACTAGACGAGATGCTCGGTAGCACCGGTGCCGCTCTTCCGTTGACCAACTCGATCATGTTCGACGAGGCGGGGCAGCCCATCCCCGGCATGGATATCTACACGGCTCAGCGGGAGAGACGACGCAGGGCTCGCACGGGGCGGCCCATGACCGGGGCGATCCCCGCAGAACGCCCCATGAGGAGCACAGCCCGTCAGGGCAGGGCTAACCGCAAAGCCATGATGCGGCAGGCCCGGGCGAATAAGAAGTACGATATGCGGCAGGCTCGGGCACAGAAGACGGCCATGATGAGGAATGCCCGGTGGCAGAAGAAGGCCATGATGCGGGCTCGCCGGGCAGGATACAACTGGCAACCGTAGACCTGCATCCGGCAGGGTTGCCGTAACGCCTTAGGAGAGCCAAGCAATGGGCAAAGCAAAAAGCCTGTTAGAATTGATCAGCGGGATAAGCAAGAGCCGGAAGGTTGTTTCTCGCCTGCCTCGGCCTAAGTCTCTAGCCGCCAGCTTGGGCTTAGACGAGGTGGCCTTGAAGAAGTCTGGGCTTCTGCTGCCGCCCACAGAGGACAAAGTCAGGCTGTTCCGGGTGCAGGGAAGCGGAGGAAACGAACTGGGCCATGGCATTGGGCTGGACCGTGAACGCGCTATGGGGAGGTGGTTTCTCGAAGACCCCCGCTTGACTGAATTCTACTCGAACAGGTTCCGTCCGTCTAAGTATATGGATGTGCCTCAGCAGGCGGCTCCCCACGAATTGACATTTACAGACTTCGCAAGGGGGCCCCACGAACAATACCGCGTCTCCAACATGGTACGTCCGAGACCACAAAAGCCGCCATACAGTATGCAAGACGATCCACGGTCCTTCAGCAAAATGCCCAATCATGAGTTTTTCCTCCCCCGGGGAGGGTTCGACCTCGGCGGCCAGATCGGGCTAGAGGGCATAGATATGGACCAGACCAAGGCCCTCCTAGAACACCTGAGCAAGCAGCAGGGCGTGAGAATCAGGTAAGACACGCCGCTGACCTCCGAAATAGCGTGTCACTTTGGCACACTATTTACCCACGGATGTTAGACTGGGTGCCTTAGGTACGCACGGGGTACACTGAAATCGTGCAAAAATCCCACGGCTGGTAGATATAGACTATTGAGGACCGCCGGGGGGGCAAGGGGGGCTAACTGTAAGAGGTTGCCAGACAAGCACTTACAACAACCCTTACCGAACGTTGGCGTTTTTGACTACCCAAAACCCTTAACTACCAATGCCGGTAACAGATACAGAGTTGTCTTACTATCAAAGACAAGAACAAACAACAGGTAATGGTGGCTTGTCTTACCCCTCTGAATCACCGGTTCTTGGGATCTCTCTCATCTAGACCGTTGTTTGGATCTGAGTCCAATCTCAAAAGCCTGAACAAAGTGAAGGCTTTTGAGATTGGACTCAGATCCTTCTCTTACGGTCTAATGAGAGATCCCGAGAACCGGGGATTCTCTCCCCCAATTTTTTCCTGTCGTCGATGGGACAATGGGGCAACAGTCGTGGTTCAGGAGATTTTGCTATGAAGAATCCCATCAATGCTCTGACCAGTGGAGACTTCGATGCTCTGCCAAAGGACTTTGGTCTTGCCAGTGCCAAAGCTCTGTGGTTGAAGGACAAGATCACAGAGGAGCAGTTCGACAAGTTCATTGACCATCTAGCCAGTGCTAGAAAGCCTGAACGTCGGTCTGCTGACCTGAGGTTCAAGGTTGGAGAGAAGAACTGGATCTCTCTGTCTGGTGGCTATCTTGGAGTGGCTTACCAGAGACCGGTGACGATGAAGGCCAACACTCTACTGACACTGTTGACCCATCATCGAGACGAGATTCTGGAGAGTCTCAAGGAAGCCATGGAGGGAGACTACGACATTCAAACCAGAGATGGTGAGAAAGGTAGCTACAATGTCCTGTTGAAGGGCACTGTGGTTGTCGGTTCGGCAAACGACAAAGCTCAGATTGAGAAGCAGAAGGGCATTCTTGATCACTGTCTGTCGATGGTGAGCTGATCGGGGTTGGGGATACACTGGATTTCTTCCAGTGTATCCCTTTCTTTTCTCTTGTCCTTAGGGATGAGAGGGAAGAAAGGGATACACTCCTCGTCTAGTCGTGAGAGTACCGGGTAGACCTAGCCGGTGCACACTGGTTCCGACTCCACCACGACTAGGCGAGGCTGCTTCCAAGAGTTTACTGCTACCAGAGAGGTATCCCACGCCAAAAGGTGGGAGCGGCGGGGAACTGGTCGTCCCCTAACCAGTAAAAGACCACCCCTCGATCAGCCTCTCACCCCAGCGGACGACAGTCGTTGACGGGTACGGTGGGCAGTGCTGGTCGAGGGTTATCTACTACCAGAGAGACAAGAGGTGCCACGATGAGAGCTTGGTTACGCCAAAGGTGTGGATGGTTACGCCAGAATAGGGGCTTGGTTATGCCAGAGTACCCCCTGTATCAGTCTACCAGACCCACCAAAGCGTGACTTCGTTCGGTACTCTCTCCTCCTCACCCCGGAGGGGTGAGTGAGGAGGAGAGAGTACCTCACTCAATCACTATTGGTGGGTCTGGGAGACAGAGACTCGCCGCCCCGATTTTCGTCGTCCGACGACGGGGTCCGAACTGCCTCAGGAGGTTTTGTTATGACTGGTCCCGACACAAAGACTGCTGTTGCTGCCATCAAGGGCCGTAACTTCGGTGACCTGCCAGAGGACTTCAAGAGGGCTGATGCGATGGCCCTCTTCAAGTCTGATGACATCGACGATGGGGATGTGGAGTCCTTTGTTGACCACCTGATTGGGAGTGCCACCAAGAAGTCTGCTGGTGCTCTTCGGATCAAGCAGGGTGAGAAGGGCTACATCTCCCTGTCTGGTGGTCAGCTTGGTGTTGCCTTCAACCGCCCTGTTGTGGTCAAGGCATCGACTGCTCTGGCACTGCTTGTCACACATCGACAAGAGGTGCTGGACTGGATCGAGGACAAGATCGGTGACATCTTTGCCGACTCGTCCAAGTACGAGACCGAAACTCGGGTCAATGACAAGGGTACTGAGTGGACAACTGTCACACTCAATGGCCTTGTTGTCGGCTCTGATGTGGACCGTGCCAAGGCTCTGCTGACTGCTTGCCTTAGCTAACTCAGGGCGAGGGTGGTGGTTTCCGGGCCACTACGAGGGTTCGATTCCCTCGGCCACCCCTTGTTTCAACGTAAACCATGATCCCTAAGGAGGGATACCGATGCGACAGATGGCAACTATCACGTTCCAGACGACCAGCAACGGCAAGATTCCTGTGACAGTTGAGACATACAATGCCCCGGTGCTGATCACTGGCCTGATACGGCACACACAGTGGGACATGGAGCAGATGACAGTCGAGGAAGAGGGACCACCGCTATGGCAGCAGCAGGAGTCTTTGTTGAAAATACGGGAGATACAGGCTGTGCTTGATCGCATTCAGCAACAGGAAGGACCACTCAAGGACGATCAACTGGGGTTCGAGTCAACACGACTGTGGGCTGCACTGGATGAGATTGCCGAGATCTGCAAAGAGCTGGAGGAGGAGTGATGGCCTGCAACCCGTTTCCCGACCGAACCTTTTTCCTGTGCTATTTGAGTGAACTCAGCCACCGACATACCGTCACGATTAGGCGAACAGTCGTCCAAGAAAAGACGGTTGAGGTGGGATGTCCTGCGGATCACGACCCCCAAGAGTGGTTCGGCCCAGATAATTGGTTGCATGCCGACACCAATCGCGGCTGGAAACAGGTGGAAAAGAACGACCACGTTGTTGTGTCCGTTTCTCCACCAATTGAGGGGCTAACTAGAGAGCGGGGCGGGGAGTTCTGCGAACGCTAAAGGTGAGCGATCTTTCTGCCCCTTGTCTGGAAGGAGGGTTGACAATGGAAACGTAAGCGTTACTGTGGTGGAACGCTGGCGAGACAAGCCATGGACTTGCCAGTGACATGCCTGTGTGGAGGGCGACGATGAGCCAGATGAGTAGAGGGGGTTTCGAGTTGATTGCAGGTGTCATCTTAGGGGTGCGGGATGACATCCATGACTTCAGGTCTCCCGAGGAGGCTCTGGATGAGGTTGAACACCGATTCACAGAGATCCTTGGTGACACCAACGAGAAGTTCGATCCGCACCTTTTCCGTACTGCCTGCCAAGGCGGGCCCAGAATGAGGATCATGTAGACATGACCGAAAACCACAGCAGCGGACAGAAGAAGCGTTGGGACGAGATGGAACCCAAGGAGCGGAAGAAGGTTCAGGCCAGCATGAAGGCGGGCCAACAGAAGGCTCGCCAGAGGAAGAAGTTGTTGACCAAGAAGAACCGTTCCAACATGACGAACACGTTCCTCTTGGCTGACAAGCTGGCCGAGGTGTACGCCATGGCTGGTGGCCGTGAGCAGGTGATTCGCCTGCTGGATATTGTCGAACTGGTTTATGACGAGGTGGATTGATGGGACCACAGAAAATGGACGTAGACCCCGTAGGTGCTGTTGTCTACTGGGGTGTTGGCGAGACCAACAGAGATGGCCTTGGTCAGGAACTTGGGCATATCGGTCTGGGTCAGTTTCTGCCCGGACAGAGAACCCCTGATTCTGCCCTGTTCAACGCACTGAAGGACTCGGTGCCTGAGCGTGGCATCACGAGGGACTATCTGATCCAGTCCCACAGGAACCGTGGCGACAATGGCTACGAGGTGGTCGAGGTTCACAAGGAGGAGCAGAACAACGGGTACGAGGCCCTGTTTTCTGCCCGTGTGAAGGATGACAAGATCACCTTCTCTGAGGGGCTGTGGGATTACGCCACCATTGACGCCAGTGGTGTGCAGGGATCCTATAACCACTACAGGGAGGTTATCACCGGTTCCTCCATGGGTTCGTGCCTTGTTGACATCTGTCAGCACCTGAGAGGCACCAGCCTGAGGCCAAGTGGCGGCATCTACTGGCTACCGGAGGATGCTGTGTCCCTCTGGGATAAAGTGGGACTTGCCGTGTCTAGGTCTGCCGAGGATGAGTCCAGTGTGTACCGGCTGCGAACCGTCATGGATGAGAGGGCCGCAGAGGCGGTGATTGATGCGATCACTTCCGAAGTGGACGCACAGTCGGCTGAGATACTTGATGGTATCGGTGAGCTTGGTGAACGTGCCCTAAGGACACGAGAAGAGCGTTCTCGTGTACTGAAGGCGAAGGTGGAACACTACGAGCAGATGCTTGGCGAGGGTCTCGACAAGCTGAAGTCGGTGTGTGACATCGCTACCAAGAGTGCAGCCCATGCTGTACTGGCTCAGTTGTAACTACTTTTGACAGCCCCGTGGCGAAATCGGCTAGGCGACAGATGCTTCTGTACGGATCTTGTGGGCGACCGTGTCTCCCCCATCATCGAGGGTGCAGTTGTTGGAAGGGCGGCTAGTTATACGCAGGTCATCCTCAGACCGTCCGGCAAAATATGAGGACGCTCTCAAGGTCACTGGATTGGGGTCGCAACCCTCGCAAACCTTGGAGTAGTTGAGTTGGACGTACAGGCTCTGAATTATCAGTCAATCCTGTCGGGGCTGTCTCCTCTTCCTCTCTCTACCCGAGCCGAAGGCGAG
>Ga0209644_1000247_pt1 | contig 12049 bp, 10 predicted proteins | sample ETNvirome_2_1000_FD_184069 | JGI IMG/M metagenome (GOLD analysis project Ga0209644, IMG submission 184069) | Marine viral communities from the Pacific Ocean - ETNP_2_1000 (SPAdes) (version 2) | ecosystem: Environmental > Aquatic > Marine > Oceanic | place: Pacific Ocean | collected 2013-06-22 | reverse complement strand
TTTTGGCCTGCTGACGCATGACGCGATTCCCTTTTTGATCGTTCAACACGGAACACCCTATCCCATACGCGGTTTTAAAGCGTTTGATTGGTTTGCCCTAAGACCTCTAGGCTGTGTCATTAAGTGCCTACAGTGTGGCACCTCTTGAACTTACCGCCAATTGCCTGAAGACATCCTCATGAAACGCTTATTAATCGTCGCTCACTCCCCCTCCATCAATACCCGCGTCTTGAGCGAGGCCGTACAGCGAGGTGCAGAACATGAGGATATTGAGTCAGTGACGTGCATCGTCAAAACGCCTTTCGACGCAGGACCGACGGACATCCTCGATTGTGACGGTATCGTATTGGGCACTACCGAAAACCTAGGCACCATGAGCGGCGCGCTAAAGGACTTTTTCGACCGTAGCTACTACGGCGTACTAGAAGAGAAGCAGGGCCTGCCCTGCGCGCTTTATATTCGCGCGGGCCATGACGGCACGGGCACTCGTCGGGCAGTGGAAAGTATCGTTACGGGACTACGCTGGCGGTGGGTACAGGACCCTCTGATTTTTCGCGGCGAGTGGCAAGAGGCGTTTATCAGCCAAGCCGAAGAGCTGGGCATGACCCTTGCTGCTGGGTTGGACAACGGATTGTTTTAACGTCTTGAAACAAAAAACGGCACCGCTCAGGGTGCCGTTTTCATTACGGGGAAGAGCGCGTATTACTTCAAACGCTCGAACACCGTGGCAACCCCTTGCCCCATGCCAATACACATGGTGGCTAGGCCCAGGGTGGTATCGCGCTGCTGCATGACGTTCAGCAGCGTCGTGCAAATGCGCGACCCGGAGCAGCCTAACGGGTGACCCAAGGCGATGGCACCGCCATGCAGGTTCACTTTTTCGTCCATGGCGTCCAGGAAGCCGAGGTCTTTCAACACCGGCAGCCCCTGCGCGGCAAATGCCTCGTTCAGCTCGACGGTTTGAATATCCGCTGCAGACAAGCCAGCCGCTTTCAAGGCTTTCTTGGACGCGGGTACCGGACCATACCCCATAATAGATGCATCGCAGCCTGCGACACCGGTTGAGAGCACTTTGGCAATCGGCTCCAGCCCCAGCGCCTGGGCACGCTCGTAGCTCATCACGGCCATGGCGGAAGCGCCCACTGAAAGCGCTGATGAAGTGCCCGCCGTCACGGTACCGTTACGCGGATCGAAGACCGGCTTCAGGTTCGCCATGGATTCCAGGCTGGCATCGGCGCGAATCACCTCATCGTTTTTCACCAGCACTTTAAAGCCACGCTGGTCGTGGCCTTCAATGCCGATGATCTCATTGTCGAAGTAGCCCTTCTCCATCGCCGCTTGTGCACGTTGATGCGAACGGACACCGAACTTGTCCTGATCTTCGCGGGAAATACCGTGCATTTTACCCAGCAGTTCCGCCGTGAGCCCCATCATCATGGCGGCTTTGGCCGCGTATTTACTCGCCGCCGGATTCACGTCGACGCCGTGAGCCATCGGTACGTGCTCCATGTGCTCAACACCGCCGATCACGTAAAAATCACCCATGCCCGCCTTAATGTTTGCAGCAGCAATATGCAGTGCGGTCATCGAAGAGCCGCAGAGGCGGTTCACCGTTTGGGCAGGCACCGTACGAGGAATACCGGTCATGATCGCCGCGTTGCGAGCGATGTTCATGGACTGCTCTAGTGTCTGATTGACGCACCCCCAGATCACGTCGTCTACTTCCGACGGATCCAGATTAGGGTTTCGGGTAAACAGCGCCTGCATCACGGCAGCGGAGAGGTTTTCGGCACGCACGTTGCGGAAGGCGCCGTTTTTCGCTTTCGCCATGGCGGTACGAACACCGTCAACCACCACGATATCTCTCGGATTCAAACTCATCTTATTTCTCCTGTGGGTGGTGACTTAGGCCTGAGCGTTTGCAGTGGTGCCAGCGTAGAACTGCTCGTTATTCTGTACCATGGCACGCAGCTTCTCGGTGGGTGCGTAAAGCGGCCCCAGCTCTTGTGCTAAACGGTCGGCCAGCGCAACAAACTCGGCTACGCCCAGCGCGTCGATGTAGCGCAGCGCACCGCCACGGAAGGGAGGGAAGCCAATGCCGTAAATCAGCGCCATATCGGCTTCTGCGGGCGTATCGACAATGCCATCTTCCAAGCAACGCACAGTCTCAAGGCACAGCGGCACCATCATGCGAGCAATGATGTCCTCATCCGAAAACTCTTTTTGCTCTTTCACCACTTCTTTTACTAGTGCGTAAGCCTGCTCGTCGCTGACTTTCTTAGGCTTACCCTTCTTATCTTCTTCGTAGGCGTAGAAGCCTTTGTCGTTCTTCTGACCCAGGCGCTTGTTATCGTACATCACTTGAATAGCGGTTTTGCCTTCACGTGCCATACGATCCGGGAAGCCTTCGGCCATCACCTCGTTGGCGTGCACGGCGGTATCCATGCCGACGACATCCAGCAGGTACGCCGGGCCCATGGGCCAGCCAAACTTCTCCATGACTTTATCGACGCGCTGGAAGTCGGCACCCTGCTCGACCAGGAAGCTAAAGCCACCGAAGTAAGGGAAAAGCACACGGTTGACCAGGAACCCAGGGCAGTCATTCACCACGATGGGGGTTTTACCCATGGCCCGGGCATAAGCCACGGTTGCGGCAACGGCGGCGTCCGAGGTTTTCTCGCCACGAATGACTTCCACCAGCGGCATGCGGTGCACGGGGTTGAAGAAGTGCATGCCACAGAAGTTTTCCGGGCGCTTCAGGTTCTTAGCCAGACGGTTAATCGAAATGGTCGACGTGTTGGAAGTTAGAATCGTGTTCTCACTTACCTTGTCTTCTACTTCGGTCAACACGGCGTCTTTGACGTTGGGGTTCTCGACCACCGCTTCTACGACCAAATCGACATTACCGAAATCGCCGTAAGAGAGCGTTGGACGGATGTTAGAGAGTTTTTCGGCCATCTGCTCGGTGGTGAGCTTTTTACGCTCTACCTGTTTAGAGAACAGCTTGCGCGCCTCTTTCAGGCCTAGCTCGATGGCATCGTCCTTGATGTCTTTCATCAGGATCGGCGTACCCTTGCTGGCACTCTGGTAGGCGATACCCCCGCCCATGATGCCAGCACCCAACACGGCGGTTTGCTTGACTGGCTGCGCCTGCTTCTCGTACTTGCTGCCTTTCTTTTTAACGACTTGGTCGTTAATGAACAGACCTACCAAGTTGAAGGCAACGCTGCTCAGCGCGAGCTTGGCGAACGACTTGGCTTCAATGGCCTGCGCGCGGGCGCGAGTCTCACCGGCGCCCTTTTGAATCACTTTGATGGCTTCAACCGGGGCGGGATAGTGCGGGCCCGCTTTGCCAGCGACGTATCCTTTAGCGGTTTCGAACGCCATCATTTGTTCGATGGCGTTGAGTTTGAGCGGTGATTTTTTCTCTTCGCGACGAGCGTGATAATCCAATTCGCCTGCATTGGCGCGGTCGAGGATATCCAGTGCCGCCTCTTCCAACTGTTCGTGGGCAACAGCCGCATCCACAGCACCCACTTTAAGTGCTGCATCTGCGCGGTTTTCAGTGCCACCCGCAATCCACTCAACGGCGTTATCGGCACCTATCAGGCGCGGCAGGCGCACGCAGCCACCCCAACCCGGCAGAATGCCCAGCTTGGTTTCTGGCAGGCCAATTTTGGCCTTCTCGCTCATCACGCGGAAATCGGTGGTCAGCAGCACTTCGCAACCGCCGCCCAGCGCCAACCCGTTGATCGCCGTCACGGTGGGGAAAGGCAGGTCCTCAATCGCATTGAAGATGTCGTGAACCTTGAGGTTCATCTCCACCAGATACTCTTCGCCCTTGTCGAACAGGCTGTGAAATTCGGTGATGTCGGCGCCGACGATAAAGGCGTCTTTGCCACTGCGTATCATCAGCCCTTTCAAACCACTTTCGGCCTGAATCGCTTTTACCGCATTGCCCAGCTCTGCCATAACGGCGCTGGATAGCTTATTGACGGACTCATCTTTCAAATCGAAAGTGAGCATTGCGATGTCATTGCCACCCAGGGTGTCACGACGCTCCACCGTGATGGCATTGCCTTGATAGATCATGCGCGCTCTCTCCACAAGTTCGGGCTGGCACGCCGTTGACGAGCCTGCCACGCATTTCATACGGTCGTTTGATTGCCTTAGCTTGGTTGAGTTACGCCAGTACGTCAAGCCCTGACTTTTGGCTAATCCGCTTGCTTGATAGACACCTTTCTAAATGCACACATTTCTTACGCTTTTTAAGCGCATAATGGCGTATCACATCGACTTTACCCGCTATCCCAACGATCATATACGTTTCATTGACGAGTTTTTAACGCTATGGGGACACTCTTAACTCCCGCCCGCATGGAAGCACTGCAAGGGCGCGTCGAAAGGATCGTAGAGCGCCTAAAGCCCTGGAGTTGGCTCTGGCCGCCCATGGCGTTTGCAGCCGGATTAGGCAGCTTTTTCCTCGTTGATCGCCAACAGTGGCTGGGGGCTGTTCTAGCACTGGGGCTGCTGTTTGCTTGGCTACTGCTACTATCCGAAAGTTTGATTGGCCGCTGGCTGGCCCATCGCGGTCATCCGACGCTGCCGAAAGGCATTACCGCTTTTATCGCTCAAATGATTCACCAGGAGACGCTGTTTTTTACCTTGCCGTTTATTCTGGTGACCACCGTGTGGAACAGCGGCCAAGCGCTGTTCGCGCTGTTGGTGATTGGCATGGCCGTGTGGTCGATTATCGATCCGCTCTACTACAAGCTCGCTGGGCGCTGGCGCAGTCTCTATTTTATGTTTCATGCCCAGTGTGTGTTTTTGGTGCTACTGGTCATTCTGCCCATCATGGTGCACCTCACCACGGGACAGAGCCTACTGCTAGCATTGGTATTAACTGTTTTAGTGGCTCTACCTAGCTTTTGGCATTTATTGAAAAAGCGCTCCCTCGCGCGCTGGCTAGGCTTTTTTGCACTAACCGTGGTGCTGGCTTATGGGGCATGGCTTGGTCGCGTGTGGGTACCGCCCGCTAGCCTCTGGATGACCAGCACAGCGCTATCCCCAGCGTTTGATACACAGCAGCGCACACCTCAAGGCACCATGGCATTGACGCCTGATGCTATCCGCAGTAATGGGCTGTATGTGTATACCGCTATTCGTGCGCCTCGCGGATTAAGCGAAACTATCTACCATGCGTGGCATCATAACGGTGCAGAAATGGACACTGTGGAGCTTGCGATTAACGGCGGGCGCGAACAAGGCTACCGCGCATGGAGCCACAAGCAGAACTTCCCCGAAGACCCATCGGGGGAGTGGCGGGTCGATATTATGACGGACGGTGGCCAGCGGCTGGGCCTAATTCGGTTTACTGTATCGGCAGATGCTGACAAGGCAACCGTCGCCGATAGCACCATTCAGCCTAGCGGGCTGAGCGCGCTTAATTTACGTCGTTTTATCCCTGGAAAGAACGGCACTCAAAGCGACTCATCAGAGCCGGAGTAGCAGAACACCTTGCATTCAGCGACGCAGCTTATGACAATTCGTTCACTTACACTTTTCGGCAGTTAGTTACCTATGGCATCAACAATTGGTTTTCGTATTGCTCGTTTGCCCCATCTGTGGCGCTCGATCCTCGATCGCAGGCTGGCACCATTAGGGCTGACCCAAACCCGGTGGGTGACTCTGTACCATCTTTGGAAACTGGGGGAAGGCAATCCTCAGTGTGATTTGGCGCGCGCGATCGGTGTCGAGGCGCCGTCGCTGGTGCGTACTTTAGGACAGTTGGAGGCGCAAGGTCTGGTCGAGCGTCGCGCCTGCGATGACGATCGACGCAGCAAACGGCTCTACCTTACTCCAGCCGCCATACCGCTCCTGGAGCAGATCGATAGTGTGGTACTGGCTGCGCGTCAGGAGATGCTAGCAGGCTTGAGCGAACAGGACCTGGACCAGTTGGATAAGTGGCTTGCGCTGATCGAATCCAACGGTCTGGCGATTCAGACAAGGGATCAAGATAGCCCCACAGCCTAATCATTAGACGTTTCTTTGTTCCACGCCATCTGGCGCTAGCGGTTTGGCAGGTGGGTGGTCTGAAAGGCCGCTCAACGCCTTCTTGAGAGGTTCGATATCCGCCAAATAGCGCGTAAACCGCTCGGCGGTTTGTGATTCCCACCACCATAGCGTCAGCGAATGGGCGTTAGATTCCAATACCAACGCATCCTGGGGCAGACGCTCTAACAGAGTTCGTAAGTGTGTGCTGGCCACATCGGGCAAGGGACGCAGCGGCGCAATGCGCCAGCGCCAACCCGCGTGAAAAGGCTCCAAAGCGTCACTAGCGTTGGAGTCACGTACCAGTACAAAATCAGGCCCAGGCGCCTGTTGCGGGTAGTGCCAGCGATACGCGGGCATCGTGCCTCTAAAATGATGTAGAGGTGGTTTGGCCATTTTGACCGTCACCCCCTGACGCGCTGCGCAGGAGCGCAGCGCCATCTGGCGCTTTTGGCGCGGGCTTGGTTTTAACCACATGACTGGCGCAATCACAAACATCAGAATAAAAACGATGATCAACCATTCCATTGCAACGCTTACCCTCTTTTCGTCAAACTCAACTCGCAATATTTAAAAACTATGACCTAGGTCGTTGTTAAGATTCATTTTCAGACCTAAAGTAAAGGTATCGAACAAGAGCCTTTCTGTGTGCCACATCACCAAGGAGATACGCCATGAGCTATCGCCATATCCTGGTCGCCGTCGACTTAACCAAAGACTCTCACAAAATCCTTGAGCGTGCGGTGGCGATTGCCGAGCGCAACAACGGCGCGAAAATTTCGATCATGCACACTCTGGAACCCTTGGGATTCGCCTACGGCGGCGATATTCCTATGGATCTTACCAGCATCCAGGACCAGCTAGATGAGCATGCCAAGAAGCGCTTAGCGGAGATCGCCGCGCCTCACGTCGAGGCTGCTGACCAGCATGTAGTGGTAGGTATGCCGGACACGGAGATTCACCGCTTTGCCGAAGAGCACGACGTTGACCTCATCGTGGTCGGCTCCCATGGCCGTCACGGCTTTGCTTTGCTGCTTGGCTCCACCTCTACTGGCGTATTACGCGGCGCTCAGTGCGACGTTTTAGCCGTTCGTGTGGGCAAAAAAGGTGAAAAAAGCGACGAATAGCTTTTTTAACGGTAAAGGCCCCACCCGGGGCCTTTAGCATATAACAGCGCTAGCTATTCGCCATTGGCCATTGCTTCAAGCTCCATCCAACGCTCCATCGCCACTTCCAGTGCCTGCTGAACCTTCTCTAGCGCTTGCAGTTTAGCCGTCACAGCGGTGGCCTCCTGCTGATAAAACGCCGGGTCGCCAATCTCCTGCTCAAGCGTCTCTACGTCCCCCTCTAAGCGTTCAATCTCAGCGGGCAGCGCATCTAGCTCACGCTGTAGTTTGTAAGAGAGCTTAACAGCTTTTTTGGCCGGTTCAGCCGCTGGGGCTGGCGCAGCTTTTTTAACGGCCTCGCTGGTGGGTTCTGTGTGCTGGCGTGCAGCACCTTCCCACGGTGCAGGGGGTAACTTACCGCCCTGGCGAATCCAGTCGGTATAGCCGCCCACGTATTCACGCACGCGCCCTTCACCTTCGAAGGCCAGCATGCTGGTCACCACGTTATCCATGAAGGTTCGGTCGTGGGAAACCAGAAGCAGCGTGCCATCAAAATCTAACAGCAGCTCTTCAAGCAGCTCCAACGTTTCCATGTCTAGGTCGTTGGTGGGCTCATCCAGCACCAGTACGTTAGCAGGCTGAGTAAACAGCTTGGCTAACAGCAGGCGATTGGACTCGCCCCCGGATAGCGCTTTCACTGGCTGACGCACGCGATCTGGGGTGAACAAGAAATCCTGCAGATAGCTCATCACATGGCGGTCTTTACCGCCCACGCTGACGCGATCACTCCCCTGGGCTACGTTGTCATACACCGTTTTTTCCAACTCGAGGCCGGCCCGTAGCTGATCAAAATAGGCCACTTTGAGATTAGTACCTAACTGTACGCTGCCTTCGGTAGGGGCCAGCTCGCCAAGCAATATTTTCAACAGCGTGGTTTTACCGGCACCGTTACGCCCCAAGAAGCCGATGCGGTCGCCACGCATCACTTCCAGGTTCACGTTGCGCAGGATCACCTCATCACCAAAGCGCTGAGTAACGCCTTTGAGCTCGACCACCCGCTTACCGGTGCGCTCGCCACTATCCACCGTGAGACTGGCGGTGCCTTGACGCTCGCGGCGTTGGCTGCGCTCATTGCGCATGGCTTCTAGCGCGCGGACGCGCCCTTCGTTACGGGTACGGCGCGCTTTGATCCCCTGGCGAATCCAGGCCTCTTCCTGAGCGAGCTTTTTATCGAACAATGCATTCTCGCGCGATTCGACCTCCAGCTCGTGCTGTTTGCGCTCTTGATACTCGCTGTAGACACCGGGATAACGCCCGAGCTTCCCGCGATCCAGTTCTAAAATATTCGTCGCGAGTTTCGACAGGAACGCCCGGTCGTGGGTGATCAGCAGCACAGCGCCGTTGAAAGCGAGCAGCTGCTCTTCCAGCCACGCGATGGTGTCCAGGTCTAAATGGTTGGTCGGCTCGTCCAGCAGCAGTAGGTCCGGCTCGGAAACCAGCGCACGGGCCAGCGCCACCCGACGACGCCAGCCGCCGGAAAGCGCGCTCATCTCCGCTTCGGGTGGCAAACCCAGTCGTGTGAGCACGACATCGATACGCTGATGAAACGACCAGCCGTCAATGGCCTCGAGCCGCGTCTGCAGCGTCGCCATGCGGTTCATATCTGGGTCTGGGTCATTGATGAGGTGCTGATATTCAGACAGCAGCTCGCCCGCTTCAGGCAGCCCCTGGGCCACCATGTCAAAAATCGTCATGCCCGATGATTCGGGAAGCTCCTGGGCCAGCACGCCGATTTTCAGCCCCGGCGCGCGCCAGATGGTGCCGTCGTCCGCCTGGATGTCGCCTGCCACGAGTTTCAACAGGGTGGATTTACCGGTGCCGTTGCGCCCGACCAGCGCCAACCGCTCGCCCTTTTCAACCGTGAGGTCGGCGCGATTCAATAGTACCTGGGTGCCGTAAGCGAGTTGCAGCTGTTCGAGTCGTAACAGGGTCACGCAGTGTCCTCCTTCGTCGTGAGGCGCACAGTGTAACGCATGGACCCCTGTAACGGTGCACTCATATAGAGCCCGGCGGTACAACGTGCTAACGTCCAACGTGAAAGGGGCAACACCTACGGCTGTCTTGTGGCACTTCCAGGGTGGAAAAGCGTGACCGTTACCGTCTCCATGCACTTTGTCAACGAGCTGTTTCGTGGCTTGGCTCCCACCGGGCAAGCGGCCACGCATTATTTGATGCTGTCTGGCATCTCCCCGTTCTTGCTCGAGGCTCCCAATGGCCGTGTAACGGTGGAACAGTTTGCCCAGCTTTACCGGCTTCTGGCGGTGGAGTTCGACGATGAGACGCCCGGTTTTTTCTCTCGACCGCTGCGCTGCGGCACCCTCAAGCTGCTGTGCCTCAGCATGCTGGATGCTCCCACGCTGCGTATCGCACTACATCGCTACACCCAGTTTTTTCGTATTGTGCTGGATGACTTTGGCTATTGTTTTTCCGTAGAGGGCAGCCTGGCTCGTATGGCCCTCGAGGAGCACAAACCGCTTCAGGGCAGCCACATTCTGGTGCATGAGCTGATGTTGAAGCTCTTTCACGGCATTGCTTCCTGGTTGATCGCGCGAAAAATCCCGCCCATATTGATGGAGTGCAGCTATCCACAGCCCGCCCACCAAGCTGACTATCTCTATTTTTATCCAGGCAAGGTGACCTTCAACCAGCCGAAAACGGCGGTCTATTTCGATACGGCTTTTCTGGAACATCCCGTCCGGCAACGCAAGCAGCATCTGGGGGCTTTTTTGCAGCGTGCGCCAGCAGACTGGTTTTATGTCTCTTTCGAAGACCGTATCGCCACCCATCGCGTGCGGGAGTACCTGCACCGTCACCGGCTCTCTTCCAGCACCATTCACGACGTGGCCAATGCGCTGCACGTGTCCGTCCGTACCTTATCGCGCCACTTGCAGGCAGAGGGCACCCACTTTCAGGCGGTAAAGGACGAGTATCGGCGGGACGTGGCCATTCAGGTATTGACCCGAAGCAGGGAACCACTCTCCGCGCTGGCCGAAACCCTCGGCTTCGAGGACCAGGCCTGCTTCAGCCGAGCCTTCAAGCAATGGACCGGCAATTCGCCTGCCGCCTACCGCAAAGCGCAGACAGCAGGCACCACGCTCTGAGCCGCTAGATCTCCGTACGGATACGTTTTTTATCCAGCTTGCCTACGCTGGTCTTGGGTATTTCATCGACGAAACGTATCAGTGACGGCACTCCCCAACGGTTGAGCTTGCCCTGCGCCACGAATTGCTCCATGAACCCCTGAATCGCCTCAACGGTAGGCGGCCGATTGAGGTCGCTGGGCACGACGAGCGCTGCGGGGCGCTCCCCCCACTTGTCATCCGTCACGCCGATGACCGCCACTTCAGCGACGCCGGGGCATTGACTGATATAGCTTTCCAGTTCCAGGGAGGACAGCCATTCGCCGCCGGTCTTGATGACGTCCTTGATGCGATCACTAATGGCCAAAAAGCCATGCGCATCCAGCGACCCCACATCCCCGGTGTGTAACCAACCCTCTCGCCATAGCTCTTCGCTACGCGTCTCTTCCTTGTAGTAAGCCTGGGTGAGCCAGGGCGCTTGTACGCGGACTTCCCCCACACTATGGCCATCATGAGGAAGCGGCTGACCGTCCACATCGACCACCTGCAGCCGCACGAACGGCACCGGAAGACCAGCCTTGCAGCGCCAGGGGAGCTGGCTTTCGAAGTCAGCCTCCACGACCTCCTTCGGCAAGATATCGGCCGTGAGCAGAGGACACGTTTCCGACATGCCGTAAGCGCTGCGGGTGTCGATCCCCAACGCCCAGGCACGGCTTGCCAACGCCTGGGTCAAGGCGCTGCCTCCGACCAGCACTTTCCAGCCGGTCAAATCGACTTTTTTCGTCGCGATGGCCTCCGCGCTCACCACCATGTTGAGCAGTGTCGGTACGCAGTGGGAAAAATCGACCTTTTCACTGACCAGCAGCTTCACCAGCATCTCCGGCTCGTATTTGCCCGGGTACACTTGCGTCGCGCCCAGCAGCGTGGCGGTGTAAGGGACGCCCCAGGCATGTACGTGAAACATCGGCGTAATGGGCATATACACCTTGTCTCGGTTCAACAGCTCGAAGCCAGGCGCCTGAAACGTGCTGGCTTCGCCCAGCGTGTGCAACACCAGCTGACGGTGAGTGAAGAACACCCCTTTCGGGTTGCCGGTCGTGCCGGTCGTGTAGAACAGCGTGGCCACGCCATTTTCATCGAACGTGGGGAAATCATAATGGCTGGGCTGGTCAGCCAGCAGGGCCTCGAACTCCCCCGCCAGTGGCAGCGACGTCGAGACGTCACGGCGCTCTTCCTGACAAAGCACGTAACCACGAATCTCGGGCAGTTGCTTCGCCAACGGTTCCAGCAGAGGCACAAAGTCCTCATGCACCAGCACGAAGACGTCTTCCGCATGCTGCATGGTGTAGAGAATCTGTTCGGGTGCCAGGCGGACGTTCACCGTGTGCAGCACCGCGCCTATCATGGGAATGGCGAAGAAGCATTCCAGATAGCGGTGGCTGTCCCAATCCATCACCGCCACCACATCTCCTGCCTGCACTCCCTGCGCCGTCAACAGATGGGCCAGTTGATGGACTCGCTCTTGAAAACGACGGTAGTCGTGACGGCCTTGATCGCGGTATACGATCTGATTATTGCCCGCCATGCGAACGCCAGACTCCAACAGATCCTTGATCAGCATGGGCGGGTTGGTGGCGGAGGATGTCGAAGGAAGCAGTTTTGGCGTTATCGTCGGCATAAAACGTACCTTTGATTGTTGTTGGATGTCTGGGGCAACTTAACGCTCGATCAGTAGCGCGATACCTTGCCCGC
>Ga0209644_1000244_pt1 | contig 12189 bp, 17 predicted proteins | sample ETNvirome_2_1000_FD_184069 | JGI IMG/M metagenome (GOLD analysis project Ga0209644, IMG submission 184069) | Marine viral communities from the Pacific Ocean - ETNP_2_1000 (SPAdes) (version 2) | ecosystem: Environmental > Aquatic > Marine > Oceanic | place: Pacific Ocean | collected 2013-06-22 | reverse complement strand
AAGAAAAAAAGAAACAGAAATAAACGTAAAAGAAGAAAATTTATTACGTCTATTCCAAAACCAAAAGAAGACGTTTTTAGTCCATGGGTCGGAAATATTCTACCTATGCTAGGACAGCAATACAGGTTGGATCAATTGAAGAACGATTCAATAGTCAACGAAGTATTCTACACTAGCGATTACAAGAAATTCAAAATCATGGAAGATAATCGTGAAATCAATACTAAACATGTTGGTGAACTAATAGAAAATATTAGAACAGCAGGTCAACTTCAGCCCATTATTATTAATGAGAAAAATGAAATAATAGATGGACAAAGAAGATTTAAATGTTGTAAACTTCTCGGTATTCCTGTGATGTATCTTGTGAGTCACAAGACTACCATCAAAGATGTTTTGATGATAAACACATCACAAAAATCTTGGTCCAGTTTAGATTATTTGAGGGCCTATAGCCACACTAATCACTGGAACTACGCGGAATACAGAAAAATCTTAAACTTTAAAGAAGATTATAACATCAAATTCGATATTATTCTATTCTTATTATATGGACAACCATTAGTGCATAATGCAGGAAAAGGCCTTAAGGCTTTTAAGATGGGTGAGTTTAAAGTTGAAAATTTAGAAAAAGCTCAAAGACAAGCGAGCCAACTTCTAAAGATTAAAGCTTTTGCACCTAATCTTGTTAACATAGCTAAATTCTGCAAGGCATGGTTGAGAGTATCTGTGGTGGAAGATTTTTCTTTGACAATCGGGTACAAACAATTGGAAAATAATACCAAGAAGTTTGACAAATGCCAGAATCAAAGAGATTGGGATGAGGCTATGGTTAAAGCATATAACCATAACTTAAAAAAACCCCACCAAAGAATATCTATCTTAAAAGATGGTTTTTAAAAATGAGGGGGCCTTCGGGCCCCTTTAAAAATTATGACAGAATTAACAAACGAACATTTTGAATTGCATAGTGCAAACAAAGATAAACAATATAAGTTAAAGAAGGAATCACAGATGATGAGTGACAAAGACATAAAAGAATTTCATGATTTAGATAAGCTTAAACGAGGCTTAAAAAAATCTCATAAATACAGTTATATACAAGGAAAACAGGTTACGAATGTAGATACAGGAACCAGGTATTATGACTTCGCCGGTGTACGACTACCAAGCGTCACAACAGTTCTTGCAAAGACAAAGAATCAGAGTTATTTAACGGCCTGGAAAAATAAAGTTGGACATGAAAAAGCAGAATCAATTAAGAATCTATCATCAAAGCGAGGGACTGCCATGCATAAGTTCTTGGAGTCTCACATACAAGGTGTTGGCTACGATGATCTTACGCCAATCGGACGCGAGGCGAAGCCCATGGCCGAGAAAATTATTGAAATGGGTCTTGCACCTGTGGAAGAATACTACGGTTCGGAAGTCATGTTACATTACCCTGGGTTGTATGCTGGGAGTACTGATCTCGTATGTATGCACAACGGTCTTGCGACTATTGTAGACTTTAAACAGGCCAACCGGCCTAAGAAAGAAGAGTGGATAGAGGATTATTATATACAAATTGCAGCATATGCCATGGCTCATGATGCATATTATGGTAGTAATATTGAACAAGGAGTCATTATGGTATGTACTCCTGACCTATATTACCAAGAATTCAAGGCAGAAGGGGCTGAATTGAAGTCCTGGAAGCACAAGTTTCTTAAGAGACTGGATCACTATAACGAGCTTATCTTTGATGAGAAGGAGAGAGCTAAGGTGGACATGACCGAATTACTAGGGGAATTTGAAAAAGATACGAGCTCCACGGACCACGGATCACGGCACAAAGATGGCTAAAATGAGGCGAAAAGAAGGCATTTAGAATTATTCTAATGAAGAACCCAGTTTTGTATAGGTATGGGAAAAAAAAATAAATAAAAAAAAAAAAACATCGAAAAAAAAGTGTCTTTTTGTACATTTGACTTAGAAGTGTTGGTATGTAACAATAATGATTGCCAAATTGTGGAAATAAAAAGTGTCATGTGACAGATTATTCTGTCACTTTAGGTCCAATCTCAGATTGCCCGCGCGCGAAGCGAATCGTTTTTTCCTTTTTTCTGATTTTTTTACCATACATATACAGAATTTTGAGGTATAAGATCGGATGCCAAAGAAGAGGAAAATTAATATATCCCAGAATATTTCAGAACCTATACCATTTCCAAAGTATAGGGTGCTATGGGTAGACTGTGTCAGCGATTCTGGTTGGGCGAATGAAACAGATTTTAAGAAGATGAAGTTGGCTACTCCTGTTAATGAGGGTTGGATATTTTCTAAAGATAAAAATTCAGTTAAGATGTTTGCATCATATGATAAGGAAGATGATGGTAGTTTTACTTTTGGGGATCGGACGATGATTCCTCGGGCTTGGGTGAGGAAGATGGTAAAGATTTAATTGGCTCTTCAGAATCCCCTTCCACAATCTTTGAATCTAATAGAGGCGCGTAGTCGTCTAAAATTTGCTTCATTTTTGCTTCTAGTTGTTCCTCTGTCAGCTCTTCTAGTTTCCCATGTTTTATTATTTTTCTGTCTATGTATAACCCTGCTGCTTTCCCACGATTGGTTTCAGCATTTACAGCAGAGGAAAAACTTCCTTTCTTCAAAGCCATTTGCTTAATTCTATCTAGTTCTGCTATGTGGGTTTCATAATTAACTTCAAACTTCTTAAGTCTTTCTTCTTTTAACTCACCTACAAATTTTGCTACAAGCGGGGACAGTCTTGGATTCATAAGCTCTGATCCTTCTTGTCTTGATCTCTTATGGCTGTAACCAGCCAGCTTTGCTGCTTCCATCTGTGATACAGGTCCTTCAGGTCCACCAAATACTATAAATTCGGCAAATCTCTTTTGCATTTCCGTCAGTCTTTTATGAACTCCCATGGTTGACAATTTAAGGTAACTCCCTTATAAAGTCAATATGAAAGATGATCTCGAAAGAGCTGTTGATGCCACTTATGAAGACGAACATACCTCTAGACGCACTGTTACTATACCTCTTAAAGAGTATGATGAGCTCAAAATAGAACAACATTACATTAAAGATCCATCTTTAATATCTATTATTGATAAAGTGGAAGAATTAATTAGAGCATTAAGAAAACATATTATAAGAAAATGACAGAAGATTTAATACATTTGATTGAGCAATATAAAAAAGAAATTTGGGAGTGGAAACAAAAAGAATCTGAGTGGATAAGAGATAAGAATCAGCTAGAGGGTCATAAGCATATTGTGGAAGAACTTTCTACTAAAATAATAGAGCTAAGAAAAAATTTGACAGAAGTAGAAGATGATAATAAGAAGCTGGCAAAACAAATTGAACATCTAACTAATCACAGAAAGTTTTAATGCGAGTACAAGATTTACAACAGTTTCTTAGTTCCTTTACTGAAGGTTCGGATGCAATAAAGAATGCTACTCTCTTTTGTGAAGTTGATGGTACATTGTATGATGTGAGAAGAATGGAAGTGCATGAGAATGCTGTTCCTATTATTGGTCATGCCGGACATACAGCTCATCGTTTAGTTTTAAAAACTCAAAAACCATCTAGTATTATACTACCAGACAAGCTACAAAAAGATTACTAATGCATGAGGTTGTAACCTCAATAAAGACATGGGTCCAGAGGCAAAATTATATCAAAAACTTCGGAAGAAATCACCCGACATTTCATGGACAAGGCTTGAAAACGTTAGCTCTCTCGGTACTCCTGATCTATTGGGCTATAATACTTCTGGCACATTTTTTACAATAGAATTAAAAGTAACCAAGAGAAACAAACTCCGCTTCTCACCACACCAAATTGCGTTCCACGTGAAACATCCGCACAATACATTTATCTTAGCCGAGGGCCTCGGTCCGAGGCTCGTGAAACTTTTCCGTGGTTCACGGATCACGGAGCTTGTAGCTTCCGGCTTGGAGCTTGAAGCTTGTCGCTTGGGGCTTGACGCTTCGGTTGATTATCTGAAGAACCTGAACTAGGTTCTGGTTTGGGCTTGGAGCTTGCAGCTTGACGCTTCCTTCTCTCAGCTCTCAACTCTGCGTAATATTTAGGATGATAATACATTAGTGTTTGCCGTATGATACATGCTTAACGGATTTTGTCCAACACATCCTGCATTCTCTACATTTTTTTCCCTGTTGTGGGGCCGGGCAGGTTGCGCCCTTCGTTACCACGCTTGACGTGTGAGTCCAGGCCGTGGACGGTGGGCCATCGTTTTTGCTTCCTGATAATCTAATTATTAAATTGCTTGGAACCTCTTCAGGATCCGGCAGGTATGGCCGCTCTTGTGTTGGCAGCCAGTGATTGGTATCAGGTGTTAACCTGCAGACCGTTAAAATTTTTTGCATGTGATCATGAGACTGGACGTCCCCTGCATCATGCCATCGAAACCATTTCTGTCGTTTAATTTGTGCAACCATAGCCGTGACCCATGAGTCATGGACCAGGCTGGCCAGTCTATAGTACTGAGCTTTTTTAATTGCTGGATATCTAATATAATTTCCTTTTAATGCATAGCAGCCGTAGCAGGGTGTGCCCGGGACCTTCCGGAGCTTGGAACCTGTTTGGCAGGCCCACGCTGGGAGGCTATAGCTAAGGCCCGGCATCTTAGTGGTTCGAGTCATAGAGCCCGTTATTTTTATTGCTTCTGATACTTTCATACTTTCTAATCTCACTATATTATTTAATTATGTCTTTTTTAAGGCGCTTGAAGCTTGGAGCTTGCCGCTTGGAGCTTGCAGCTTTGGCCGCGGGCCGCCTTTTATTTTTCAATCTCAGGTTGTGCCGGAACCGCTCTGCAGCGGTTCCGGTATTCCAGGTTACAGTTTTATACATTAGTTGGATTTTTTCTTCATGGCTGCACCCTGCATCATGATATCATCAGCTGGAAATTGTCCAGATAATGCTTTACCAATTTGCGAGATCATTTTGACCTCAGCGTGTTTTTCGTGTTTGTCTTTGTATTTGATATATTCCTTGTTCAAGCTTACAGGCTCAAATTTAGAATGATACCAGATACCACCATCATAAGAATTTTTTAATTTCTTCTCATTAATGTATTGACTGGTTGAAACATTCCATTGATTATCTTTAAATAAATAAATATATTCAATATGAATATCTCCACGCATATGATACATGTACATCCACTCATCGCGATAGGTCTTTGCTGGATCTTCATCTCTGTCCCAGTCTCGACCGTAAAAACTACATTCATCTAGAGTGTCACCTAAATAACTGGCGTCACCATGATTGAATAGTTCTTTGGCTGAATCATAATTGTTGTAATGATCAACCAGGCATTTACCTACACCGTAGGGATACCCATCACTATGGACATATACAACTTTTACTTTTTTTGTCTTTGGGTCTTCTATTGCTATATTACTTCTTGTACTCATGTTTTCCTTTCGTTTATTCTATCCTATCATACATAGGATCAGTTGTCAAGCTTGGAGCTTGAGGCTTGCAGCTTTTTTCTTATTCAACTCCAGGTTGAATTTTTCAACCTCAGGTTGAATTTTCCTGATCCCAGATCCATTATTTTACATGCACGACAGCATTCACAATGGATCAGGGATCAGCCATCTCGTGGCAAGCAGATTTCTCTGGCTGGACATTCCAACGCCATACGACACGACAACTGATCCCAGATCCACTAGAAAAATTATTCAGATAAAACTAGCGGATCAGGGATCAGTTCTGGTAATGCTAGTTTCTGTTTTACAGGTAGCACAACCAGAAGTTGTCCCAAAAAAACACTATTCTAAAAGTTGTCTGGTCTTCCATGTTAAAGGGTAGATTAACCCACCTTTTAAAATTTAGTTTTAATATATCCTATTTAATGCTTGACAATAGATTTGTCAAGGTATAAAAAACATTTATGCAAAATAAAACGAAAGGCAAAAAATGAGTAAAATAAGAATGAATACCGAATTTAGAAATAAGATTTTAAATAGGTATATTGAAAGTGCAGAAAAAGAAATCACTCAAGAGAGTGATGCTTTTAATGGTGCAAGAGAAAAAGTTAATGAGTTATATCTAAAAGCTTTTGCTCTTGCAAGATTAGTTGTTGAGAGAGCATATCCAAGAGTAGATGTTGTAAATTGTGAAACATTAAAGAAAAAATATGGCGACCCTTTAGATGTTGTAGCAAAAGACAAATGCTTTTATTTCTCTTATGCAAAAGATAAACTAGAAGAAAATGAAAATGAAGATGAAGATGATAGAAATATATCTGAACATTTTGATTTTGGTTTGTATGGTGATGCAGATAATGGAAATAGTTATAATAATGATAGTGGCAAAAGATTTGCTTATGCTTATTATAGAGAAGAACTAAAAGCAAAAGACCTTAACCCTGACATCTATGCACAACAAAATGGCAAAGATGATAACCCACATAAAACAAAGCATATTGATTTGAATGATAAAGCTTTGGGATATTCTGGTTATTCAAGTTATAATGCTAGAGATAACAATGTCGGAATTGCTAAAGACTTTGATAAGCAATACGAGTTAGATATTATTGGAACTAGCCATTGTAGATCAAGAACTATTGCGTGTACTCAAGAGGAATTTTTAATCTTCAAGATGTTCAAACAAGCAAAAGCAGATGTCATCACTTGTCATCAAACCTGGATTGATAGCATTGAAAAACAGAAAACAGCTATGAAAACCGGTTTGAAAGCTTATAGATATTTAAGCGAGGGTGTTGAGTTGATGAAAGAACTTGATATCAATATTGATGAGGCAGAACTTGTTAGATGTAATTCAACCGGACTAACAATCTACAATCCGCAGAACTTGGCTAGTATGATTAAAGGAATGAAGAATACAACTATAAGTAGAGAACAAAAAATAGCTTTGAGAAAACAATACGAGAGGAATAATAACTTAAATTAAGCTATTGACATGAGGGAGTATTCCTATATACTCCCTCATATACAGAACGAAAGGAATAAAATGAAGATAATAAAATACTTTACATGGCACATGAAATCTAGAAATAAGATAGATACTGTTAGAGGTGTTGACGAACATGAAAACTTTAAATCAAAACAATGGAACGATAAAAATGGAAACCCTTGCTATAACTTTTGGGATATTGATGCAGAACACCCAAGAACAGCAGTCAACTATAGTGTGAGGAAAGCATGAATAGAACTGAAACAATTATGATTATAGGTTTTTATATTTTCTTAATGTCAGTCTTTGCTCTCGTAGAGTGGGGGATTCTATGAAACTTTGCCAAGGACCAAAGTGCCATACTTACGATACCAAAGATAGATTAAGAGGACCGAAAGAAAACAAAGTTCCACAAACTAGAAGAAGATCATCAATGTATTATGGCAATGGAAATTTTTGCGACCAACGATGTTTATATGATTGGGTTGATAAATACATTGAAAGCGGTTTAAATCATTTTGGAAGATTAACTCAACCTATAAAACTAGAGGAACGCAACGCATGGAATAAATCTTTTGATTGGGATAGTGATTATGAGAATAGAACTTATTACACTTATAACCAAATAACAAGAGAACAAAGACCATTGACCGAGCAACAATATCGTGATAGTAATTACACATTAAACGAAAGGTAGAATGACAAAAATAAATAATGATAGACTAGGAAACTTAACACGTGATGATATTAACTTTCCTAAATACTTAACACCTGAGATAGTTCATACTGCATTGTATATTCATAATGCACCAACTAAAGAAGACATAATCAAACGAGTTGAATACATGGCTAAACAAATTGGTGATGAAGCAATGAGTTATGCTATGGCATTACTTGTATTGCCTAGACTCATGGAGAATATGCAACAACACTCACAAGAATACAAAGACTTCAAAGCTTCTCGCAAGAAGACACTCAACTAAACAAGTAACACAACTCAGGGGCGAAAAATTTCGCCCCTGATCTTCATCTCATATCAATAGAGGTACCAAACCCAATCCAAATTAGCGTCAAAGATTAAACATCGATCCCCTTATATAAAAAGGGGTCCCACAACCTAGGCTAGAATTGCTTGATTTGGAGAGTCAATGCTGCTAAAAACATGTTGAACACCTTAAAAGGGTGCAAAAAAATTATAAAAAATTTTTATGAATTTAAATACCGTTGATATTAGTAAGCTTCCCGCTCACGTTAGAAAAAAATTTCTTCAATTCCAAGTAATGCATGCCGAAAAAAAGATCCAAGGTAGGGCAAAAAATGACTTTTTAAGCTTTGTTAAGTGCGTTTGGCCCGAGTTCATTGAAGGTGCGCACCATAGACATGTTGCAAAAAAATTTAATGATTTGGCGGCAGGAAAAATTTCACGTTTAATCGTGAACATGCCGCCAAGGCACACGAAGTCAGAATTTGCTTCTTTTTTGCTGCCATCGTGGATGGTGGGCCGTAATCCAAAACTCAAAATTATTCAAGTCACGCACACAGGAGAACTCGCCATTAGATTCGGTCGTAAGGCCAAGCACTTAATTGATAGTGAAGAGTACGGAAAAATTTTTCAAACTAGACTTCAAGAAGATTCGCAAGCTGCAGGAAGGTGGGAGACTGCTCAGGGTGGTGAATACTTTGCAGCTGGTGTTGGTGGAGCAATCACCGGTCGTGGCGCTGATTTGTTAATTATTGATGACCCCCACTCTGAGCAAGACGCGATGTCCGCTAATGCATTTGAGAACTGTTATGAATGGTATACGAGTGGACCTCGTCAAAGACTTCAACCGGGGGGCCAGATTGTACTAGTCATGACACGTTGGTCAAAGAAGGACTTAACAGGGATTTTAATGAAGAATCAAAAAGATGTTAAGGGTGATCAGTGGGAAGTGGTCGAATTTCCGGCAATCATGGACCACGGACCAGTGTGGCCTGAGTACTGGGGCCAAGATGAACTCGATAAGGTAAAAGCAACCCTACCAGTTGGCAAATGGAATGCTCAATGGATGCAAAATCCAACTTCTGAAGAAGGGGCCTTAATAAAACGTGAATGGTGGCGTACATGGACTGAAGACGAGCCACCTGACTTGCATTATGTAATTCAATCTTATGATACAGCGTTTATGAAAAAAGAAACAGCAGACTATAGTGCTATTACAACGTGGGGAGTGTTTTATCCCGAAGAAGATAAACCCGCGAACTTAATTCTGCTCGATGCAATAAAAGAGCGTTATGAGTTCCCGGAACTTCGTCGTGTGGCTTTAGATCAGTATAAATACTGGAAACCAGAGATGGTTATCATCGAGGCAAAGGCTTCGGGCCTTCCACTCACATATGAGTTAAGACAGATGGATATTCCAGTTCAGACCTTTACACCAAGCAAAGGAAATGATAAGCATGTCAGAGTAAATACATGTGCTCCTCTTTTTGAATCTGGAATGATTTGGGCACCGGAACAGAAGTTTGCAGAAGAGGTAATTGAGGAATGTGCAGCATTCCCGCACGGTGATCATGACGATCTAGTCGATTCTATGACTATGGCTGTGATGCGCTTCAGGCAGGGCGGATTTATCCAGCACCCTGAAGATTATATTGATGAAAAACAACCGCCTAGGAAGATGGAATATTATTAATGTCTGGAATAGCTATTTTAAAAAGATTGTTGATGAAGCAAGCGATGAAGAAATCGAAAGATGCTTCTGGTATTATGTCTCTTAATAAAAATTTAGTTAATGATGTTGATAATACAGTTAAGAAATGGGTAGACTCTGCTAAAATACAAGGTCAAGACATAGATAAAATGGGTGAGCAAGAAATTCAATACATATTTGAACTTAATAAACCTAAAGCAGCTCCACATACTTTAGAAGAACTCGTTGAAAAGTTAGGTTTAAATGATCCTAAGAAAAATAAATTTTTACAGAAAGAAGCAGACGTTTTTGATTTAACTGGAAAGAAAATTGATACGAGTAAACCTATTCTGGGTGGTAAGAATGTTCCAGAAGGTGGTCCAGAAGTTTCTGGAATTGATGCCCTCTTAAAATCTGATTTTAACAAGGCCGCAGGTACTACGGATGTTGTAACTGAAACCATAGCCGTTATAAAATCTAAAAAACCAATTGACGCGATGAAAGAAGCAAATTCTGTAATTGCTAGAAAAGGTAAATATAAAAATTTAACACCAGAGGAGTCTAAAAAGATTTTAAAAGATACTGAGGATCATATCTTTGAAAGAGATATTAAATATGATGAATTTGGCGATCCCATTAAACCTGATCCAGAAGATTTTGCACATGGTGGGAGAACCGGGAGCGGTTTAAATTATTTGCTAGGTGAAGATGATCAAAATACGAGAGTGCCTTATGGAAGTGGAGACCGTGTCTGGACTCAAGAAGATTTTAATCAATATTTAAAAGACCGTCAACAAATGGAAAAAGAAAAACAAAAAAAAGATTTTTTAGATGATTTTGAAAAGTGGAAAAAGTGGAAAGAGACTGAAGGTGGTACTATAGGTTTTGCTGCAGAAGGCGGAAGAATAGGTTTAAAAAAAGGAAGTAAAAAATCATGGAGAGATAGAATAGCAGGTTGGACAGGTGGTGTTAATGTAATGGCAGGTGAAGCAGGATTAGAAACTTGGGATCTACTAAATAATTTATTACAAAGTGGAGGACTATACGCAGAAGGCGGAAGAACTGGTTTCGGAATAGGTGGCATGAGCCGTAGAGCATTTTTAAAATTAATGGGCGGCACGGCTGCAGGCGTTGGCGCTGCTAAATCTGGAATACTGGGTTTTTTAAAATCAAGTAAACCTTCAGTTATTAAAGAACTAACTTCAGTCCCAATTAAAGCTGGTGCTGATGGCATGCCAGCGTGGTTCAAGCCTCTTGTAAATAAAGTTATTAAAGAAGGTGATGACGTAAGTAAAAGACTTGCAACTCAAGATAGACAGATTGTCCATCAATCTACACTTCCTGATTCAAAAACTCCTGTAACGGTAACGCAGGATCTGACTAGTGGAAATGTCTCTGTTGATGTTGGAATGGGTAAACATGGTTTTGTAGATGGTCATTTAGGTCAACCGGTTAGATTAGAATATAGAGCGTCAGAAGTTATTGAACCTACTATTAAAAAAGGAAAAGAAATTAAAGGAACGAAGACCAAAGAAGAGTTCTGGGTTGAAGAAGCAGAATTTACTGGAGGACATCCAGAGAATGTAAAATTTGAAGAATCAATTTCTGAAAAATTCGGTCAGCATGGATCTGATTTTAGTGAAGTAGAAAAGTTTGCTACAGGTAAAGTAACTAAAGCAGGTACAAAACGTTTTATAGGTAAACCAGATCCAGGTTCTTCAATGAAGGATGATCTTGATTTCGCATCCGGGGGCCGTGTTCCGTTAGCCGATGGTACAAGGGATGCACTCGACCCTGAACATATGGAAAAAACAGACTGGATTAAAAAAAGAAGACAAGAATTAATTGAACAAGGTATTATTAAACGTAAATCGTTTTCCGAACAAGACATAATTCCTCCTGAAAATTATCTTTTAGAAGCAATTCAAAATCCTGAAATTTATTTCCCTACAGAAAATACTCCAGAAGAGTTAGAAAATATTAAAAGAAATTTAAGATTAAAACAGGAAGTAAAAGACGGCGGCCGTGTTCCGATGATCTTTGGCGGGTCTACGGGATTAAAAGCGATGTGGAAAACGTTATTAAAAAATATCTCTAAAGGAAGAGATAAGCCTGTTCAGAAATTTTTCCCTAAAACGTCCGTTGAAGATAAAGAAATATTGAAGATGGGTGAAACATATAATTTGCCTGGAGCTAAATCATGGTCTTCACAAGAGCTTGCATTAAAGTTGGAAGGTGTTGATCATCTCATAGCTAGACTTAAACTGGATAAAAAAATGATAGAACAGGTGGCAGCGAACAAGGCTATGAAGGATGAAGGACTGGATTTTTTAATGAAACATTTGGAAAAGTCGGATTTAGGGTTTCCTAAATACCTTAACAAATACACTGATATTGATAAGGACATTTTACAGTTGGAAACGATTAAGAAAAACTTAGTTATGAAAGATCGTAAGCTTAACGCAACAGGCGGCCTTGCGCACATGTTAGGCGAATAATGCACATTAAAGATTATAACGATGCAATGAAATTTTTTAGAACTTACGATAGTGTAGCTTCT
>Ga0209644_1000242_pt1 | contig 12272 bp, 17 predicted proteins | sample ETNvirome_2_1000_FD_184069 | JGI IMG/M metagenome (GOLD analysis project Ga0209644, IMG submission 184069) | Marine viral communities from the Pacific Ocean - ETNP_2_1000 (SPAdes) (version 2) | ecosystem: Environmental > Aquatic > Marine > Oceanic | place: Pacific Ocean | collected 2013-06-22 | reverse complement strand
AAACAGCACCCATTCTTACATTTGCGGCAGGGTTGCCTTTATCTTACTATCATTCGTATGGTTGCACCAATGTTGTGCGAGCCATGACCAACATTGCGGCCTTCAAAGGCCAAGCCATGTCGGTTTGGATTGCAGATGAGGATATGAGCGAAGCGGCGAATCATGTCCGCTTTCGTTCACGCATTTATGGCTTCTTTGAAATGCTTGGCCCTTATCAAGAAGTCACGGATGAAGGACGACTTGATACAGCCACAGCCCTGATTGGCAGTGGCATTGCTTATGCTATGAGAATCTTTCAAGACTTCGTGGATTTCGGGATAGAGGATGGGCTTCTTGAAGATGATGCGATTCTATGGGCGCAGGGAACCTTCACAGGGCTTCTTAGCCTTCTCCCTGAATACACCGAGTTGGAGGATGCAATTAACGAGGTAGCCAGCCCTAACGGAACCACCGAGAAAGGATTGGAGATGTTGGCTGACCAAGGAGCCAGCGATACACTCAAAGCCGCTCTCCGAGTGACCGCAGATAGATGCCGGGAATTAGGAAGTCTTAAGTAATTCTGACTTGATTGCGGGTCATGCGTGTCGTGGACACCAGCCAAGGACTGTTCAATGTTGGTGTGCCGGAAGGCTACACTGAGTTTGACCGCGAGGACAATGTGGATTGGATAGATTTTCAATTGGCCACTAAAGGAGTGTTTTCTCCGATTCACACATGGGTCGTTGATGAGTTTATCACCGAAGACTCCGTAGTTGTGGATGTGGGCGCACATATTGGAACATTTACAGTTCCAGCGGCTAAGAAGGCCAAAATAGTGCATTCGTTTGAACCAGTCATTCAGTCATTCCTGAGATTGACTGAGCATATTGAAATGAACAACCTTAGCAATGTGACTCCGCATAATTTCGCTTTGGGAGATTCTCTCACATCAGCGGAAATTGATTATATGCCCATGTTCAACACCGGGGCAGCCAAACTGACTATCAGCCGAGGAGCCTTGATTTTTCATGACCTTGGGGATGAACACGCCCCTCCCAAATATCGTATGTTGGTGAAAACTTTGGATTCCTTAGACTTGCCAGCATTAGACTTTCTGAAGTGCGACACTGAAGGTTGTGAACTTTTAGTAGTGAGGGGGGCCATAGAAACTATCAAGAAGTTCAGGCCAGTTATGGTGATGGAGCATAATTACATCGGGGAAATAGATGAGGTGTTGAAAGTTTTGGCCGACGCGGGAGTGCCCTATGGCTGCACCACCATTCAGGACCCTTCTATGGGTTCAGATGAACCACACACAGATTACCTATACGAGCCAAGTTGAGAAGCATTAAGTATGAAGTATCCCACTCTTGAAGAACATGAAGGACTGCACTGACTTGCTCAATCAGGCCATTGAGCAGTTACCTACTGAGGAACGGACTATCCTTGAGAGTTCGCCTTCAATGCGTAAGGCATGGTTAATGGAGCAATCAGACACGCATAGTGTCGCAATGGAGGACTTACTTTCTGCGTGGGAAAGATTGGAAGCCCGTCAAGACAAGGCCGTTGAAACACTGGTCAATCTTTCTGTCGTTCCTCTTAACGAATATGAACGCATAAGGCAAGAGCAAGAATGGTATGAATCGGAGGTCTTGAAACCATTGGCCATTGCTCACTTGCGCCGCCGGAGGATGGAAAGTGAAGCCCTGACCTATGAAGATGTGAAGGATTGGGAACCCGCAGCGGAATACCTTGAAGAAACTAAGGGATGGGTGGATGCACCCACACAATTTCACCCCAACCGCAAACATCCCTTGAGAGGTGTAGGAAGTCGTCAAGAAGCAGACCGACAGGGAATCCTTGTAACCGAAGTATTCCGTGTAATCAAGTCTTCTAAGAGGGAGGGCATAACCAAGACACAAATATTGCTTAAGATGGGGAAAGATACAGGCCGTTGGCGAATGTCGTGTGACGATGTTTTGCGTTGGATGATGGCTAATAAAAGAGTGGTGAGGGATAACCGAAGTCGCCGAGGGGCCAAGTATTATCTTCCCAAATATGCTGAACACTTGAAAGAGTCTGAGTTCCACCGCACTGTTTATGAGGCTCTCCGTAATGGGCCTCAAACCCGAACTGCTATTGTGAAAGAAACCTGCTATGTTAATCCAAAGGGTCACGCCAAGGTGATTGCCGCCTTGAAACTCCTTGAGAGGGAGGGATTAGTCCGCCCCATTGGAAACAAGTGGGAGATGTGTTAGGTGAGGGTAGGCATAATCGCCCCCTATTGGCTTCCTCATTTTGGAGGGGCTGAACAATATGTTTATCGGCTATGCAAGAGCATGGTGGATAAAAATGTGGATGTGCAAGTTTTCACTGGCACTCCTCGTGATGAGGAGAAGGACAATGGAGAGTTGGATGAAGATATTGTAACTCGTTGGCACCCTTATGGCCAAGTTTATTGCCAAGTATGGGGTGAATACTATGACAACCGGGAAGAAAAGAGAGGAACGCTCCAAGAGGACCAACTATTCCAAGAATATGAGTTTTTCACGGCTGCTGTGGAATGGGCATTAGAACAAGAATTGGATGTCGTTCTCATAAATAACCCCTTAACCCGGGCTATGCACATACAGGCCCGAGAACTCTATCAACAACTGAAGCAGCATGGAATCAAGGTTGGAGCCATCCATCATGACCTTGGATTAAGCATACGCCATGACCTCGTGATGCAATACGCAGACCCAAATGGGGAAAACTTTGGAGATTGGGATGCAGCAGCAGACTGGGTTACTGAAGTTTGGAAACAAAACCTTAGCGAGAACCCATCCCTGCTGTGTTATTACCTCATGGATAGCCCTTTATTCTTTGAACCGGATTTTGTGATTAGTAATTCGGAATGGAGTGAGAGATTCATAGACCCGCTCCACAAAGTCCCCAAGATTGTTCTGCACCCTCTCATGGATGTGGAGAAATGGACTCAACTTGTGGACCATCCCGAGGGATTACAACCCGCCGACATTTTAATGATTAATCCGCAATACCACAAGGGGAGAAGCATTATGGCCAATCTCATACTCGGTGGAGATTCAGATTGGACTTATCGGGTATTGAAAGGAGGGTATGGTGACGCCTTGGCGGAGTTTATTCCAATGGTCGGCAGTAGTAGGGCAGCGGAAAATGGAAATGTGGATTTTCAGGAATATGTGTATGATGTCCGGGAAGCGTATCGCGTTGCCTCGCTCATGTTCTTTCCGAGTCGTTATGAGGGGTATGGAATGGTAGGGGTGGAGCCAATGTTTTGCGGCACTCCTGTGGTTTGCAGTTCCTACCCTGCAATTGTGGAGGCAGTAGGTAGTGCAGCCAAAACTGTATGTCCCTTCATAGATACTGATGAAGCATGGTATGAGGCGGTGGATGATGTTCTCCTTCAACCTGACTTATGGATTTCTAAGGGGTATGAGAGGGCGAGGGAATTAACTCGTCGTCAAGAGAGGGAAGTGTGGGACCTCATTCATTTCTTGGGGGCTTTGGTGTGAATATCGCTGTTTCTATGACCGCATGGCGAAGACCCGCCTATTTTGAACGAGTTTTAGAGAGCATAATAGCAGCCAATGGCACAGAATATCCAATCCACATAAGCATGGACGGAGGCTATGCGGAGTCACAAAAGGTTATGCGTGAATGCGTCAAGCATAACATCCCTAATGCTTCAGTTTATGCTCATGAAGGGAACCTTGGATGTGCAAGCAATACCCATTATGCGTTGGCACGGGCCTTTCAGGACCCAAGCATAGAAGCCGTAATTCACCTTGAGGATGATACTATGCTTCACCCACAATTCTTTGAGTTTATGCTTACCGCATTAGAGCATTACAAGGAAGTTCCGGAAGTCTTTAGCATTAGCGGTTATGCTAATCGTAATCTTCAGCCATTGACAGAAGTTTGGGGTGGAAATAACATAGGCATTAGGCACCGGTTCACTTGTTGGGGCTGGGCTATTACAAGAGATGTGTGGAATGAACTGAAGACCGATTGGTTCGGAGGAACATTTACAGATTATGAAAAGTTTGAAAAGGCCGCCGCTAATGGCATAAATGAGTATATGAACTGTATAAGAAAGGACCCGAAGGGTTCGTGGGCCTTCCCAATGAACCTGCATTGGAGGGGCCAAAGATTTGAAATCGCCCCGGACGAAAGTTTGGTGCAGAATATAGGCGTGGCACACAGCACTTTTGCCACAGGACTCACAAGTGTGCTGCAACATACAGACTCATTTGATACTACCTGCATTTACGATGGTTGGGATTTTGAGATGGCCGATATGGAATTGGAGGAGATGAGATGAATATAGCCATTACACTGACCGCATGGCGCAGACCTGATAATTTAGGAGAAGTGATAAATAGCATAGTGGCAGCCGGAGGTAATGCCTATCCCATCCACATAAGCATAGATGGTGGATTCCCTGACGAGCAAAAAGAAATGATAGAGTCCGTGGCACAAAAGTTAGGAGAATCTCACCTTACAGTTCATGAACACAATATTGGCGCAGCCAAAAATATATCTCAAGTCATTGGCCGAGCATTTGCCGACCCAAACATTGATGCCGTCATTCATCTTGAAGACGACACAGTGCTGCATCCGCAATTCTTTGAATACATGAGTGAAAGTTTGGAACGCTATGCCAGCACCAAGGAGTTCTTTACAGTTTCCGGCTATTCCAACAGTAATCTTCCTTGGCATACCGAGCATTGGGGAGGCAATAATGTGGGATTCCGACCTTGGTTCACGCCTTGGGGGTGGGCTTTGTGGAGGAGAACATGGGATGAGTTAAAGGACAATTGGTTTGGCATTACTTTCCACGACCACCAAAGTTTTGACCCTGCTATGGAATACACCGAAGAAACACTGTTGCAGCAGGGATATAAAGACCCTAAAGGTGGCTACGACTGGCCTATGAGGTTATTATGGCGAAAGAATCGCTATGAACTCGCTCCTGATGAATCATTGGTTCAAAATATTGGGAAGGACCGAAGCCTCTATGCCCAAGAGATGACTCACGCGGCAATACAGCATACCAATCGCTTCTATCCTGAGAAAAGATATGAAGGCTTTGACTTTGATATGGTGGACATGGAGTTATCCGCATTAAGGCCCATAAAAGATGAACGCCCGGTTGAATGGTGGGAGTCACTATGACGGTTACGCTTGTTATGCTTTCTTGGAAGCGCATAAGTAACCTGATAGCAGCAATTGAAGCGGAGTTTGATGGAACCCTCGTTTCCGAAGTAATAGTTTGGAATAATAACCCTGAAGAAGACCTTACAGGAAGGTTACCTGAAAATGTTCGTCTAATTCAAACGAGTGAGGATTTTGGCATGAGAACAAGATTTGGAGCCGCCCTCTTTGCCCATAACGATTGCATTCTATTGCATGACGATGACTTAATCATTCCTACCACTTCTATTCAAACGCTTTACAACCACTGGAAGGATACTCCTGAGATTATGCACGGGATATTTGGAAGGATACCGAAACACGATAATACCTATGCGTCACCCATCCGTGATGGTGTCTGTGAAATGGTTGTGGGACGGTGTATGATGTTACACAGGCAATATTGTGCGGACTTCTTTACGATGGAACGAGAAATGCCCGCCCGAGAAGACCATTCAGCCCTACACGGTCAGGAAGATATTTTGATGTCTTATTATGTGGCGGACAAAGCAGGGAGGCATAACAAAGTCCATCGTGTGCCCATAGAAGAACTTTTAAGTAATGAGTCTATCTGTGAAAGGCCCGGCCATGACGAGCAAAGAACCGAGTTTATGCACAAATGCCAAGTAAAGTTTGAGGACGCCGAAGTTCAGGTAAGTGAGGAGATGAGTGAATTAAGTCAGGATTATTGGGATGCCCAAGCAATAGCAGAAGTAGGGTATTCAAAAGTTATGAATAGAGGGTGGCAATCTGCTCACCAACTGAAGATGCACAATGAGCAAGTGGTAGCCATTGCGGAGTTGCAGGTAATCTCAGGAAACTCGGTCTTAGATATTGGGTGTGGTAGCGGAAGATTAGCCAAAGAGTTGCTCCATTTAGGAGCCACTTCTTTGCATGGATTAGATATTAGCCCTGAAATGCTATCATTTGCTCAAGATGAATGCAAAGAGTTCAATAATGCCACATGGGAACCGCGTGATTTGAAGCAAGGACTATCTCAGAAAGATGGTGCATTTGATATTGCCTTTGAATGGTCGGTCCTATTGCATATCTTAGAGGATGAAAACTTTGAGTTTATCCTGAGAGAAATGGCTCGTGTGGCCTCCAAATATGTAATTTTGGGGATGGACGGCCCGGACACTATTCAGGAAACATCATACTTCAAGAGAAGGACTCGCGCACATCACATACAAACATTAGAGGATGCTGGATGCACCTTGATTTCGCAAATGGATGTTAATGGAGGTCACCTGACCTTAGCGTTATTTGAGAAGCGTTAAGTAGTCCTTCGCAGACTATGATAGATATGGCAGACCGGATGATGAGTGTTCGGGAAGTTGCAGACTTCACCCGAATGAGCGTATCAACCGTGCGGCGATATATTCGTCAAGGACGAATCCCCGCATATAAAATCGGGCAAGGAAAGACCTCGCCCCTGCGTGTAAAAGAGGCTGACTTGCATAAAAGTATGGAATCAAAGCGCATCACTTAAATACTTGAAAACATAAGCAGGGATATGAGCGACATGGAAGTGATAGCCGTTTCATTCGGAGAGGAGGAGTCATCCCAACTCAACGACTTGGAGTATATGGTGGGCTGGTGCAAGCACCGGGGCTATACTCTTGACTTGGATAATGACCACCTCCATGATGGCAATGGTCATGAAGTTACTTGTTCTGTCCTTGGCCCCTACATCGTTTTCAAGGAGAAGGACCAACCTTTCCCACTTATCGTTTTTGACTACATTTTGGCATTAACTGACCAAAAGGGAGTAATCTCTATGATGGAGGCAGATGATGATTCATGGCCAATCCCCGGCACCAAAGCCGACCTTTACATTTCTCACTTCGTTAAGGCTATGGAGGATTCAGAATGACCGACCTCACTTTTGACGAGGAACACGAGCGAACAATGAAGTTCGTCAATAAGGTTTGGGATAAGATGGGCTTTTGTCCTAATGCGGACTCGGAAGTGAATGAGAGCATTGCCGAAGGACTGACCCACATGAAGATTAAGCATGGCAAGCGATACTGCCCTTGTTTCATTGTGGATAAAACGGCAGACGATAACAGGGTATGCCCCTGCAAGCCCGCATTACAGCACGAAATCCCCAATGAAGGCCAATGCCACTGCGGAATCTTCACTCAATGCACAACGGAGGCATAGTAATGGGAACTCGCGCCGTCACACATTTCAAGGAGTCAAGCAATGCTGACCCATTTATGACTCTATGGAGAAAATATGATGGAAACCCCGAGAATCACGGCCTTGATATGGTGAGGTTTATGCAAGGCAAAAAGATGCTTAATGGCTACAATCTCCTTGGCAATGAAATGCACGACTTTAACGGGATGGGTGACCTTGCCGCACAAATGGTGGCGCACTTCAAGACGCATAACCACCCATTGATTGATATTAATGGTGCTATGCTCCCCGATATGACGAAAAAGCCTCGTTATACTGAACCACGCATAGGCAACTTTGAGATTATAGCACCCGGAACCCGACCAACTTCAAACATTCCATATTCATACGGCATTTATCCCGAGGATGGAGAAATCTTTATCAGGGTCCTCAATCTATACGATAACGAATTGCTGTATGATGGCCCAATAACCGAATATCGGTGGCTCAATTACCGGAGTTGAAACGATGCCCCAAATGAAAACTTATCAATGTCTGAGTTGTGACTCAGTAGCCTACCATAAAGGACTATGCCGAACCTGCACCGAATACGATGAATCCGGAAAGGTCTTGAAACCTGTGCAAAGGACGCGTCTAAATGCGGATGGGAGCGTATGGGAAGCCCCGGAGAATCGTATCAGACCTGCTGCCGTCACAGTGGATACCCTGCGAGCGCACCGCAAAGCGCAAAAGAAACTCACCAAGAAACAAAGGGCGCAAGCAGAAGCCCAACAAAAGGCAATGGCCGATGCCATGAAGAAAGAGATGGAGGCCAAAGCCGCCCTTGAAGCCCAAGAGGATGGCTCCGTTCTTATTGGCGAGAGTGAGGAGGAGTAATATGCGTAATCTCAACGAATACCAGCATTCGGCTCGCAAAACTGCTATCTATCCGCATGAGTATGGTATCATCTATACAGCATTAGGACTCAATGGCGAAACGGGTGAAATTGCTGAGAAAGTAAAGAAAGTTATCCGTGATAGGGATGGTGTCTTTGACAAGGAAGCCAAAAACGAGATGGCCAAAGAATTAGGAGATGTCCTTTGGTATGTCGCAAACATGGCCCACGAGATAGGATATGCCCTTGATGAGATAGCCGATATAAACTTGGAGAAGTTAGAAAGCAGGGCAGAACGAGGCAAAATCAAGGGTGATGGCGACAATCGCTGACTTTAAGTATGTCTTCGCACCATTCATGGCCCTATGCTACCTTTGGACTACATACGAGAGTTCCGCAGTTTTCGTAATCGCTTTACAGAAGAAACCGGCATTACCGATGAGATGGTAATTGCTCACCACTGGCAAATCTTCATGAGCCTCAACACGCCACCCCCAAATCCACCCCCACATTATGCTGTCCCCGACCCTTCATATCTTCCCCGATGGCCTGACCGATACGACCCTGACGACGAAGATGATGCCAATGGGTTGATTCCTTGATTATTCTTGATATTGAAACCAAGAACTTGGAACCCATCGGCAACGGGATTCAATTTGGTAATCCCGCCAATTGGCGAACCTCATGTGCTTGTGTCTTAGAAGTAGTAGGTCCTACACCTCAACACATAGAGGCTCATGTATTCGTGGAGAAAGAAATGGTAGCGGAACTTGAGTCCCAAGGCATAGTCTGTAAGTCCTTTGAGCATTTGTCTGATTATCTCAACAATTGTTTGGAGGATGAGTTGCCGCTCTTGACGCACAACGGTAAAGGTTTTGACCTGCCGATTCTGATGAAGGATATTGAAGCAGGGGGAGCATCTTGCCATGATGTTCTCTTGGATTATGACCAACTTGGATTTCACATGGACACAGCGGCCGACTTGTCCCACAAGACCGGCAAAAGATTTCACCTTCAAGATTTGATTAAGGGTGTGTTGGGACCCTCGGCAACCAAAATGATGAATGCTGCGGACGCTCCCATTCAGTGGCATAATGAGAATTATGAGGATGTCCTGAATTATTGCCTGTCGGATTGCTTACTGACATATCAGATGTTTTACATTGCCGCAGATGAAGGAGTTTTAGAAGCCGTGCCAAGTAAAGAGAAGAACGAAGAACGAGTCTTAGTTGAAGATTGGGCCACTTGGTTGGAGTTGTCCGCAAGAACCTTCAAGTAGGCAACCTCCTATTCGGTCACATGGACACAGAAATGTCCGACGATGAAGAAGTCATCATGGCACTTTCCGAATCTAAGAAGACCCGTTGGATGAAACGCATCAAGGAGATACTCTTTGACGATTACCAAGATTTTGCTGATGGCTCTTATCAAGGGGACATTAAGCAAGAGATACTCACCATGATTCAAAAAAACTTTCCTCTCAATGAACCTATTGCGGAAGACGATTTTGGAGAAGCAATAGGAAACTGTGTAACTCAAATTGTGGATTACATCATGAAGCATACCAGCGGAGTGCATGAGCAATTTACCACGCATTTTGCGTTAGACTTTGTGGACCAAACATTATCCAGCATATTCAAAGTAAGCGAAACAGACCCACCACCCGGGCTGCGTGAAGACGACTTCATGTATGGGTGAGCATTAAGTAGGTAATGGAGCAAAGGTGAGGGTAATGGACCCAAGGCACAACTCCGAAGTAATCCTCCTCTCAAAATTGCGTGAAGCCTTGAACGAAGCGTATCGCCAACAACAAATCCACCATGAAGACCGAGAGGAGTTCACCTATTGGCAAGGGAAGGTGCATGGTTTGGAAGAAGCCATCTTGGTGGTGCAACGCTATTACCCCGGAGGTGGGAGTGACGGCATTGGCCCTCGTTCATTGGGATTTTGACCAAAGTTTGGAAAAAGTATAAATAGGAGAACTGCTTCCCCATGACCATGCGCTCCTTCACAACATCACACCGGGTCTTGGACCCTTTGGGGACTTAAGACCCGAGATACTAAATAGTAGGGGATAGAATGAACCGAAGTCTTAGAGAACGGGTCGTGATGGCCTTCACGGGAAAATCACTTAGGGTATGTTGTGACGATGTGGCAAGTTATACCTTCAACAATACGCTCATTGGCAACGCCCTCCATGCCCGAAGCCTTTATGAAGTTCGTGGGAGAAATCTTCCGATGCCCTTCAAACTCCGTCACCGCATCATTATGTTCCTTATGCGAAGGGCTATGAGAAATTATCCACCTACACGGAGCGACATTGAATGAGTGAGCGCAGACCTGACCGAAAAGGGAAGTCGTGGAAGGACAACCGCACACGGAAAATCAAGGAGGAGCGCACTCTTGAGGTTGCAGACATTGACATCCTTCATCTTCAAGGATTGAAGCCTTGCCCTCATTGTAAGGAAATTGTGTCTATGTATGCCGTCAAGTGCAATGAGTGTGAAAAGGACTTGGAACCTGCTCAACCAAACGCTTAAGTAGGTGACGCCTTTAAGTAGTGACTATGACCAGCGACCCGAATATCGTAAATCTCGTGGCCTCCGCCCGCTATACCGACAGTCTTGACATCATTGCGGTGGCCGAAGACTTAGAAATTGACTACGAACCCGAGCAATTCCCGGGAATGGTTTATCGTAACATCAACCCGAAGGTTTGTGTGCTACTATTCCGTTCCGGCAAGGCAGTGGCTACCGGAGCCAAGTCTTACGATGAAGCGAAGATTGCCCTGCGGACCCTCTTTGATAAGTTGGATGTCCTCGGATATGCCCTGTGGGATTACAAAGACGACATCATCTTGCAGAATCTCGTTATCACCCATGATGTGGGCATAACCTTGAATCTCCCCGTTCTCTCCGTGTCGCTTCCAATGGAGCGCACCGAGTATGAACCGGAGCAATTTCCCGGACTCATCTATCGTTTGGAAGACCCCAAGGCCGTATGCCTTGTGTTTTCTTCCGGAAAGTGTGTGATTACAGGGTGTAAATCGGTAGCCGATGCGAAGACGGCCTCGGAAAATCTCACCGCAGAAGTGAAAGAGCATACCACAACAGTGTAGGAGTGGGTGCAATAGCCTCTAAAAGAATATCATGGCCGACACATGGGCCTCGCCGAGTGGACGGTGATATAGCCAATCCCTCGGTTTCATGGAAAGCCAAGGCTTGGGACTATCCAACGGAGATTTCCACCGGACCCGCTGTGGGAGAAACGGAACAGCACGGACTTTTGGCGGACATTGTGGGTTTGTTCCACAATCGTTACCATAAGTTGCGAAAGGTTTTGGAGCGTGAAACGGGCATCAAAACCACTGGAAGCATCACAGAAGTCAAGCATAGTTGGAGTGATTACACCCGCCGGACAGCAACCCTCATTGGAATCGTAGTGGATGTGCGCCGCACCAAGTCGGGCGGACGCATGGTGGAACTTGAGGACACCTCATCAGACACCCTCACAGTTTTCGTGGCCAAAGAAGACCCGGCTGCTGGAACCTTGTTATTGGATGATGTTATCGCGGTCAGCGGAACCTTCAACAAGGACGGCTCAATGTTTTGGACTAATCGGGTGCAGTATCCGGACATCCTTGCCACTAACATGAACAAGGGAGGGGCCGAATATGACCCAGTATCCATTGCATTCATTTCTGATGCTCACATGGGGTCCAAATATTTCATGGAGAAAGAGTGGGACAAGATGATGAAGTGGCTCAATAGTGATGATGAAACAGCCCACAATATCAAATATCTCGTAATCGCCGGAGATGCGGTGGACGGAATTGGCGTCTATCCCGGTCAAGAAAAGAACCTCGCCATCATGGATGTTTATGACCAATACGAGTTCTTGGCACGGAAACTTGATATGCTTCCCGACCATATCACGCCCATTCTAAGTCCGGGGAACCACGATGCCGTGCGACCCGCAGAACCACAACCACTTTTGGAGAAGTTGATACGACAAAGGTTCAACTCCACAATTCATACCGGAAATCCGGGACGAATC
>Ga0209644_1000241_pt1 | contig 12295 bp, 12 predicted proteins | sample ETNvirome_2_1000_FD_184069 | JGI IMG/M metagenome (GOLD analysis project Ga0209644, IMG submission 184069) | Marine viral communities from the Pacific Ocean - ETNP_2_1000 (SPAdes) (version 2) | ecosystem: Environmental > Aquatic > Marine > Oceanic | place: Pacific Ocean | collected 2013-06-22 | reverse complement strand
TTTTCATTACATTTTCCATAACTTCTGCGCCTTGATCGATGTCTCCTCCGCCTGCAGCGCGTACAGCATCTGCGGTAAAGACGAATTCATTTTTACTTAATCTTGCAGGAACGTCATCGGCTTTTTCCTTACCACCTATGGGTACGAATCCACCTTCCTGTCTATAATCTTTTTCCATGCCACCGAGATTCATAAGTCCACCTTCTTGTGCTCTGATTCTTCCGCCTTGAGCTCTCTTTTGAGAACCCCATGGAGGGAGATCGGAAGCGCTTAAATTATATTTTGCTAAAACTGCCAAGTAGTCCTCTTCATTTTCTGCGTTTTGAATGTCTCGAATCATTTGAGAATAATCATATCCAAATTCTTCCGCTTTTAATCTTAAATTGTCAAATTGTTCATCAGGTGCCCATTTACCCATTGCTGACATTGCGAGTGGTGCGGCTGTTGCTGCACCTATTCCTAATCCCCATTTAGCAGCGGTACTTAATGGATTTCCATATCCTGCTCCTATTCCTAATTTTTTAAGTAGGCCAGCTCTTCCAGGATCAAAATCTCCGACTGGAGATGTTCCTAAAAAACCTGCTCCTAGATTACTCATAACAGCTTTTGGACCTAACCATCCTAAACCTTTTCCAGCTCCTACGCCCCATCCTTGTGGAGCTCCAGCCATTAAATTTCCAAGTCCAGCAGTTGCAGCATACATTAATGCAGCTTTACCAATTGGACTCTTAACTATTTTTTTAATGGGTTTTGTAACAGATTTAAAAATACTTCCTAAACCATAAGCTCTTCGACCATCGTCTCCGGCTACTCCACCAAAAGCCATGGGTCGTGGTCCGGGCATCATGGACCCCAGTCCTTGTTGAGGCGCCGTTTCTACTGTTTCTGTTTCTTGAATTTCTTCTTGGCCTCCCCGCATCTGTTGTTGCAATGCTTGGAGGACCTTTTTCCAGGCGCCACTACTAAAGAATTGTTGAAAACTTCCAAATTGCATACGTGCCTGTGGTGGAAGTTTATCCCAAATAGCTTGAGCGACCTGTTGTTCTTTTCCCTCTTCACCTTCGTAGGTAATAGGAGAGGCTCCTGCGTTCAATGATTCTGTAAATGTTTCTTGTAATAAAGCCATAATAATCTCTGTGGTAATTGTAAAAAGGCAGGAATTTCACCTGAGTTTAAACTATTACTTTGTTTTCGCCAATAAATCAAGGGATGGAACTATAATCTTGGTGTCGATTTGAATATCTTTAGGATCGATTCCGAGACTTTTCCATTCTGCTGTGTCTTTATAAACGACTCCAGTTTTCTTGTGTTTTATTGTAGTTTTAGAGGTAGCCTGAACAACGGGGATTTCTTTTCCATTGAGCATTACCTTCTCTGATTTAGATTCGCCATTAAGTTTTTGTGATTTCGTAATCATACCGTCCTTTCCTAGCATATACACTATGTTGTTACCTCTCTTGGTTTAACTTCCATGATCGAGGCGATTACATGGAGCTCATTGGCATCTCCTGCTTGGACCTTTAAGATTTCACTTTCTTGAAGAATCAAAGGTTTATCCAATAATTCAGTTGTTGTATTTGAATCAAAAGATACATCATTAAACAGTTTAAAAACAGCTGAAGCCGTATCCGTTATAGTCACCGTTAAAGTACACGCAGATCCTGCATCATTACAGGCCAATAAACTTTTAACAATAGCCGCCGTCGCTGTGGGCACCGTATAAAGAGTTTCATTATCCGTTGTCGTTAAATCTATTTTTTTGTTTATAAATGCGTTGGCCATTATTCTACGAACCAACTCTGTGCATTAATTTCATCTTTTAAATCTTGTTGAAAGGTAGAGTTAAGTTTATTGATCACGCCGTCTAAATCCCGGACCATGGACATGGATACGTCGGCATCGTACTCTCTACTTGCTCTTGTTAATGTTTGTACTATTTTTGCCATTATTTTATTCCGAATAATCCATATGGTGATTGTTGAGTTGTAAAATCTGTTTTGTCACTTAAGAAATCTTGAGGTATTAGATCCATATTTACGCTTTCATAGCCAGAGAAAGGTATATCTCCTAAGCTTCCTACTTTTGATCTTACTTCAGCAGGAGTATTAAAATCTAATGTTTGTGTTGGCTTGCTAATTAATTGTTTAGCTCCTTGATAGTAATCCTCTAAAGCATCTAATTGTTTATTTCCTCCATATATCATTCCTTCTTTAGCTCCTAAAGCTTTTAAGTCTTCAAGACTATAATTTTTAGCTTCAGCAGGAGTACCGAAAATTAAATTAAGCGGATTCAAACTACTCCAATCAAAAGGTTTTTTATTAAGCACTGAACCTTTCATTACATCTGTATCAGTACCTGCTCTCAGTTTTGATAAGGCTACATCATCTGTCATTTCATCATATAGAGGTTGATTAATACCAGTGATCCCTTGGTTGTTCCAACCCTTCTGTATATCTTGTATTCTATTTGTTGTAATAGGATATTCTCTTAAAGTATCTTGCATAGTGTAATCTTTATCAATAGCCCGACTTGTTCCCGTACTACCGATGCCTGGCATTTCACCTGTGTATCCTAGTCCTTTTAAATTTTGTATAGTCATTTCTGTAATAGGTGCATCTCTTCCTAAAATATTTTGAATTCTTTTGTTTCCTATTCTCTTACTTCTCTCATCTTCATACTCCTGTTGAGTATAATATCTTCCTGTCTTTGGATTAATTCCACCTCTCATTTTTCCAGCCCAATCTTTTCCTATACCCATGATGCCACTTCCAATTCTTCCAACGTTTCCAAAGAATCCTCCTAGCAATCTTAGCGGGTTAAATTTTTGCCAACCACTTTTAGGTTGTTGGTAAGTTCTTCCATAAAAAGATTCCGGCATCACTGTGGAAGAGCCTTTTCTATCGGCTAATATTTTTAATTCGGCTGGAGATTTGGCACCAGGACTGGTAAATCCTCCTGGAGCACTCCATCCTGGATCACTTCCACTTACATCCATAGCAGCACTAATATCTGCGCCCGCTCTATTTTGTGAAGGGTCACTGGAACCCCATCCATTTAAACTCATGATGCCTGAAGGTCCTTTATTCGGTCCTCCTCTCATGGTTCCATACATATCCATGTCAACAAGGGCATCTCTTTCTCTTGGTGTAATATAAGCAAGCTCTGTCATTTCATGATCAGGATCTGATTGCCAATATTTAGGAGCGTTCACCATAGGTTGTTCACCTAAAAAATTCTGAACTCCTCCTTGCATAATTCCTCCGTTATCTCTACGGATTCGACTACCATAGGTATCGGTCCAGTCACGAGCAATCTCTGGCTCGTTGGCCCATAAGTATCGTCTTTGTTTTTCTGATTGAAATGGCATTATCTCCTTCCATCCGCTTGTGTATCTAATCTAAATGTTCCCATCTTCCATGCTTCTGAAGCTCCTGTGTTAGCTACTTTTAATTGAACTGCTCTAGCTCGAGCTCTACAGTCCTGTTTAGTCGTTGACGTCGTAATTGTAAAGGGTCCTAATGAAGAACTTACATAGCTGTCCGTAGGATAATTTTTTAAATTTAAGGTAACTTGAGTATCTCCTGTTTGTGCCAAGAAGTCTGGTATAAATCTACGAATAGACATCAGAAATTCGCCATCTCCCCTGAAGGTAATGCCTTTTTGTTTATCCTGAGTAATATCAAAATCTCCGGATTGAATACTGCCTAGAACATTGGTAGTCGCTCCTGCTGCAGTTACTTGATCGGTTCCCGTTTCATGTTGATAATAAGTTGTAGAGCCTTCCGTATTGCCCACGACAAAAGTATCAGCACTGGATGGAACATTCGTATCAGGATCATAGGCTGTGCCATAAGGCTTTCCAAATACAGATGAGTCAGCCCATGTGGTTCTGGCAAAATCTGTATTAGCATTAGTAACCCAAATAGGTCTTTGACTAGTGGAATCTAAATAATTAAAAGAGACCATTCGATTAATGGCTTCCGAAGAAGAGGTAGGAAAGAACCACATAATTTCTCCAAACAAATTATTCAAGCCACAAAAAATTAAATCTCGGGGCCGTGTATTAATATCATCGTAAACATAATCTTCTACCAAGCATTGCATGGATTCCAGTTTACCCGTGTATCTAAAGAAACCATTTTCAGACATCCAATAGGCTGCACCATCTACTTCGATCGCGGCGTTCTTACCAATCAATCCGCAGTTAGTTCCCACTTGTTCAAAAGCAAATGTGAATGGTTGACCCACATATCTCATTAAGTAAAGTGCAGTGTCAGTCCAAATATACATTGCATCCCGACCTCTGATGGCGCTCACAATTTTTGATCCATCAGTCAGTCTCTGTGTGCCAGCGGTATTGATGGCAGTCGGAGTATATTCGGTCAACGATTCCTGAGTCCCGAAACGAATAAACATCGGGTCCTGAGTCGTTGCTGTTTGTAAAGTTGTTTCTGTTCCTAAAAAAACGATGTGACGATCCGGTGTGGATACCAGCATGTGTCGTGAAGCCGTCGGGACTTGACTTCCTGTAATGGCCGTGGCTCGTGTTGAAGTCGCCGCGGTCAAAGAAGAATCCCATTCAAATGCTCGACCATTATAAATCATAGCAATCACGGTTTGACCAAAACTGTCAATGACCCATAACCCCGGATCAATGGTAAAGTCAGCGCCGGACGCTTTGCCCCATCCAAAATAAGCTGTGGTGTCTTTAACAGTTACTCCTGCAGTATGCTCAGCTCGCGTGGTTCCTCGTTGAGCTCTTGCCCCTCCACTTAGAGTTCCGGTACCTGTATCATTAGCTGTGTAGCTAATTTCTTCAGTTCCTATTAAAACATATCCAGGTGTGGAGACACTAACACTAGTTTCAAATTGTGTTGAGTCAGCAACCACAACTGTTGTCGTTGAATCATCCGGTAGGGTTGTAGATAAAGTTGACGTGGCTGCAACAGAGACCGATCCACTCCATTGTCCTGTTCCAAATCCATGACCTGCGGCCTGTTGTACAGGACCCACAGGATAATATAGTTGAATTCTTATTCCTCCTGAAGCAGTAGTCGCTCCTGGATTAGCGGTTTCCGCCGATGGCATTGTAATAGTGAATGAAGTTCCAGTTGGAACTGATGTCACCATAAATTTTTTATCATTAAAATCTGAAGCTCCATAATTAGATCCAGTAATGGCAGTAAAACTATCTAATAAAACAATATCTCCTGCCGATATGCCTAAAACGGTAGAAGTATTTATAGTAACTGATGTAGTGTTATACTCGGTTTCAAAACAAGTTGTTTCAGTTGTTGTAGATTTAATGGGATGAATATCGTAGAAGACACCACCACTATAAGCGTATAAAATTCTGTTTGTTCCAATGATGGAGTATTTGGTTCCAGCATTATTAATAAGGTGGTGTTGAGCTCTGGCTGCTCCTACTAAAGCATCATCTCCAAGCTGTTCCCATCCTCCTATTTTTTCAGGAGTTCCATAACGAAAGCGCACATTGTCGCCTCCTTGCCATTGGAATTCTCCTCCGGTGGGTGTAACTTGTTTATTAAATCCTGGTAAAAAGCCAATTTTTTGTAGCATAGTGGTCCTCTATTAAAGATTTTATACTATATCCGAGAGCGGAGATCAATTAGTTCTTGTTCAAGCGTTAAGCCAGTATGTTTCATGCCTTTAGCTGGAACAGTCGGTTTGAGATAATAGGCTATATTACCAGAAATAATTTCTCGTTCTTCATCTTTATTGGGATCCACCGAATGAGGAATAAAACTATTAAAAACAATAAGTCTGCCAATGCGGGCTTGAACCTCTACCATATGTTGAAGCGCTCCTTGATTTTCAACTTTGATGTAGGGATACCCAGGTAAAAAAAATTTAATCGGAGATGAGTTAGGAGATGCATTAATAAAATAAATAAAAGAAAGTTCCGGTTTCTCAACTGAATGACAATGTAGGTCATGAAAGCCCCCCTTAGTATATTTTTGTTGCCAATATTCTTTTATATTATAATCATGGTAACCCAATCCTTTGATTATTTTAAGGAGAGCCGGCCTAATAAAAGTAAACAAAGTTTCATAAAAAGGTTTATCTTTTTCTCTTACTCTTAAATAATTATTCTCGTTATTATAATCACGAAAAAGAATAATTTTTTTAAGCCGCATCAATAAAGCGGGAGAAGGATCGGTATCAATCCTTCCTACGTGTAAATTAAAATTATCGAAAGTTGGGTCCATTAAGCCAGATCGTTAAAGTTTTTCTAATCCCTGATTGTATTTTATCTACTTTATGAGGAACATAACTTGGAAAAGCAAGTAAAGCTCCAGGATTATTAAATTCCTTAATACAAAACGGACCTGATTCAAATAAGAAAAAATCTCCTCCTTTGACTTTAGATTCTGATAAATTAAGAAGGCAAGTAAATTTCATGTCATATGCACTAGAACGTCCTGTAGCATCTATATGCCAAGTATATTCTGTCCCTTTTTGATAAACATTATAATTAAGTATTTTTTCGTCCGTTAAAAAATTTAAATCAAATCCCACCTCTTCTTCATTCCATCGCATAATAGCTTCAATACAACTTGAATTTTGTAAGGCATTTCTAATCTTTCCCAACATCACGTGTCTAACCCTAGATGTTTTAGTGGCATTGCCAGCAGGTGAATCTCGCCTAGCCATTAAATGTTTTTTAATCTCAGCATTAATATGCTTGACGTGTTTTAAATCATAAAAAGAAGGAAAAATTCTATATTGCATCAGAAAAATAATTATAATTTAAATATTTTTTATGTGAGATGCCCTCATACCCACTTTTTTTCTTAAAGTTATCTAATTCCACTTTAACCATATTATGAGCTAATGTATTAATACTCTCATATTCATCTTTAATACTTTTAATATTAAAGTGGCCGATGCCATGAAGAATACAGGTAAAATTTAGATCCTCGAACAACAAATAAGTATGATTAAAATCTTCTTTAATGGGTAACCGATGCTTCCACATAGCTAGCTGCTTTTTTAAAAGAGGGGGAATAACAGGTTTTAATTCTCTCCAAAATTTACTATCTTTTTTATTAACTAAATAATGAAGTAGAACAAAATCCCGTGCATTATCAAAGATATGATTACATTTAGCATTGTATTGATCACGATTAAGTTGATCAGTGCTTCCTAAATAATGCATTAATACGAACGACTGATTAACAGCTATCCCTATCTTACTTGTTTCTAAAGGTTCAATAAAATTAGAACTTAATCCAATCGCACAACAATTTCCAATCCAAGGTTTATCTATTTTCCCTGAATCAAATTTAATCTTTTTGGTAGTTTTAATTTTTTGTTTAAGAATTTTTTCACATTCTTTTTTAGCTGTGGCTGCATCTATATATTTATTATTATATACATAACCATTTCCCCAGCGTCCCCACGTTGGTATTCTCCATAACCATCCAGCTGACATAGTCTGGGCTAATGTCCATGCATTATATTCTGGAGTATCAGAGGTTTGAAAAGTAATCATTTCATTCATAGGAAGACTCTCCTTATAAGAAATCCATTGGGCTCCTAATTTACTAATTAATAATTTTTTAAAACCTGTGTTATCTATATAAAAATCAAAAATATGTTTTTGTTTTCCCTTGACATATTGAATGTTACCATCTTTAATTTTCACCTCTTCAATTTTATCTTCTACAATTTTAATATTTCTACTGATGCATACTTTTTTCAAGAATTTATTTAATTTATCAGTATTAAAGTGAAACTGATTAGGATGTTCGGCTTTATTAATTAAACTTTTCCAAGTATTAGGCGCATGAATTTGTTCAGATGAAAAATTATTACTAATAAAATGTCCCCAGAAAAAAGGATATTGAGCTAAAGTTAAACTATATGGTCTTGCCACAATATAATGAAGATAATCTTTACGTGTCCAACCTTTAAACATGGTTCCATGTTTAAAAGTCGCATCAGCTTCAACAATGCAGTCAACCACATTAAGTCCACAAAAATTAGCAAAATCTTTCCAATGTTCCGTAGTTCCTTCTCCGATTCCAATGTTTCCAATGTCTTGAGAATCAACGATAGTGATTTCCTGGTTTTGATAACGCTGTCGTAAAACTAAAGCGGTTATTAAACCTTCCGTTGCGCTTCCAATAATTCCAATAGATTTCATTTATAAACTTTTTCCATGATACTTTCAGATCGAGATATTAACTGATTATATTTCATAAGTAAATGATTATCGAAATGGTTCTCCTAAAAACCAGGCTACCAAAGAATAACGAGTTCCTTTCGTAACGGGAGTTACACGATGCAATACAAATGAAGGAAAAACTAGTACTGATCCCTGAGGTCTAGCAGCCACACATTCTCGTACCACTGCTTTTTTTGCAATTTTAGGAAATTCAAATTGCATCCGTCCTCCTTCATAAGTGGTAGGATCCGTTAAATTTATAGTCATTGATAACTTTCTTGTTTTTCCTCTATAATTTTCATATGGTGAACTTGAAGGATAAGGTTTAGCATCTTGATCCACATGCCACGTATAAAATCCATTTTTAGTATAACGAGTAATCTGAATTGATTCAGTCCAATCAATTTTAAAATTCCAGCCAGCATTACGATTGGCTTCTTCCATATAAGGGTGAATTAAATCAAATAACCATTGTTCTTTAGAAAATTTAACACGGGAATTTCTCGTTTCTTTAAGTTTCTTGAGAGAAAGTTCGTGATCTCTTATACTAGCTTGGAGAAATTTCCTTTTATCTAATTGAATAATTTTTTTGCAGGTCTCTGGATCAACAGCAGATTGAAAATACCAATAAACATTTGCAATATTCATACATTCCGCTTTCTACATTTCATTAGAAAGCATTATATATTATGAAATTATTAAGGTAAAGAATATTAAAGATTAGTTAGATCCCAAACGCTAGTATTGGGATTCCATACATTAACTGCTGTTCCGATTTGGGCTGTGGGAACATTTTTACCTGAAACCCAACGCTGATTAGCTTCATCCCATTTAGGTGCATGTTGAACAGTGACTGTTTTTCCGTGGTCTTCATCTTCAGGATTATCTATCGTTATAGAATAGTCTAGAGCTATGGGAAAAGTTACGGGAGAAATCCATTTACCGGCTGCTTCATCCAAAGTCCAACTGTCAAAAACTCGAGGGGGATAAAAAAGATTATATGTTGAGCTGTAATGATACATTCTTCCTACCTGACCAACCACTGGTTGCCAGACTGAATGTCCATGAATTTTTGTTAAATAAGCAATTCCCACTGCGTCAGATATCTCACCATTTTCATCTTGACAGTCAGCGTGATCTACAACGTGAATACTTTTAACTCGATTTTCAGAATCAATTTTTGCAAAATTTTTATGCATGGAGTTATTGGAACTTGTATTGAATTAATACAATTCCTGTTCCTCCACTACCGCCCGGAGCAATCGTAAAAGCTCCGCCGCCTCCGCCGCCTTTATTATCTTCGCCGTCGAAGTCACCTGTTGCGCCTCCAATTGAGCCTATACCGCCTCCATCGGGACCACCATTAGGGTTGGGATTAGTAGTTGCACCCATACCCGCACGTTGAGCAGAGCCACTTCCGCCGCCCGCTCGACCTGTAGAATCTATAGGTGAGGATGTTGAACCATCTCCTCCGCCGCCACCGGAACTTGATCCAGCTGCGCCAGCGCCACCTGCACCTCCGCCTCCGCCTGCAAACCAATTCGGTGTAGAAGGAGTTGAAGCTCCGCCATCATTTCCTTGAGAGGGATAAGTAGGAGTTACATCAGGATAATTTCCTTCTCCTCCTGTCGTAGATCCAGCTCCACCCCCGCCTCCAGAGCCGCCTTGAGCACCGTTGGCTGAAGAATTTGCGCCACTACCTCCGCCTGCGGCACTTAAAGTATCGAATGTTGCGGCTCCGCCATTAGTTGCATTATCTTCGTTGTCATCACCTTGTCCTCCAGCTCCAATAACAATTGGGTAAGTTCCTTGAGAAAGACTGTGTTGATAGTCACCATTATAAAGATAACCACCTCCGCCAGAACCTGCCCCATGTGAATGTCCTGAGCCGCCTCCGCCAGCAACCATTAAAAATTGAACTTTCTCACCGTAAGTTTCATCATATCCGATAGTGAAAACAAATTCACCATCAGATGTAAAAGTATGAAGTTTATAATCTGTTTGAACTGTTGTGATTGTTCCACCAGTTGCTGATGGAAATTCTTGAGAAGGACCTGTTGACCCTCCACCAAAACCTAACCAATGATATCCGAATCCTGACATTTATCCTCCTTATGCGTCATTAGCTGCATCTGTAGTGAAGAATAATTTAATTCCTAGTAATCTTGCATCCGCTGTTTGATCATCTGCGGATATGTCTCTGTTAATTTGGAAAGACGTCCATGTATCAACAGCAGCATTAGCAATGGTTACTGCTCCACTCTCGACATTTACCATTAAATCGCTTGCGGTTCCACTTGCGGCCAACGGAGTGTTAGCTACTTGAGTTCCAAAAGCTGTATCAATTGCTGCATCGTTCGCTATTGAACCTCCAGCTAATTGAAAACAAACGGTTCCAGCATTTGTTCCAGTTACGGACCAAAATGATTGAAAAGTTACTGTGCCTTCATCCCAAGATTTAGGGAAGCACACAGCAAATTGTGCGTATTCATCTGAACTTGGATCAAAATCACACGCTTTAATTTCGGGTCTTTGAGCTGTACCTTCTACTTGCGCTACAGCCGCACAGCCATTTGTAGTTGTTGGATACATCGCTAAAGCGGGTACCCATATAGTTTCTTTTCCGGCAATTTTTACTGCTGCCGTTGCATCTGCTGCGTCAGTTGCTGTAACCACTCCTGTACCATCTGGCGTAAGCGTAATATTTCCATTAGACGCATCAGTTATAGTTATTGTTCCTGAACTTGAGCCTTCATTTGTTGATAAAATTAAATCATGAGCACCCTTGGAAGTAAGAGTAGCATTGGCTGCGGAAGAACCGACAGTAATGACTCCTGATCCCGCAGGTCTTAATTGAAGATTAACATTAGTTTCTCCCTGTGCTTCAATAATTGGGCCGGCAGTTCCTGTTGCGGCATTCGTGACTTTAACTTCATTAACAGCTGAGGAAACAACCCCAAAGGTTAATAATTCATTTGCATTACTATCCGCAATGTATTGACCATTGGTAAAACTAATGGCCACATCTTTCGAGGCGTCAACAATATCTGAACCATTATCATAAACATACGTTATTACTGGTGCGCTTGATTTGTCTGCTGGAAGTGGTCGTAACGCAATTCCTGTAGCTCCTGTAACTTTAAAAGTTAAAGTATAAGCTGAGCCACTTCTGTTTGTTTTATCAACAATAATAAATGCTTTTTCAATATTTGCTGCAGGTGAACCTGCTTGAGCAGGAATATCTAAAACTCTAGTACCTGCTAATGTTCCTGTTAATTCTATAATATAATTTCTGGCATTTGAGCTTGAACCACTTGTCATTGCAAGTGTGACGTCGGCACCCGCCATATCAATGGAAATCCAACCCCATGTTTCTGCGATTAAATTTAAATTTGTATTAGTTTTGGTACCCCATGTACCGGCATTTTCACCAGTTGCCTGTAGTTCGATACCTAAATTATTATAACTTGAAGCCATCTATTTTTCTCCTAAGGTGCTGTTACATCTGTATACGTAATATTTGACCCTGTGTCAATATCCGCATATGCAAAAATTCCACCACCGCTGGAAGTTGTCATATCAGCGACGCTGGCTGTTACAGAAACTCCCGTTAATCCCATCGTCATTTCAGTAGGACTAATGGATCCTACACTGCCAGTAGCTGACACTCCTGTCAAGCCCATAGCCATTTCAGTAGGACTAATTGATCCTACACTAGCTGTGGCAGAAACACCAGTAACATCTATTAATTCTACACTGCTAATTGTAACGCTTCCAAGCGAAGCTGTCGCAGAAACCCCATCTGGGAAATCAATCCATGCAAAACCAAATGATCCAACTGAAGCAGTTGCTGATTGTCCGGATAATCCTTGAGTATGATCGGCTCCAGCATTAATAGATAAAGATCCTAGAGAAGCAGTTGAACTTACACCGGTTGGTGTTTGAGTAGATGAATATTTAATATCGGGACTTCCAAGAGAAGCTGTTGCTGAGACTCCTGTTAATCCCATTACATCGGCAACTTCTAAAATAAATTCGCCGCCCCATGAGCTTCCACCCCATGTTGGATAACCCCATGTAACTGGACCTGCTAAAGCACTAGCT
>Ga0209644_1000240_pt1 | contig 12358 bp, 14 predicted proteins | sample ETNvirome_2_1000_FD_184069 | JGI IMG/M metagenome (GOLD analysis project Ga0209644, IMG submission 184069) | Marine viral communities from the Pacific Ocean - ETNP_2_1000 (SPAdes) (version 2) | ecosystem: Environmental > Aquatic > Marine > Oceanic | place: Pacific Ocean | collected 2013-06-22 | reverse complement strand
ATACCTTTTCTTTAATAAGAACCATATCCTGCGACAGGCTGAAGGTACGCGAAAGCGTCCATCCTCCAAGGGCGATGAGAATAGCCAACAGCGCAGTAATAACTTTATCATGCATATTAGTTACAATTGTTTTTATCTACATCAATAGGTTGTTCACCTTTATTAAATATCCATAGCCATGATGAAATTTTAGTTCCATCTTGAGTGTAGGTACATTTTTGCCCAACTGAGCAGGCGCTCAAGGCAAATAATAAAGCTAACAATAAATATAATTTTTTCATTGACATGATTCACATTCTCCTGTGTCGTCGATTATCACACCACCACCTTCATACGTAGAGTCTTCTTCTCTACCATTACACTCACAGTTGGTGCATTCATTTTCACTGCCTGCTTGTGTACAGTGGCACATTTTATTACATTTTTTACAAAATCGTTCAGTCATTTTTCTCCTTAAAAGAGTCTGCATAGTCAGCCATGGCTTTTTCGTCAGCTAAATATTTTTCCTCTTCTTCATCTTTGGTTTCCTCAATATCATAGAAGAACCTATCGGTATCCTCCGTTTTCCATTTACCTGTGTCTTCTACATTCCATTCTGAAGTTTGAACCTTCCAATCTGGTACTTCGTCTTTTACTGTGAACGAAGGGATATCCCAAAGGATACGATTGTTAGGTTGCGCAGCATAATTTCCATCTTCTAATGCCAAGATGTGAGCGCACTTATGTTCATGCGGTATTTCAGAATGATCTGTATCTACTATATTACTCTCTGGATGAGCCCAGTCAACTGTAAAAAGATATGCCCCCGGGTGGGTTTTCTTATCTTTTCCAAAAAACTTTCCAGACTGTGCATCTAGGATATCAAAAGAAGTGACAGCAGGATAATAACTGAAACAATTCCAAAGCTCCAACTCGTCCAGTCGCATCCGAGGAACGTCGGCTGCTTTGAATCCTCGTTGAATGAAGGCCGAAATAGGGAGACGATAGAACACAGCACCGTTCTCCATAATAGCATGAAAGAGGATCGGACGTCCTGTAATAGACGCCAGGCCAAATATAATGCAGTCTTCAACTTCTCCATGATGATCTTTAAGATCATAGAGATACTCTCTCCTGATCTGTGAATACATCACAGGAATGTTTGCATTTAGATAGGCCATACCTCATATATTTCCTAGTTTACTAAAAAATATATAGCAACGATTACTACCACTGTAGCGATAGCTACCTTTGGATGAGCTTGTGCTAGTGCCCATACTTGTTTTACTTTGTTCATAGTTTTCTCCTATTTTTAGTTTATTATATCTATATTTTAAACATAAAACAACGCCCATATGTGACGATTGAGTTTACATTTTTATAGTGTTTTAATACTCGGGTCAAAGGCATAATGACTTGTTCCTTACAAAAAGCATCATCCCCCATAAAATATCCCCCCGATTTTATTTTAGGATAATAAGCTAGAGCTTCATTGTAAGTTTGATCCTCGTCCATCATCGCGTCAAAAAATATAAAATCTAAACTTTTATCTTTTATTTTTTTCACAGCCTCTAGAGAATCCGCTTCAATTATAGTAACTTTATCTTTCATCCCTGAATGCTTAATTCTATGAAGAGCAGTCAGTTTATTATATTCCGAATCTTCATCGGACACCGTATATACAGGTTGATAATTTGGTTCTCTGCTTAGATAATCAGTGTAGCCCTTCCAGTGATCTACACCATATAATTTTTTTATACTGCAGTTATGAAGGATAGTCATCAAACTTGAACCTTGAAAAACACCTAGTTCTAGACCCACTAGATTTTCGCCTAGAAGATTGATAGCCATAATTAAATTTGTGACATCTGCTTTATCATGATTTTTAAAGCTATAGGTCATTTTATTGTACCCCAATTTGGTCCGGATTCATAGTCTACTTTATTAGGAACTTCAAGGTCTACTGCATCTTTCATAATCTCTATTATTTGTTCTGCCTGGGTATCACTTTTTACGGAAATATCTAATTCATCGTGAACTTGTATGTGAGGAATAATACCTTCTTTATATAGTTCTAACATAGCCTTCTTGGTCATATCCGCCGCTGATCCTTGAATTAGTTTATTTAAGGCTTTGTAAGTAAAGGCTCTTCGAAAAGTATTTTTATGCCAATAATTTTTTTCAGATTTTCCTTCAGATGTTTTTAGAATTTTTCCATCTTCGTCTTTTAAAAATTCGCCCATTTCTTGCAGTTCTAACATTCTTTCTCTGTCTTCCGGTCGAACATATTTTCCCCAGTCATGTCCTCGAAGGATGGGTTCATATTTAGGAAATCTACAATACCTTTTTAACAATGTTTTTATTTTTCCTTTGTCCTGGGAAATATTCATGACTTGATTAGTCAGTTGTTTTACAAAAGGAACTTTAAGATGATATTTATTAAATAATTCCGTAGCTTTTTCTTTAGATACACCTAACTCTGCTTGGAGTTTTGCTTTACCCATTCCATAAAATAAACCTAAGTTAATTGTTTTAGCTTGGTGTCTAGGAATCTTAGCCAAGTCCGCTACTATTTGATGAAAGTCTGTGCTTGGATCAGTATCATAAGAGTCCGCAATAGGATTAACAGAAGCTAATTTAAATTTTAAGGCGTAATGTGTAACAAGTCTTGGTTCTTGTTGCGAGTAATCAAAACAACCCCACGTGCATTCTTTTTCTGGTAAAAATAATGATCTAATCTTGGGGCCTAAATCAGGATCGCGTGCAGGAATTTGTTGAAGGTTCGGATGAGAATAACTAAATCTTCCCGTCACTGTTCCACCTTCATCCGATCTTATCTGATTAATATCTGCATGAATTCTTCCACAGTATTCATGATCTAAAATGGTATCTATAAAGGTAGTGTTAACCTTGTTTATTTTTCTAGCTTCTGCTATCATCTTAACTAAAGGATGTTCACAAGTAGAAAGGAAATTTTTTGTAAATGAAGGAGAGTTTGTCTTTTCAGTACGGTCGTATTCTAGGTGCAGCTTGTCAAAAACTTTGGCAATCGATGCTGCTGCCCATAATTGAACATCTATTCCTGTTTCTTTTTTTATTTTGTGGAGTAACATTTCTTCTTGTAATGTTAGCTGTCGTTTCAATTCATGAGCTCTTTGAACGTCCACTCTCACTCCAAGAAATCTCATGTCAACCAGACAGGGAAAAAGATCAGTCTCCAAATTAAATATATCCTGTAAATCTTCTTCAACAATTATTTTTTTTAACTTTTGCCATAGTTCTAGAGTGAGCTCGGCATCTTTCTCGGCATAAGCTCCTACTTCCATTGCTGGAAGTTTCCACATATCTTTTTTAGGATCTAACCCTCTTTCTTTAGCAGCTTTACTTAATAATGCTTCACTCTTTCCTTTATTTAAATGATGCCAGGATAAAGTATTAAGAGTATATGAAAATCTATTCTCATCAATCAGTGACGAAGCAATCATGGTATCTAATATTAAACCATTAATTTTAAAACCTAATTTTTTTATCCAACAGACATCGTACATTGCATTGTGAAAAATTTTATCAGCAGGAGATTCCAGAATATCTTTAAACCACTCTAAAGTTTTTACGCGATTTGAATTGGGACCTTCTCCGTGAGCAATAGGAAAATACCAGGAGCCTGTTGGAACCGCAACTGCGATGCCTACAATTTCTCCTTCATTTCTCAGAACTCCGGAACCCTTTGATTTTAAAGAAGGATCTCGTGTCTCTAGGTCAATTGCTATTTCGTTAAATGATCGTAAATCAGGATACTCAGTGTGAGCAACCCATTCAGTTTGAGGTAGTATCATTTGTAATCTCTTTCAATAATCATTTCTATAAAGTGAATTGCTTTTTCTAAATCTTGTCTCTTTCCTTTCAACCTGTGTCTCAAGATATATTTTATAACGCATCCTTCGGGATAAAGCAACTCGTTTTCAATTACAAATTTACTTGGTTGAATTTTAAATTTTTGATAGTGTGATCCCCCGATTTGTTTATCATAAGCTTTGCTCATAGTGAATAACCCTTCCTAGCTATCTTTGCTTTTAGTTTATATAAATTATTTTTTGCTCTTGTTGTTCCTACATACCATACTCTATGCTCTTCATCAGCTTTGTCCCTACTTCTTCTCATAGCTTTAATAATTTTATCACCTAACTCTAGACTTAAAATTACATTGTCTTCCTCTCCTCCTTTTATAGCATGAATAGTTGATAGAAAAATTCTAGCCTTCTCTGTTAATTTTTCATTCTTCTCTAACATATTTCTAATGTAAGTTACTTCTTTATCACCTGCTTTTGTAAAAGCATCATACCATTGTTGTTTAATATTCCATTTTCCATCCAGAATAAAATCTTGAATGTCTTTTATTTCATGTGTCTCTAGAACTTCTCCCATTGTCCATCGAGTATAACTTACAGCTGCTTTGTACAATCTTACTTTAAAACTTTTTCCTTTTTTAGTTTCAAAATATAAATTTCTTTTTACTAACTCTTTCATTAGGTTAAGGAGAATATCTTTTCTCCTAGCTAAAATTAACCATTTGTCTTTAGATAAATCTACTTGACTAAGGTCAGTAATGTATTGAGAAGACCCCTCTACATTCCTAGGAAGATAAACTTTTTGTTTCCTGAGGCCTGATATACGACTCAATGGTATTTCAGATTGCTCCTGAATAGCTTTAGAAATTCTTTTAGAATATTTTAGGACTCTTTCCTTGTCTGGCTTTTCATTAATGAATCTATTAACATCGGCGCCAGCCCATGCAAAAATAGCCTGGTCATCATCGCCAGCTAAATACATATCCTTAGTATATTTTTTAAGCTCATCAAATAATTTCCATTGTAAGGGAGACAAGTCCTGGGCTTCGTCAATAAAAATAGCTTCAAAGGTAGGCAGTTCTTTCTGAGAAACCATGGTTATAATATCATTGAAATCATAAAGTTTACTTTTCTCTTTGTATTTTAAATAATTATCATAAATATGTTCTAGTGTTCCCCATTCTATTGCTCTTCTATCATGTTCATTACGATCAAATTCTTCTCTGATCGTTACATCCCTATTCATTGCTCGACCAATCATTTGAAAATAAGGATCATTACAACTTAAAAAATTAGTTTCTTCCTCATTAAATTTATCCACATAGTTTACTTTAATCCCTAATTTTTTTCCCAGTTCCTCATAGTGATAGGGTTGCATTATATTTTCTTCTTGTAATCCTAATTTATGATAGGCAAATGAATGAAGAGTTTGAAAATAAGGAATCTCTTTTCTGTTGACTCCAATTCTTTCACGTGCTTCTGCTGCAGCTTTACGAGTAAATGCAAAGTATCCTATTTTATACAGTGGCACTCCGGTACGAGCATAAGCTTTCACCCTACTAATTAATCTATGAGTCTTGCCGGTTCCTGGAGGTCCATAAAATTTATACAATGTCATTTTTATCTTCAAACTCTAGTATTTCTTTTGGCGGTTCGTCTTGTTCAAAGGGTTTCATGTCAAGCTCTATGCATCTCACAATATTGGATTTAAATATTCTTTTTTGAACGTTGATAGCTTTAAATATATCGCAAATCATGGTGCGAGTCTCTGCTTCACCTATTTTCCACTCATGAGTTTTTAAATCCTCATAGTATTTATTAAATAAAAAATAAGCTTTTTCGTTTTCTATTAAAACTGACCCAGTTTTAAATGCATTGTATGTGTTTGCTTTTGTATTATTTAAAAAATCTTTAGTTAGTCTAAATAAAATCCCTGCCGGCTGAGAGTCTGGATCAGGTGTTTCTGTATTCATTTGTGGCCACACCATACCCATCATACCCTGAAATTCTTTTTTTGTAAGTATGGGGGGAAGTATTGCAGTGGCTCCCGCAATTAATACTCTTAATTCTTCTTGTAGCATTGCTTGTTTAGTGCTTTCTGCCCGCACTATTTTTATTTTACCAGTAGGAAGTTTAACACTTAAATCAAATTTGGGTTTGGGACGATAGTCTATTTTAGTAATACTAATAATTTCTGGCCACTCTAAATTTGATTGCTTACTTACCCCAAACTTTCTACGCAGACATGTGGGTTTAAAACAGTGACTTTGGATAGGTTCTTCATGACATAGATAGCCTGCAGTATTTCCTTTCCAATCTTTTATTTTTTGTAGAACTTTTTTGTCCCCCCAGGTGTTGTCATATTGCAGATACTTTCTTCCGGCGTCTTCAACTTTTTTTTCCCAGCTATCAGAATATTTCTTTTTAGCAAAGACCATATAGTTATATAAAAATCTATCTCGTTCATCATCAAGTTTAGTATTATTTTTTTCCAGACCCCCACATATAATTCCTAAACAAGGAGGTCCATCTTTAAATTCTGGGGACTCGTTTTTTAAAGCTCTTTGAATAAGAGTAGCTCCAAAATCATTAAGAGTCTTAGCTGTTTGTACATTAAGTTCTACGGCCTTCATAAAAGTTTCAAATGTCAGCTCATTATTACTAGTGTCTACCGCTACACGATCATTACTATTATAGTAAGGAATATTAATAAAGTTACCTGAAGATCGTTTTCCTTCCGTAGTTTCTAGTGATGTTTGTTTAGGATAAATTTCTGTCTTTGCCGGGAGACTAAAAATAAATAATAAGCTGTCTAAAAATTGTCTAATATCACTTGCTTTAATTCTCTCTTGTGTAAATACATATATATGAAGTCCCCCACTTTTAGATTTAATGGGTATAACTGGTAGTTCTTTTTCTTCTATTATTTTTAAATATTTTTCTGGTTTAAAATCGGTGTAATTCTTAGGGTCAATATCTATAGCACCAAAAATAGCTAAGCCGTCATCATCACAGGGTTGAATACCAATAGATTTTTTTCCATTTAGATGGTCAATATAATCTTGATCATTTATTGGACGCCTAGCCCACCCATAATCTTTTGGATCAAATCTTATTTTTCCAGCTTCGTCCTTGTATCCTTTACTTACGTTGCAGTATCCATAATTACGTTTTAGCCCTGTAAAATATTTTATAAATTCTTTCTCCATAAGTTTTAGAGGCGCCTCCACTCTCGCTTCAGCGCCCCCGCATCGACAACATCCTCATATGATTATGAGAAATATGAGGAATTAGACAATTCCTTCTGTTGACTTAGGTTTATCGTACTTAGGTTTAGCACTTCCCTTTACTACAGTTTTTTGTAACTCGGAAGCAGCTCTATATAAGTCTCCATCTTTTTGCTTCGATGTATCTAACATTCTAACTTTAGATGGTCTGTATACATGCCAACTTTTACTTCCCACTGTTTTACCAACTGTTTTTAAGTTGAATAAAGCAGAGTAAGCTGCAGGTTGGAATGTTCCTTTAGCATCAGTTATTCTTAAATTGGTAATTAAATTATTTAATTCTCTCGCTGGAGAAAGATTTGATGACCTCATTGGAATAACGGCTGGTCTATATTCCTCACCCATTACAACTACTACATAAAAATATGCAGTTTTTTCCACATAGTTGCCATTAGGTAATCTATATCTACCACTCCGTTCCTCAACTGCATCTTCTGGAATATTTACATGAGTTCCAACTGGTGCTGACGCACTGTCTCCTCTTTCTTGCCATTCAGGAAATCTAGTTTGTGCGTGGGCAACTACAAGATTTAAACCTTCATTACCATCAATGAGAGCTTTTCCGATACCGGTTCCTAATATCATTCCTGGCTTAGATCCTTCTACATATTTTGGATCTCTTTCATTACACTCTGGTGAAAGTTGATGAAGAATTTTTAAAAGAGGTGTTGATACATCCTCTTGTCTTATTTCTTCGGTTCCTTTTCCAGAATCTTCTCTTAGATTAACTACAGCAAGAGAACTGCTGTTTCTTTTTTCGACTTGACTATTCATATATCCTCCTATTAGTTTATTAGTTTAGTAGTCTATTTTTTACCTTTTAGTTTTGTTTGAGCGCCTTCAAAAGTATGAAAAAATTCGTCTGGAATTTCTCCACCTTTTTTATGTCGTTCTTCCAAAGTTAATCGGAGGGTCGAGGCATGAACTGCAACTTTTTGTTGAGGTTCATACCCCTGACCTCTTGCAAGGGTAGCGTATTGCTGCGCCTTGTTGTCTTCGTTACGACCAAAGGCTACTGTGATTTCATTCTTCACAATATCCCCTAGTTCGTTTTCTCGAAGCCAGCTAATTGCTTCAGCTTTTTTATCAGCTTTAATTGAAGCACCATAAATTTGTTTAACAGAAACTTCTGAACCATCTCTAAGTTTTAATGTACTCAAATTCATTCGTTCCATTATTTGAGGGATTACAATCCCGGATTGAATTTTTTCATCTTCTTTAAGTTCTTTTATTTCTTTGTCTTTTTGTTCCAGATTCTTATGAATACTCTGTAATTTTTCTATCTCTACAGATAATTCTTCTGGATTAATTATGTCACTTTGTGACGGGGCGTCTTGTCTTAGATTTATACTCATGTTCTTTCCTATGTTAGTTTAGTAATTTAAATTTAATTTACATTAACTTATATATAGGAGATTTCTAGAGTGTCAATACTATTTTTGAAAAATATTTACTTCTATGGGATAATAGGTTTTTTCTTGACGGTCCCACTTTAATAATTTGTACTGACCATTAGTAAGATCGGACACAATGGAGCAGGTTACGCCAATAATAGCTGGATCTCCTGATAATAAAAGATAGTCTTCAGAGGTAATATTTTTTAAAAGAGTTCTTAGTTTTTGAATTAAAGGTCCTGGAGATAAAATCATTTGTGAATATTCTGGCAAGAGGGTCACAATTTCGCCATATTTCTGGGCCCCTAAGATATTATATTTAGGCTGACCTTGTGTGGTACCTGGTATTTCTTGAATTAAATAAACTTTACTCATTGACTTTTTTCTTTCATTATATATATACTATTTTCAGAAAGAAGAGCAAGTTATGTTTTACAAATTTAAGACTAAGCCATATGAGCATCAACTTAAGGCATTAAAAATGTCTTGGGACAAAGAAGTCTTTGCCTATTTTATGGAAATGGGTACAGGAAAATCTAAGGTATTAATAGATAATGCTTCGATGCTTTATGATAAAGGCCTTATAAATGGGCTATTATTAATAGCCCCTAAAGGAGTTTATAAGACATGGTATGAAAATGAAATACCTATTCATATGGCAGATCATATTGAAAAGAAAGTCGTTCTCTGGAAAACTTCTGACATTTCTATTGAATATAAAAAGAAACTAAATACTCTATTTGATACTGGGACGGACTTTCATATTTTACTTATGAATGTAGAGGCTTTGTCTTATGATAAAGGTCTAGAGTTCGCTTATAAATTCTTATCGTGTCACAAAGCAATGATAGCAGTGGATGAATCTACTACTATAAAAACACATAATACTAAACGTACAAAAAATATTTTGAAATTAGCTCCGCATTCTAAGTACAGAAGAATTTTAACTGGGTCTCCGGTTACTAAATCACCTATAGATTTGTATTCTCAATGTGAGTTTCTTGATTCCTGGCTCCTGGGGCATAACTCTTATTATACTTTTAGAGCTCGCTATGCCGTTATGAAAACTATTAATATAGGCTCCCGTTCAATTAGTGTTGTGGTTGGCTACCAACACCTTGGTGAATTATCGGATAAGCTTAAACCTTTTTCGTATAGGGTTTTAAAAGATGATTGTTTAGATTTACCTAAGAAAACATTTATGAAACGTCATATCACTATGACGCCTGACCAACAAAAAGTTTATAGACAAATGAAACAAAATGCCATTGCGCATTTAAATGGAAAAGTAGTTTCTACAAATACAGTTATAGTTCAATTGATGAGACTGCATCAAATTACTTGTGGCCATTTTACAGCTGATGATGGAAGCGTTCAAGAACTACCCTCTAATAGAGTAGATGAGTTGATGGATTTAATTGATGAAGTAGAAGGTAAGGTTGTTATTTGGTCTCATTATCAAAAAGATGTACAACGCATAATAAAAAATTTAGTAAAAGAATATGGAGAAGAATCAACGGTTGACTATTATGGGTTGACCCCGGATAATGAAAGACAAGGACATATTAAAAGATTCCAAGAAGATCCTAAATGTAGATTCTTTGTTGGAACTACACAGACTGGTGGGTATGGAATAACTTTAACCGCTGCAAGTACAATGATTTATTTTTCTAATGGATATGATTTAGAAAAACGTCAACAGTCGGAAGCAAGAATAGATAGAATAGGTCAGACAAAACCTATGACTTATATTGATTTAATTTCTGAAGATACAGTTGATGATAGAATTGTAAAAGCTTTAAGAAAGAAAGTAAATATTGCTACCCAAATTATGGGTGAAGAATTGAAAGCCTGGATTTAAAATATAAACCCCTTGATATCTAGCACCCTTTCCAGAAGAACTAAGGATACAGCCCCCACTGTACCTAATAATACCCAATAGATTTTATCTATCTTGCCACCCAATTCATGAATACCGTTGTGCATATGATACTGTGATTTTTTAAGTCCTTTGATGTGACCATATAGGGAAATGATATGTTCTCTAGTACTTTTGGGTTTGATTTCCATTATGTTATTGTGCCTCTTTGTTTTCTTTTCATAATTTTTTCTTCATTTGTTAAATAAGCCTCTTCAGTTGGTGTCAATCCACTAGCTAATAAATTGGTCTGAGATGCCTCCATCGCTTGACCCTCCGTAATAGTTTGAGGGTTGGGCATCGCTGAAGTTACCTGAGGAGGTAATGGTGGTGTAGCAATTTCTTCGGTTTCTTGTACTACATAATCATTAACATCCACGTCAAATTCATCATTTAAATTTAAAGTATTTAATTCAGCCTTAATAGCTGCGATCACTGGCAGTGCTTCAGAGATTGCATTTTCAGTTTTAATACCATCTACTGCTCCTCCTGTAGAATAACCTTCGGCTAGATTAAAGTTGTTTTTATAGTTACGTTCTAAAGCTCTTAGACTAGAGGCTGCCTGTGCATAGGCATTAGGTTCCCCTAAGTTCATAGCAATTTCTCGGAACCGAGCGATGATATCTCTTGAAGGATAGTAAGGCATAAACTTACCTTTTTTTAAATTATTAAATGTAATCGGGCTGAGTTGTCTGGCTTTAAATTCTCTTAATAGCTTGACGTTGTTAGTCCCTAAAATACCTGCTGCTTCTAAGTCTTTAAACATTTCTTTTTGAACATCGAATCTGGCTTTGTTGGAAGCAATATATCTTGTAATAATATCATTAGATGAGATAGAGCCTCCTCTTAATAATCCAAAGAAGCCTCCAGTAAATTCTCTTCTTGCATTTCTAATTCCTTGTTGGAAACCTGAGATTTTAAAGCCCATTGCATCTATAGGATCCACAGATATTGGTCTTAATCCCATCAATCCTAATACCTGGTCATTAATTCCCAACGTACTCGTGTCTAAATATTTTCCTCTTTTAGTTGGTTTATCAAAAGCAGTCTGTCCTAATCTTTGGAACTGTTTATAAGAAGGTGCTAATGCTTCAATAGCATGCATTATTTTAATCTTGGCTTTATCACCAGATGAAGTTTGATCAGTATAAAGTAGTCTTCCGTCTTTAGTTCTTCCTCTTCTATATGTAATATCTGCAATTGCTTCAGTCCAAATAGATTCAGAAATAAATGGATTCATTAATTCTGCTCCTGCATCATCAAGTCCGTTTACAAATCCTGTTAGAAGAGTCTCTCCATCTTGCGTTCCTTCGTTAATATTATTAAAGAGAGTTCGAAATGGTCGTGCAATTACATCGTACGCATTGGTATGACTGAAATCCATGTACTTTAATTCTCCTGTTTTGTCATCTCGTATTGGAACGAGTGTAGAATTTTTAGACCATTCAGGAACAAATCTTCTTAAAGCATTAATTTCATCTTCACTTACATCATATAAAGCTTTAGCTCCCTCCACTATTGCGGTAGGAACTACCGTTAAAGTAGTCGCCATACCAGCTGCTCTCATGAGTCCAATTCTATAAAGAGGATTATTATTTTTAACAAATCCTTTTCCTATTTCATAAACAACTGGAGCTACATCACTTCCTCGTACGGGTCTAGAATGTTTTAGTTCCTTAACAACAGTTTCAGCTATATTCCCTGTCGTTCGGATCATTTCTGAAGGGAAAGACATGAAATTACCAAAAGGTAATACTCTAGAATTTTTTACAAAGTCTCCAACGTAAGCATAGTTAGGAACATTATTTCTAACAAGCTGAGCAGTCATTGCTTTAATTTCATTAGGCGTAGGCATCTTACTAATTTCTCCAGCGTCAAAAGCTTTTTGATATGCTTTTGCATATCTATGTCTTTCAACGAACCATGTAGTTT
>Ga0209644_1000237_pt1 | contig 12474 bp, 20 predicted proteins | sample ETNvirome_2_1000_FD_184069 | JGI IMG/M metagenome (GOLD analysis project Ga0209644, IMG submission 184069) | Marine viral communities from the Pacific Ocean - ETNP_2_1000 (SPAdes) (version 2) | ecosystem: Environmental > Aquatic > Marine > Oceanic | place: Pacific Ocean | collected 2013-06-22 | reverse complement strand
AGGTAACCCATGGGCATATTAGGAGCGGGGAGAAGTGACATAGTGTCAGAGCCAGAAGTATTTCTGACAACTACCCCCGAAGCCACTGAAACCCACTACCCTATCCCACACGGTACACTTGTAGATACCGTAAGGGATGTGGTAAGGGGAGCACAGTGGAACATCACGGAGACGGACTACGCCCTGTTTCATGACAACAATGAGATGTTTGCCGTATGGCGCATCCAAAACGGGCAGTCCCATCCAGACTATGACCTGACTATCGGCTTACGCAATTCGCATAACAAGCTGTTTGCGGCGAGCATGGCAGTCGGATCATACGTCATGGTGTGCTCCAACTTAGACTTCTCTGGAGAAGTCACGTTTGGACGTAAGCACACACGATACATCATGCGTGATTTGCGTGGATTGGTGGAGAGAGCGTTCTCCAAAGTTCAATCCATGCGAATGCTGCAAGACCGGAGGATTGAGGTGTACAAGGAACGCACCCCATCCGACACTGAGGTGCATGACTTCTTGATTCGTAGCGTGGATCAGAAGGTCATGGCCAACTCCTACATTCCGAAAGTTCTAAAGGAATACAGGACGCCTCGACACGAAGAGTTCTTCAACGACGGGCATGTTAGAACCGGATGGACTCTTCTCAACGCCTACACTGAAGTGTTCAAGGGCGTTCACGCACTGACACTGCCCAACCGTACAATCAGACTGCATAGAATGCTCGACGTTCTATGTGATGGCGCTGAGTTGACGTTGGAAAGTGTTAGTCAACCTGAACCTGAGACTGAGCCTGAAGATTACACCTTCACTGAGCGACTCAGGAACTGGACAGACCTTAACTGATGCCGGATTGGAGTGAAGGCTCTGTTTTCGTCGTACTAGGAATAGCATGTGACGACAAAGAACTAATGCTTGAAGGTTTCAAGTTGATCCACGAAAACGGCCATAAACTGGCACCAGCTTTGATGTCTATGCTACACAGAAGACTCAAGGCAGCGAAGGTCGTGGAATCAGACGAACCCGAAAGCGAAGAAGAGGTTCTGAGATGGATGACTGCATGTATCAATGACCTTGAGAACAGGATCGAAGAGAGTAAGGTCGTTGAAGCGTTCCTGGCAGACATATCCGAAGACTACCATTAACCCATAACCAAACATGCGTATACTCGAAAGTGATCTACGTTGGATCACCGATATCATATCAGAACTCAATAACTTTGCCAACGAACTCAACGGCACGAAAACAAGATGCGACTGTTGTTCTCTCATGAAATGGGATGACTTCGATCAAGGCATACTTCAACTTGCCGCACAGAGTGCTGTCACCAAGCTGGTAAAACTCAAGTCATTGACGAAGGATCAGATAGAGGCCCAACCCAAGTTGTAGTACCCGATAGCGACAAGCGTTATCGGCAATTTAGCTCCTTAAGGGGGGAGTAAAATGTTCAAGAATTACGCAGTAACCGTAGAGGGGGTCACCCCACTCATGACCAATCGTTTTGTTGGTGATATTGGGGTGGACGACGGCAACTCTCGCCCAGTTTTTAGGGGTGAGGAAGGCACTCCAAGAGAGCAGGCTTGGAATACTTTGTATTTCAGTGGTGATGGTGAGACACTCATCATCCCCGGTCCCAACGTATTCGCCTCTCTTATGGAGGCGGGTAAGTGGTTCAAGATCGGAAGGGTCAAGGTCACAACCGTAAAGACCTCGCTGCTTCCGGCCTGTCTACATCTGGAAGAGCTTGTGTTGCCAATTGAGTATAGGGATGAATGGGAAGTTGATAGCCGTCCGGTGAGAATCCCGGCCACGGGTGGGCGCATCATACGACACCGCGCCGTTTTCAATGACTGGAAACTCAACTTCACCCTTAACCTTGATTCAACGCTACTGGCTCCGAAGATGCTTCGTGAGATCGTGGATGCAGCAGGTAGCCGCATCGGGCTGGGCGATTTCCGCCCGCAAACCAAGGGACCATTCGGTAAGTATGTCGTCACTAATTGGGAACAGCTTAAGTAAGCTGCGACTGAAAGAGGGAGGTGACAGCATGAGCATGAACCGAGACGAGCTTTACAGTGAGACGCGCAGGCTGTTGAAGGTGCTGCGAGAGATCGCCCAACAAGAGATCTTAGACGGCGAGGGGGATCGCACCGCCCACTGGATGCGAGACAAGGCTAACGCAGCCCTCGACCGGGAGGGGTTCATCGCAGCCGCACTGGAGGTGACACCATGATTGAAACACACGAGGACTTATAACAATGAGGACTCGTGAAGCTAGGCGCATGAAAAGGCGTGCCTTAAAACGAGTACGAATTTTAGGTCATCGACCTTCATTGATATCAGGCGAAGGTGCATTGCACCTGTACGGATGCCTGGAACGAAACTGCTTTCATTTGCTTGAGTGTTGGGATAATCCAACCCAAGCCTGTGGCCAGATGATGCACAGCCCGTGTGCTCTCGCACTGGAACGCAGTTGGTGGAGGAGGCTTAGGTACAAAGCCTACAAATTCTTATCTGAATATTGAGGATACAGGTATGGAAAACTTCGACAACATCCCATCTATCAGTTTGAGGGTGGAGGTGACACACCTCGTCAACACGCTCAACTCTAATGCGGGGCTGTATGATTCCAGCGAAATTTTAGCTGCTCTTCGTGCGCTTCGGATGGGGATATGTAAATCTTCTCAAACCAAAGTGGACATATAATGGGATACAAAATCGAGGTTCTCGTTAACGGCGAGTGGGGGCGCAACGGTATCGTCTGGCCTGACATGGCGTCAGCCGAAAAGGCGGCAGCGGATCTCTACTCACGTTGGACGCTGACCATGGGCCACCGTGCCGTTGAAGTTGACGAGAAGCCCAACCGGCCCACTTGGGATAAGTGGGTAGCAGAGCACGGGCTACCACCCCGAAGCGTGACGTTATAAACGGACCATACAATAAGAAAAACCCCCTGCGCTAATCAAGTTGGATTTGATTAGGGCAGGGGGAAAAGGAGTGGGAAAGGGGGGCTAACCCAAACCTATTTTTTTTCTCATTGTCCGTTAAAACGATAACACAAAGAGGAGGCATGTGTTACATCGTCATCGCGAACTTAATCACCTATGACATTCATGGCAATATCAATATAGCCACGCATGGTTAGGCAAAGTATGGCAAAGCCGGGCGTGGCACGGCAGAGCATGGTTTGGTAGCGCAAGGCACAGCATGGTTTGGTAACGCAAGGCAAAGCATAGTAGCGAGGCGTGGTGCAGTGGGGCTGGGTCAGGCGGGGCGGGGCTAGGCAAGACAAGGCATAGTAGCGTGGCGCGGTGGGGCTGGGCCAGCCGGGGCGGGGCGGGGCAACGCAAGGCATAGTAGCAAGGCAGTGTCAGGTTTGGTACGGCCTGGCCAGGCCGGGCTGGGCAGGGCGTAGCATGGCGCGGCGATGTTTGGCCCGGCAACGCAAGGCATAGTAGCGGGGCCTGGCAACGCACGGCGTGGCCTGGCTTGGCTCGGCTCGGCAGGGCAACGCGGGGCACCGTAATGCGCGGCTTGATGCGGTTAGGCAAGGCATAGTAGCGAGGCGGAGCAGGGCTGGGTGCGGCTGGGCCTGGTGCGGCGAGACAAGGCAAAGTAAGGCATAGTAGCACGGCACAGCAGGGCACGGTGTGGCAGCGTTGGGCGGGGCGGGGCTAGGCTTGGCCCGGCTCGGCTCGGCAGGGCCAGGCAAGGTAAGGCATAGTAGCAAGGCGTAGCATGTCTGGGCTTGGCTTGGCAATGCGGGGCACCGCACGGTAAGGCATAGTAGCGGGGCCAGGAGGGGCAGGGCGAGGTGGGGCAGGGCGGGGCGGGGCAAAGTCCGGCAACGTGAGGCAAGGCATAGTGGCGTGGTCTGGGTACGGTAGGGCCTGGCCAGGCGGGGCAGCGTGTGGCAGAGCGCGGCGAGGCGCAGCAGGGCACGGCATGGCAAGGCAACGCAAGGCATAGTAGCGGGGCCTGGTGGGGCCGGGCAGGGCATGGCTTGGCCGGGCTGGGCCTGGCAGGGCATGGCACGGCAAGGTAAGGCATAGTAGCAAGGTTTGAACGCGGCGGGGCTAGGTCTGGCGGGGCGTGGCGCGGTGGGGCAACGCAAGGCAAGGCATAGTAGCAACGCCTGGGCAGGCCAGGCGAGGCAGGGCCGGGCCAGGCGCGGCAAGGCATGGCAAGGTCTGGCGGGGTCTGGCGGGGCGCGGCTAGGCTCGGCAGAGCAACGCAAGGCATAGTAGCCCGGCGTGGCGAAGCGCGGCGGTGCTAGGCGTAGCATGGCGGGGCAACGCAAGGTGAAGACGCTGGAAGCAACCCTCTAGAAGTCCCAATCCTCCTCGTTCTCATCAAAACTGGGAGTAAGGTCACTCCAGCAACCAACCGATCTATCAAACTTCAACGGACACACACCATGTTTACCGATCCAAGACCAACGAACCTTCCATATATGAAGTTCGGGAGGATCTATATCGTGTGGGTCTCTCCATAGCGTGATACCTATATCGGCTTTCGCAAACCAAGCCGCAGATCCAGCAATGTCATGCCCGCTTACAACCACCTTAGACCCCCGCCTATCGGGGGCGATCTTTGTGGGATGAGCAATAAAGAATACATGGCAATCATGCGACTTTGCCCATTGCTGGACCTGGGTTAGTACCCCGGAAATCTCGTCAGTCTCTTTAAGGTTGTTGGATAGACTGAGGTGATTGTAAGGATCAATAACCAAAACCCTACAACCCATACGCATGACCGCAGTGGAAGCGATATCCAGTATGCCATCTATAGTCGTGGGTCCATCACGCCTATAGTCCATAAACAAGAAATGCTCTTTGAGCCAAGCTTGAGCATGGTCCCTCTCTTCAGGGCTCATCCTCTGCTGCCCGCCACCTTCAAAGAAGGGGCGTTTAGTGACCTTCTGTGCCAGTTGCATGAGGTGTAGCTCGGGTGGCTTCTCAAAGCTACAAAACACAGTCTTATAGTTCATGGACTGAGCGAGATTTATACAGATTTGATCTATGAAATCGCTCTTCCCGCTTGATGGAAAGCCAGTCACCACAGTTAACATTCCGGGCGGGACCTGAATGAATTTATCAAGGGACGATAGACCAGTCCTGGCTCCTCTCAACTGGCCATTATCATAAAGATCTAAGACAGCATCACTGAAGACCTCAGCACCATGCAGTCCTATCATGGGCAACGGCTGACAATCTTCTAATTGTCCTAGTAAGTATCCGGTGCCCTCTTTTTCTAGAGCATCACCAGCATCCTTATAATCTTCTAGATCGACAAGCCATACTTTAGTGCCACCGATCCTACGGACGATCTCTTCTTGAAGGGCTTTCCCAGGCCCATCGTTGTCTGTATTGAGGATGATACGAGGTGCCGATTCAAGTTCTCGCTTGGCCTTCCAGATATAAGCAAACTTTCTATCATCCTCTGGTGTGATCTTGCCATCTCTAACCTTGGCCGGGGCACCATTGGGTATGGATACAACACTGATATTGTCCGGTAAGATGCTGGTCATCCAAGCTAGAGCGTCGATCTCTCCTTCGCAGATCAAGAGATCGTTGCCATCCACATAGCGATCAATGTTGAAGAAGTCTTCACAAACATTTTCTTGGGAAAACCTCTTGTCTGTATCGGCTGATCTCCACTTGATGGCATTGACTAAGTCGCCATCACGATACGGAAAGCCCACGGCAGGAACTGTCTTGCCGTTAAAACGATGAGTGCCAGTAATCGTATGTGACTCAATGACTGAATCTGCGATACGCCTATCTTGAAGATACTTCCTTGCGGCTTCGTTATTAGATCGCGGTGGATTAGATAACGGCTCTCTCGGCACCGGAACCGTTTCAAATGACCACTCCCGATCATTGACCCAGCCACCGCTTATGTCACAGTGATGACATTGGTACTGGACACCTTTTACATCGACCTTGATCGATAAAGGTCTGTCGTGTTTGTTCTTTGTTCGACTGCCCCGACACACAGGACAATCTTTCTTGTGCTGGCCCATCGCCAACGTAGATGCTAATGACTCAATTTCTGGAATTAAATGTTTTGCTCTCACGGTCCCCCCTCATTAGAAACTAATTCAGATAATTTTTTTAAAGCTGAATCCTTCTTAGCTAGTGTTGCTACGACAATTAATGATCTGGGATTATCTCTGTCTAGACCCCACTCTAAGTACTGTCCTTTAACCAACCTATCATTGGTATATACACAGTCTTGTAATAAATCCAGTAATAAAGAAGCATCTAGATCTGGTCTACGACTCCCATAATAAATCTTAATTGCTACAAACACATCTTCTTCAAACAATTCTTTTCTAGTAGGGCACTGGCTCTTAAAGTTTTTAGTGTAATTAAGAGCTTTTTTAGATTTTATAAATCTAGGTTTACCACCGATAAGAACAAACCGCCTAGAGTTGGCTTTCGAGGCAGGCTCCCCACCGATACTAACCGTACACGGATCGTTGTCAATGCCCTTGCATTTCTCTATACGGTTAGCTATCATTACTCTCGGCGTTGAACGGACCAGACGATAACACTTGGTGGTGGAGCGTGCAAGAAGGCACCGGACGATACAGGGTTTACAAGGGGGTAGGCGTACCGCCTCCCGTGAATCCCGGCCCACGCCGCAAGTGGGGCGACTTGCCGCTTGAGAGCGTGGCAGTGGGAGATCTCATCGAAATGCCCATGGACAAGGGGGAGGTGGGCAGGTTGATCGGTTCAATCAGGAGTTACGTCTATCGTGTATCTCTCAGAACAGGCAGGAAGTTTTCTGTCCGCAAAACTGATTACGGAATTGAAATATGGAGGATGGAGGATGGAGTAAACCAAAATGAGTGATACAAGGGGCGAGGAAATCACCCTGTCGGCGTCAGAGATGGCGTTCGCCGCTTTCTCTGGGGTAGCGCGGGAGGCTGCGAACCGAGCGGATGGCAGGGGACGGGCGGGTGGCTTCAGTAAAAGCGGGTGGGATGCCCACATCGAGGGAGCTTGTGGCGAGTGCGCGGCGGGGAAGTGTCTTGGCGTGTACTGGCCTCCGGGGATGGGCACGATGAAAGGGCCAGACCTACTCCACTGCATTGAGGTTCGGACGACACCCGGTCACAACTACCGGCTCCCAGTCAAACGGACTGACCCAGAAGATCGGTGGTTCGTCCTCGTTACGGGGACCGCGCCGGTATTTTTTGTTCGGGGATGGATTGGCCCCGACGAAGCGAGGCGGGATGAGTGGTGGGACGACACGATTGAGTATCCAAATTGGCTGGTACCTCAGTCCGCGCTTCACCCGATTGGCACACTACTAGATGCAATACACCATCACACGCCGCGCACTGCGCGGGAAGGAAGGTAGGAGGAGGGAACATGATTTTAACCAATGAATATGGGGCACCTGACGCCTTTGTTAGGGCGATTGAGGGTGATCCATACACGAAGGGGGGTGCCGACTTCTCCGCTACGGAGTTGTTGAAGCCACCCCAGATTGTGAGGCTCTACAAAGAGCATGAGGACACAATTACAACCGATGTGCGTGACGAGTGGTGGAAGCTCTTGGGTAAGGGCGTCCACAGTGTTTTGGAGAACTACGGAGAGGGGTCACGCGAACAACGCTTCTTTGCTGAATGCGGAGGGGTGAAGATCTCGGGAGCCATGGATCTTCTGGGTGATGATGGTGCTGTCACCGATTACAAAGTGACAAGCGTTTTCACAATCCAAAGAGGATTGAAGACCGACTGGGAACAGCAACTCAACATCTATGCTTGGTTGCTGGGGCAAAACGACATTACCGCTACGAGTCTCACTATCGTTGGATTGTGTCGTGACTGGATAAAGTCTCGTGCAGAAGCAAAAGCGGACTATCCACAAAGCCCTATCGTTCCAATCAAGGTGCCACTATGGCGTCCTGAACGGCAGGATGACTTCGTGGCAAGCCGTGTAAGGGTCCACACGGCGGAGAACACCATACCATGCACCCCCGAAGAGCGATGGGCGCGAGGGGGCTACACAGTGCTTGGTGGGGGGCTTAAGCCACGGTCATTCGACACATCGAGCGAAGCTGCTAACTACATCAACCAAAAACAGAAGCCCGGAAGAAGTTTCACCATCAAAGAGGGGAGTGCAAAGTTCGTGCGTTGCGAGAGTTGGTGCCCAGTATCAGATCATTGTCCACAATGGAGGGGGGAAAAGAGAAATGCCCGCTAAAAACTTAGGGGCTGCGTCAATATGGAAGACGCTGTCTAAGATTGATTGCAGCAGCAAAACGATGGACAAGGGAGGCTTGACTTATCTGCCTTGGAACCAAGCTGTCACCTATATGATGAATCATTATCCTGAGTACACGGTGAAATGGCATGGCACCACAGACGAGAATAACGTCACCAGGGATGTCACCTACTATGAAGGTGGCACCGCAATGGTCAATTGTTCAGTCACCATTGGCGAGGTGAAACGTGAGTGCTGGCTCCCGGTGATGGACTATAAGAACAAAGCCATAGCGCATCCGTCGAGTCGCGACATATCAGACTCGAAACAAAGATGCTTGGTGAAGTGCTTCGCCCTGTTCGGCTTGGGCATATACATCTACCGTGGCGATGCGGTTCCAGATGTTGAGGATTCTGGAGAGGAGCCAACAGCAGCGGCACCACCCAAGGCGAAGGCCAAACCAAGGAAACCTAGAAAAGTGAAGGAGCCTGTAGTGGAGTTGCCTGACGTTGGTGCCCTCAAGAATGAATTGATTGCACTGACCCACAGGCTGAACGACGGCGGTTGGACGCCGGATGACGCCACTAAGGCACAGATCAAAGCTGCGGTAACGAGCCTTGATGTAGAGGCACTGACATCGCTGGTCGAGGCGTTACAGAAAGTGAAACAACCCTTCTTGCTAACTAACGAGAACCCAGAGGAGAATGACTGATGGCTAGGAATTATGCTGATCAACCGAAACTAAACTTTTCCATCTTTGAGAACAGGTTCGCAAATAACCCAAAGCATCCAACCATGACGGGTGCCATTGAGTTCACGCGCCCCTTCCTCAAGGCCATGGTCGAAGAAGCGAAGGCTGGAACGATGCCCACCGTCAAGGTGGCCATGTGGGAGCGCGTGGGCCGTGATAGCGGCAAGCCCTACCAGTACATAAGACTGGAACTTGACCAAAAGGGTGCAGCCTCTAGCCAGGAGCTTGCTGAAGAGGCGGTTGAGGAAGAGGATGACGGTCTCCCCTTCTAAGCAGGCGTTCCTGCTGCGCCTTGAGCGCACAACCTTAAACATGATCAGGCGTGAAGCGCAAAGTAGGGACATTACTATCACCGACATGTTCAAAGAAATCATCAAAAGCTATGACTTTACGGGGCAACGTGAGCAACTGAAGCCCCCCGAAACAAAGCCTTGGTGGATCTAGGGGGAACTGATGGCTTTAATTATGAATGACCAATGGGATATGTTCGATGATCTGGGACACCTCCGTCGCACATTCCGCGAGGAATGTAAGAAGGGAACCACCTGCCCTGTCTGCGATAGGTGGGGACACTACGACGGGCGTCCACTCAACGTCACAATGGTCCGGGCTCTCAGTTGGATGTGGTCGCTATCGGGCAACGGAAAGTATTGGCTGGATGTTCCCGCCGCGCTTCGCGCTGATGACAAGCGCACATACGACTTCAGCAAACAATACAGCACGGTGAGGCATTGGGACTTTCTCGACCACAAGCTAAACGCCAGCGACTCGCGCACCAAAGAAAGTGGCGTTTGGAGGCCAACGCGCCTAGCGGGTGAGTTTCTGCGCGGCGAGGTCGCAGTTCCCGAAAGGGTGTGGACGTTCAACAAACAACGTGTTCTGATTTCTGATGCTACTGTCTGGGTTGAAGATATCGTCAAAGATTTTGATTACTGGGAGATGATGCTGACAGATTGGCAATCATCCTAAGAGGCTACGAGTGTGCCAATCACAACTCCCGCTAGAACATAGGGTACTGCCCGACTGACTCGACGCATGATGCCAGGGGTGGCTATGGCCCTCCATGCATCTGATTCCTCATTCAAGGCCGTGATCTCACGCCTCAAGACATCGTTTACTCGCTGCTCCGTGACCCACATCGAATCAAGTGCCTCGACTCGTTGCCAGAGGAGTGCCTTGTCGGCCTCAAGCGTTTCTACCTGCTCTTGGTAAGCTTGCACTTCATCGCGATGGTCAGCCTGGATCTCATCAAGGATCACTCCTAAGCCATCATAAGCCTCCAAGCTGTCTCTTAGTACCCTCACCCCCTCGTTAAAGCTGATAGAGGCACCGGAGGCCCTCTCAACGGCCCGTGCCCTGACCTTAGCTATAGAGTCATGGGCCTGGTCAAGGCTGTCTCTGAGGATCTCATAGCCCTGAAGGGCTTCTTCGGCCTGACGCTCAAGGTTGGCACGCTCTATCTCAAGGAGCCTGACCCTTTCCTCTGCAACCAAGGCGTCTGCCCTTGATGCGTTGACGGCGGAAAGGCCGAATCCTAGCAATGTCATGGCTACCAACACCATGACTACCGCTCTAATATTCATTATCCTCACGCAAAGCATTGGACATATACCCGGCACCTGCTAAACCGCCTATACCAGCTAGTAAGTTTCTACTTCCTGCTTTAGCTGGATCAAACGCAGCCCACGGTGATCGGATGTTTTTAGGATCGAACATACTTATAGTTGCATTTACACCTAACGTGCCATCATACAAGCCTTCATATCCCAACTCTTTTGCAAGATTTGCTATATCATCGGGGTGCGGCAGGTGATCACGCGACCATCTTAGACGCTCACTGCCCGGACGAGTATCCAATTCCCTTACAATGTTCATGTAATCACTACCGGGACTCCTATCAACCTGAAGAAGCTTTTTGCCACGAACCTTAATTGGATATATTCGCGGCTGATTTAGTGATGGATCTCTGACGCGCATCGGCGCATCTAAAAATGCAGCGTTACGGGCATTCTCGACAGCATAGCCAGACGCTGCCCCAGGATTACCTGAATATATACCCGGACCCAACATACCCGATCCGCTTGGCTCCAACGAAGTCCATTCTTCTCCGGGGCGCATCGGAACATCAGTTCCATGATACGCATCTACGTCAAATTCGGCCTTAAACGCTTTTCGTGTTGACGGCACTCTCGTGTCTAGATTCGGATTAAAGATGCCTAACGCTTCTCGTTTCAAGCGTCTGGCTTCGTCCATGGGTAGCTTTCTTCTACCTTTCAAAAGCTTTCTTAAACCTGCTGCACCCACAAATGGTAGTGCAAGACCAGCTAATCCCAATCCAACACGACCCAAGCTGCGGTCTTGTAGTCCCGCACCTATCTCAACCAAGTCCGTGGCCTCGCCTATGCCAGGAAGCATAGAAGCACCGATATAGCCCAGGCTGGGATCGTCAGCCCTGCCTCTGATGCCTTCCCATAGGCTTCTGAGCTTGTCGAGGACTGGACCACCCTGTTGATACGCACGCAGACCAGTTATGCCGTTACGCATTACTGCCCCACCGTGCAGGTGATGGGCGACCGATCATGCCTCTCACATCCAGATGCGTGAAGGATTTATAACGACCTATGCCGAAGAGCTTGGCGTGTGGGTGGCCTTCCAGCATGTCCGCAACTTCGGATGGAATAGATCCTGCCTTGACGATATCGGCTGCGCCGCAAGTCGTGTGCATTGAGTGGGGCACACCACCTACGGCTGCATTATAACGCGAGTCCCGATACCAACTGTTGATCAGCACGCCCGTTGTACCGTTCTTCGCACGCAGCCATTCAAGCACATCGATCAACATCCACACATTTTCTAGTAGCTCCAGAGGAGGGGTCCTTAAAACAGCACTCCTATATGGACCCAGCCGCTCTCTCCCTACATCACAGATTTCCAGCGCAGAGAAGTTCTCAATGCCACGATCACTGAGGAGCCGCCCGCATCGGTCTACCCAATCACCTTTCGTCATGCTCTCTGAAATCCGGGGAATTGTCTAACAGATCGGGACGCCGCAACCCTTTCGCTGCCTGTGCTATGCCCGATGCCACGGCACCTACCTGCGGGGCCAAGTACTGGGCCATTCTTGGACCACCAGCCCATGCAACAAGACCTACCGTGAGTGCGCCCAGAAGGCTGTAAGCAGGTTCTGGAACGTCCCATATAGTGGAGTCAAGGACGATAAGTGTGCCCGTAAAAGCTAATGAACCAGCCAGAAACACACGGGCTGCACTGAGAGATCCCCGTTCGTCTTTTACAATCTCAATCATATTACGGACCTCTCCCAGTCGTATGGCGCTAATCCTTTCATTCCAGCCTTGACGCTAGTCACGCCATCCAAGACCTTGTCGCGCTCTTCTATCATATCGAAAAGGAGTTCGCGCTTGCGATCATCGGATATCCAATCACTTCGTAGCAGCCTGTCCCTGCGTTCACGCCATTTATCCATATAAGTGCCATAGGCACTCACCT
>Ga0209644_1000236_pt1 | contig 12490 bp, 10 predicted proteins | sample ETNvirome_2_1000_FD_184069 | JGI IMG/M metagenome (GOLD analysis project Ga0209644, IMG submission 184069) | Marine viral communities from the Pacific Ocean - ETNP_2_1000 (SPAdes) (version 2) | ecosystem: Environmental > Aquatic > Marine > Oceanic | place: Pacific Ocean | collected 2013-06-22 | reverse complement strand
CCGCGAGCGAGAATCGTGCACCGAGCGTCCTTCGTGTGAACCTGACGGTTGAGGAGCCGAGTGCGTCAATCGCGCACGCTCGGATCTGTGGGGGGCCGGAACGAGCAATCGTCCGGTCTACCCGACCAATAACTCTCTTCGGTCGTGAGATAGGTATAAGATGATTCCATCGAAAACCTCCAAAAGGAGTGGTATTCTGCGTGACTAAAAGGCATCCCAAATATCAGAATGCGATCCTGGATGACATTTTAGACAGCAAAAAAACCATTCGCAATCGTTTTTTGACATTCAGGATAGCAAAAAAAGCATTTTCAGGAGGTTTTGATGGTTCGTTGTCATCTCGCGCGCTTGATGGGTGAGCACAAAATGAAGATTGTGGATGTTGCGCGTGAAACAGGGCTTAACCGCAATACTGTTACGCTTCTTTATAAAGAAACTGCTCAGCGAATCGAGCTGGATGCACTGGATAAGCTATGCAAGCTTTTCAATTGTGAGGTGGGCGATCTGCTAGAAATTCAAAAAAATCATGAGGAAATTAGAGATGATTAATACTGCCAGCCGTTGACTGAAGGTCGTAAGAATAAATTACTGACGCAAGCAACGGAGCGAATGTGTCACATATACGTCACAGATGTGTCACAGGAAGTTAGCCAACAAACAAACATAAAAAAGGCAGATCAGTAAGTAACTGATCTGCCTCTCAAAATATTGGTAGCGGGGACCGGATTTGAACCGATGACGGTTATGAGACTGATGGAATAGGGACATATTATATGTCCTAAAATTGCATCTAATGTTCTAAAATCATCATTAAAAAGGGTTTTTTATAGGTTGCATTCGTGGAGGTAGTGTCACTTAAGAACACATGAGGGAATTTATATTTGGCACAGAAGTAGGTGGAATTCCTTGAAAGGAAGTGACCTTCGGGCCAATCACAGGGCACAGTCAAGCTGTTGAGATAGGTCGAACGTAGATGACCTTATGCCTCAGTTTCCTGAAAGCCAAGATCGAGTAATCCTGGCCGTAAATCAACTAACGCACTGGCTGGCACACCAAGCCAAAACAAGTTCCGGGCGCGGGTAACCGCAACATAGCCAATACGCCCGATCTCTGTATCCACGCCGTTCATTAAGCCTTCGGCATGTTCCTTGTTTGTCAAATACAGCACTGCATCCAGGCTTTCTCCCTTCGCCTGATGAACTGTGTCAACGCGAATGCGGGGTCGGTAATTATTCCCATTCAGGTCAGCGGTAGATAGTAACGGTCCATCAGGCAAATCTCTTGTAGTGAGCTTGCTACCAAGCTTATCGACGCTCGTCAGACCACAATCTTTATTAATTTTAGCCAGTAAAGTTTTGACTCTATTAAGTAATAGGGGGTGCCACTGCGCTTTTCCATTGAGCGATACACCGGGCAGTCCCATATCAGGATTACGAGTAAAAGCCCAGATGAGCCGACGTAACGCCTGATCCTCACGTTGGGATGTGAGCTTAGCCAACATCCCATTTGGAGCATCAACGAGTAGGTTGACGATACCGATAGCCACCAGCCTGAATGCACCTTGATAGTCTTTAAAACGCTCGCGCAGAATTGCAGCCTGTGTAAACCGTTTGACGATGCCCCAGCCCGGGGCCCCTTTGTTGCCAGCCAGTTTATCTGCCTGTTTGCGTCCGCGGCAGAGTACCGCCGAACGCTCCAGCCTAAGGCCAGCGGCCTCCACTGCTCTCTGAAACGAAACAATGAGTTGCTCTCTGTCATTCTTACCGTAAGCTACAAAGAAAGTACCATGGACTGTATCAGGCGCTTCCCTATCTGCGGCATCGGTTCGTCCGGCCAGATGGTTGGCCAGATCAAGGATTGGTGGCACGGACCGGAAGTTTCTCTTCAATTCGAGGCTATTTACGCCGTCACGTTGCCCGTACTTTGACAAGAACGCCCCATCAGCACTGGCAAATTCATAAATACCCTGATTTGGATCTCCTATCAGCGAGACCTGGCAACCAGCACTCACTAGCTGCTCGATGATGACCTGATGAACCGTTCCGATATCCTGAGCCTCGTCAATCAGGATATGCGGATAACGGCGAACCAGAGCACGCAGAATCCCAGGTTGATCTGCTAACGTGCGATAGCACCAGTAACGCCCGAGGTTGTGTGTGTAGGCACCGATCCGCCCAAGGCGATGCACTACGTCTGCAGCTTGGGCAGTATTGAGCCTGTGAATTTCACTTTTAATATCCGAGTAGCAGAAGTAGACACCTCCAGCGTCAATACCGACCTGCATTTCATTGATAGCGCGCGGGTAAGGATCCGTTTGAAAGGTGAATCCTTTCAGAAATGCTTCTCCACCGGTCACAAGGAAAGCCGTCTGTTGCGCGCCCATCGTCCGATAGGCATGAGGGCGCAACACGTTGCTGGTGATGAAAGTATCCAGCGTATCTATGTCCACGCGGTTGTTGACGTTGCTGCTGAGCCCCAGATCTTGATATTCCTTTCGGAAAGTATCTACAGCGACATTGGAGAAGGACAGGAGTGCCACACGTCCACGATGATTACCAAGTTTTTGACGAATATTGGCCAGACGTCGCACGGCAGTGAATGTCTTGCCGCTGCCAGCACAGGCAATTACTGACAAGGGCTCTACTGAGGCATCTATAACCTGCGTCTGCTCTTCGGAAGGGTGGTTCACTACTTGGCCTCCGCTGTTTGACAGGCATGAGAAATCGCATTCTGGATATAGTCTGGCACTACAAAAGCGTTGCCTTCGGCAATAACTTGCGCAAGTGACTGGCCAAAGCGCCCCTTCTGCACATTATTTTGTTTGCGCTCAAACATGCCGCTGAATAGAGTCCGTGCTTTGGCTGCATCGCCTTCTTCCTCTTCGACCTTAGTCTGGAGGTCTTGCGCGATTCTCGGGTGCATATTTCTAAGTGCCGCCAGCATTGCGGTGCGATTAACGTCAACCAACGCCAGATCATATTCGAGAGTTTTGAGACCGCAGAAAACCTTAACGAGGGAATCCTCGTTTTTCTTCATCCTGGCGGTATTGTTTGAAACCCTAATTTCCTCGTCGAACGTGGGATAAACGGCCAGCGTTTCTCCGGTTTCATCCGCTTCACTTACTGGATCCGCGTCGGTGATCACGGATACTGGAATTTTCAGGGCATCCTCGCCAAACAGAGGCAAAAAAGAGTCAAAATTGAGTCCTTCGACACTGATCAGGCTGACGCCGTGCTTGCGCAGGTTATAGCCACACATTTCCGCGAGCACATTGACCAGCATCAATTCGGCCGCGCCTTCAACGAAGATGATACGACGGGCAAAAAACAGTTCAGCGCGGGTCACATCAAGGTAGCGTTCGAGCTTTTCTCTTTTTCCCCTTTCGAATTGGATGGTGCGTGGGAAGAAAGTCTCCACGCCAGTGGCTGTTTCGACCAGACATGTGAGGCTGTCGAGATTAGCAATGCTGGCGAAGTTGGGGGAATGGCTAGAAACAAACAACTGAACGGGCTTCTCACCCTCCCCATCTTGAATCGATTCCAGGTAATCTAGCAACACCGCCTGCAACTGCGGATGCAAGTGTGCCTCAGGCTCCTCAATGATCAGGCCTCGGTAACTCGCGTCAGCGTTCCTGGCCAGCTCACAGAGAACCACCGCCATGTAAATCAGATTGTTAAATCCAAGGCCGTTCTGTTCAATTTCGAAGTCGTCCACTACTAACGACAGGCGTGATGCCAGCTTCTGAAAATCGCTTCCGCTCAATCCCAAATCCAACACTTGGGCTAGCTGAGACCCTAGCATCGTGACATGCCGAATTGTGATGGCCGAGTGAGCGGTAATAATCGGATCGTGGCCCCTTAGCTCTTCATCGAGCAGTTTAAGTGCTTCATTAATTCCATCACGACCTTCATCATCGGCAAGTAGCTGAAATAGTCGAGCCAGCTTGCTATGGCGATTGGGCTTGAGACCCTGTGAAGCATCTCTAAGAGGTGGCAGGTAGACACCGCGAAGGTTCTCGATCATATCCGCGGTTAGGCCTATCTCTTCATGGTCTCCACACCAACGCCTTACTCGCAGCCTGCCAATCTTGTCAGCTTCTGAATAACGGATGTTAATGTGAGCTTCAAACCTGCCATCTTCGTCCGGCTTCAGTGCTGCCAGAAAGTCGGCTTCGTCGTCTATGTCCAAATCCTGGAAGACGTACTTAAATTGGATGTCACCTGCCGCATCGCCCCCCTTTGGTCGATGCATATCGTCGTTGTCAAAGCGCGGGTATGGCTCGTCGTATCCTGCAAGTAGCGCGCGCAATGCATCAACAATAGCGGTCTTGCCAATGTTATTAGAGCCGACCAGGACGTTCAGCCCGGGCTGAAACTCAAGGTCAACAGATTGCAATTTTCTGAAGTTCGTTATTTTCAGTTTTGCTAGATACACTGATGTAGCGCCCCCTGTGGAACGGTTTTTAATTCATCCATTGTTATCACGACTGTGTAATCAACACATCACCTGCGCCCCATCCCAGAAACGGTCATAAGCGGTTGCCCCAGCAATAGCATGCTTCTATACCAATGTGATACCCCAAGCCCTGGGGAGGAAAAGGGCTATTTCCGCTCCCTAAATAAATTTTATCCCGCTAGTCCTTTCTTAAATCGTTTCAAACCTTCGCGGTTACTGGGAGGCCTCAGTGGCCTCAAGCCTGCCATATTTTGTACACCTTGAGAGTGCTTACTAAAATTAGATATGCTTGTGGCAACAGGTACCTAAAGCTCACTAGAAATAAACGGTTTCGGGTACCGACAGCCTGAGAGAAGGCCGGTAAGCTATCTTTCAAACTTCACGGAGATAAGCACATGACTCACCTCAAGCCGCCAGCCTCTCCCCTAGCCGTTTGCGAAGACATTCTGCGAAAGAGTAAACAATACAATTTGGAGCATCACTGTTTGCCGAGTGAGAACAGAGTGATTGATAGACTGTTGAACAGAGGCCATGAGCTGGAAAGCGCCTATCTGGAACTGCACCGTAAGCTCGGCCATCACCCTTATGCACTGCAGGAATTTCTCGCCAAGCTTTTGAGTACAGCCGCATTTTGGAAACCGGAAGACATGAAGGCCGCCCGTGCTAGTCGATATCGTCTCATTGAGGTCAATCGGCAGATTGCGGACAAGGCTATGGAACTCTCGACGCTGCTGGATGAGCGCAGCGTGCTCCATAATCATTCCGGCTTCGCCAGCAATACCCATTATCATGTCTGCGAAGTAATCGAAGAGGCCTCTGAACACAACCCTTTGTTTGGAATGGAGATTGGGGATAAGCTTAGCCGCTTACACTATCAATATGACCTAAAATATTGGCCATCACTAAGCGACTTCATGGACGAACTAGCCCAGGATGCTAGCGGCGCAGATATTGAAGCTACTGATCCGCTAACCAAGGCGGCCACGGAGAGTTCTAGATCGTCAAAAGGTGATTTTCTCAGGGCTTTCCTCGCTGCCATCGAAGAAAGCAGTGCTCAGGTGTTTGGGCGGCTGCCCAGTGACTTGAAGATCACGGACAATACCATGGCCTCCTTGATTAACTGCGCACTGGAGCTAAGGGTGGACGAGTTGGCATCCGCCGACTATGTGAAGCGCTTCCGGCAGAAGGAACGCGATCGCAGTAGAAGGGCATCCTATTGGACGTCAGCCAGCAAATGAAATGATGAAATTAACACTCTGCTCGGATATGCCTGATTCGAACAAAATTTCAACTTAAAAGTAGAGCGGTATAACCATATTGGATGTGCTATGCGTCACTTGCTGCATCAACGCAAATGCTCCCATCATGAACGCTAACCGGGTCTCACAGTGCAAATAGGTCGTTTATTATCACTGGCTGCTTTGCGCCGTATTGTGTGCATGCCATAGATAGGACGGATAACCTCTTGCCGAAATGCTAAATATATTTTTCTTTAAGAGCTGAAAAAGTCGTAAGATCAGTCAGGTCTTATAGGCTTGGAGTACTCATTTTGCCAAACGTTTTTTTCTCATACTGTCACGCTGACGAGGTGCTGAGAGATCAGCTAGAAAAGCAGCTAGCGATGCTCAAGCGTCAAGGTGTTATCGACAGCTGGCACGATCGAAGAATTGGTGCTGGTCAGGAGATCGACGCAGCCATTGATGAACATATCAACAGCGATGAGATAATTTTGCTGTTAGTGAGTCCTGATTTCATTGCTTCTGACTATTGCTACAACATAGAGATGGCGCGTGCCATGGAACGCCACAACGCTAAGGAGGCAATCGTCATTCCAGTGATTTTGCGAGCATGCGATTGGCACCACGCCCCATTTGGAAAGCTGCTTGGCACCCCCCAGGATGGAAAGCCGGTCACTCTCTGGCCGGATAGGGACGAAGCATTGTTACAGGTCGCGAAGGAGGTTCGTAAAGCGGCTGAAAGATGGCGAAGCACTCAATCAAGCGCCGAACGCGTGGATGTTGGGGCTTTGATGCATACCCAGCAGTCTGTAGTTGCCGGCCCGCGTTCGAGTAACCTTCGAGTCGCTAAGACCTTTACTCAGCTGGACAAAGACCGGTTCCAAATCGACACTTTTGAATACATTGCGCGCTTTTTCGAAAACTCTCTGAATGAGCTCCAAGCACGGAACCCAGGCTACGAAGGTGTATTTCGTCGAATTGATGCTAATCGGTTTTTTGCGACCATCTACAAAGATGGTGAGAGCGTCGCGACGGCGACAGTGTATGTTGGAGGGCAAATGGGAGCAGGGATCTATTACAGGCAGGGTGGTGACTCTTTCAGCAGTAACTCCTTTAACGAGGCTCTTTCGGTGCAAGCAGACGACCAAGCCCTTTACCTAACGAGCATGGGAATGGCTTTCCAGGGGCGACAACATCAGAAGCTATCTCAGGAAGGGGCAGCAGAGATGCTTTGGGAAATCGTTATCGCTCCACTTCAGCGTGCAAGATAACTTCTCTATCGGAAACTAGGCCCCGGCTATTTTATGGGTGGTAAACCCTTTCCCAAAATAGGCTTCGCATGAGATAGGCTATTCCGATGACTACCTTCTGAGGCTGCCTAAGTGCTTAATCTAATATTTTCGTGTATTATCGATGCAAGGATCTCGGGCACGGATGGAACCATGGCAAGAAGGCGCTTTATTGCTCCACTTTCTGACTCTGAACAGCAGACGCTGACCTCTGCTTATCAAGATGGTGAGAAGCGCGCCTTACGTCGTCGTGCTCATGCCATCCTGTTAAGCAATCAAGGCCATACCATCAATCAAATCAGCGAGATACTGCAGGTTCGTCGCGATGCCGTATCACGATGGCTCAAGCAATGGGAAACGTCGGGCCTTGATGGTCTAATCGATAAGCCGCGCAGTGGTCGAACGCCTGCCTTGGATGACAATGACCATCAGCGACTGCAGGAGCTGGTCGCAGAACAGCCCCATCAGCTCCGCTCCTTGCACGCCCGCTTTCAGGAGGAGACGGGGAAAAAGGTCAGCATGGTGACGCTCCGCAGGGCGCTTAAAAAAAAATAGGCTCAGCTTCAAGCGTATTCGGCATTCATTGAAGGCACGCCGTGACGAAACTGATTTTCGCAACACTCAGGGCCTCCTCAAGGCGCTTCACCAGCGGGAAGACCAGGGCGAACATGAGCTCTATTACTTTGATGAATCAGGCTTTTCACAATCATCGTCGGTGCCATACGCGTGGAGCCTCATTGGTAAACCCTGCGAAGTGCCCGCCTACTCGCATAGCCGAAGGCTGAACGTACTGGGATTTCTCAGCCGAGCAGGGAAGCTGATCTATCACACCGCCACCGAGTCCGTGACCACCGATACGGTCATCGACGCGTTTGACCATTTTGTAGCCCAGAAAGACCCCGACACCTTCGCCGTGGTGGTGCTCGACAATGCCAGCATGCATCGCTCCAAGGCCTTCAGGCGGAAAATACTCGAGTGGATGTCGCATCGTGTTCATCTGGTCTACTTATCGGCTTACTCGCCGGAGCTGAATCTGATTGAGATTCTGTGGCGGCAGATGAAGTATGCATGGCTGCCGCTGAGTGCGTATCTTTCGTTTGATAATCTCTGTGATGAGGTACACCGGCTACTCGATGGCTATGGCACTGAATGCGCGATTAATTTTGAATAGGCACTTAGCGCTTGGGTGCTGAAACGCCTGTTGGGCCAATGTTCACTTTGGACGGGTGTGACATCAAACTCGTCAATTACCAGTGAGCAGTGATAGTTGCCTTTTTCCCACGATGCCTGATTATAATTAATCAACTGTTTTCCTCAAAGCGGCCAAAGCCATTTGGGCGCACCGCTAGTTGGTGCCCTAAAAATGTTTTGCCACCACTTGTGAACCACGCCACTTAGGTAATCTCTGGTCATGCCGTGCATATAACGTTAAATGTTGCCTGGGCATGCAACATCTGTTCATGAAGTTTAGCAAGGCAGAATTTGTTTGGCTGGTGGCAACACCGTCTTTAGTCATACGCCCGGCTTATTCATGAGACCGGCCTGAAAACGAAGATGGCGAGTGGTTTTCTCTTGTAGAATCAGGATGTTCCTGGCAGAACACGATTCAAGAGGACCACTCGCCATGGGTGAAAGCCTATCCACCTGGACGCCCTCGTGCAACGGCTCTGTCCGTGTCGAGTTGAGCGGCCAGCGCACCACCAGCGACAGCGGCGCTCTGCTGCTGCGTGAAGCCCTCGACAATAGTGGCGTGATCGAGGCGCTCGAGGACAATCTGGTCGACCTCCGCAATCCGCTACGCGTCCGCCACTCACTGGCCAGTCAGCTGCGTACCCTGGTGCTGCAGCGTGCCATGGGCTGGATCGATCTCAGCGATACCGACACGCTGCGCCGTGACCCGCTTTGGCAGCTGGCCTGCAGCGACGCGCGCGGGATGACGCCCCTGGCCCAAGACCGGCCGTCTCAAGCCACGTTGTCGCGGCTGCTGACCTGCCTTGGCCGCAACGACAACATCGATGTCGTGCACGAAGGCCTGCTGCGGCTGGTGCTCTGGCGCCTGACCTCGCTGAAGAACGGCGATCGTCCCAAGCAGCTGACGCTGGATATCGACGGCCTGCCGATCGAAGTCCACGGCCATCAGGGCGGCTCGGCCTATCACGGCCTTTACGGTACCCGCATCTACTCGCCGCTGGTCGCCTCGCTGGCCGAGACCGGCGACATGGTGGGCGGCCTGCTGCGCGAGGGCAACGCCGGCCCGGCCGAGAACGCCGACACCTGGATCCCGCACCTGGTGAAGCGGCTCAACGAGAGCACCGGGGCACAGGTTCGTGTGCGCATCGACGCCGGATTCACCGACAACGACACGCTGGAAGCCCTGGAGGATCGGGGGATCGAATACCTGGGCCGGTTGCGCAGTCACACCGGTCTACAGAAGCTGGCAGCACCGCTCCTGAAGCGGCCACCCGGCCGGCCACCCGAGCAGCCTCGCGAGTGGTGCCACGACCTGGAGTACCAAGCGGGTACCTGGCCGGCACCACGTCGCGTGGTGTTGGTGGTGCAAGAGCGCCCCGATGATCTGCTGCTGCATGCCTTCTTCCTGGTCACCAACCTCGGCAAGTTCGACTGGCCACCGGAGAAGGTCCTGGCGCTCTACCGCAAGCGCGGCAGCGCCGAAGCCCATATGGGCGAGGTGAAGTCGGCGCTCGATGTGAACCTCTCGTCGACGGATCGTGGCGCCTCCACCGTCCAGGACGTGATGGCGCGCAACGAGGTGAGCCTGCTGCTCAGCCTCTACGCCTACCAGGTCCTGCATGGCCTGCGCTGCCTGTTGGAGCGGCAAACCCGACAAGGCTGGAGTCTGAGTCGGATGCGCGAGCAGGTGCTCAAGGTCGCCGCCACGCTGAGGCTGCACGCTCGGCGAATCACCGTTCATCTCGGAGCCGCTGCCGACAAGTGGTGGCCGACGCTGCTGAAGGGGCTGCCGAAGCTGACCGCACTGAGCTGACGGTCCTGCGAGACCACCACAGCATCAGAAAGCGAGCGACCGCGGCGGCGGTCGGCGATCACGGCTGCTTTGAAGGTCGAGATTAATTCCTGGAGGTTATAAATCGGCGAAAGAAACGCAGTGTTCGGGCATTACGAAGCAGGCGCTCACGCCGGAAATACGGATCCTTACGAGCAATGCCGATGGCACGTAGCTTCAGACTGCCCAATCAGAGCCCTCGTGAATGAGGCGGGATACGAATAATCAAAAATGTCAGGGTGACAGCTCTGGTGCGCGACTGCTTTGGCTACTCGTGCTTGGTATCAATAGATATTGGTAGCTAACACTATTATTTATATGTTTTTTAGATATATAGTAACTGTCTATATAAGAATGAATAAGTCGTAATGGTAGAGCATACGTTCGCGGTCAAAAGAGACGACATAAGCACTGGTAAGCAAATAGCGCGCTTTGGCCACCCCTATCGCGATATATGCCAATGGGCTGCCCAGCATGATCTCAGTGATGCTCTGGAACTGGCTTTTTGGACGCTGGGATTGGATCACCAGGTCGTCGCGATTGGCAACCTGGTTAATGAATTTCACCATCCTGAATCAAAAGACATTCTGGCTCGATGGCGGCAAAATCCCACCCTTGCCTCGCTAGATGATCTGGCGAAAGCCATTCGTCAAGATCCCTTGATCAACCTTCAGTATCCTGCATTTCCTCATGCAGGAGACGCTACAAAAACGAAACAAACATATAAAGGCAGCCTTAAAGAGCAAACGTTTCTTATAACGTTAATTACTTACCCGCTGCCTGGGGCGGAGCAATCATCTGAATACGTGTTAAGGCGTGCGCTACGCTTGTGGTTGATCGCGCAGGCGGCGAATCGGGTAGTGACAGAGCATTGCTTAGCGGATCGAAATATCAGTACCGCAGCGCGCTTTTTGATTGCAGACCGCTATAAAGCGCAGTGGCAACTCGTTGATGATGTCTTGCGCCGTGCCCGACGTTACCTGACACCTGATACTTGGACATTTGAACGTTTTACTGACGCGTTGTCTTTGGCTGCTGAGCAGTACAAGCAAAGCCATACATTTGGTAAAAGTGGCACCGCATTCATTAATGCCATTATCGAGATTGCCAGTGGTGATACAAAACCTTTCACCACTCAGCGCGATTTCCCTCCGCAGCCTTTTGTGCATGCTGAGTTATCTGCACCCATTTCTGAGCCGACACCGTTAATAAGCCTTGATGAGTCATCTGAACAGTTTATAGAAGTATGTCCTAGCCCGGCGGGTTTGTTAGATGAAGAGGCTGATGAGGCGATTTACTTACTGCCGGTTGATGCAACAGATACCCAGGCTCAACAAGAGCTGACAGGGCGTAGCTTTTATCAACAACAAGCGGAAACTTCCCATTACCTACCGTGGAGCTATTCTAAGCTTTTGCCACCTGAGCGTTTACTGATTGAGCAGTGGATTGCCCAGCAGCTCAAGCATACTGATCAACGAGAGCGATTGGGCGGAGCGTTAGTGTGGCTCGCGATACGTTTTTCGCGGTCTCTTAGCCAAGTGCTTGCAATGGGCATTGGAGACGAGGCCCAAGGGGAGTGGTCTTTATCATCAAACCTCAAGCAGATGGTTCGCTTGTCACCGCGTCGACGTAATGCATGGAAACCCGATATCGCCGCGCAACCTTACGTGGCAGCTGTTCACGAAAAGCAGTGTGTTGGACTAATTCCCGAAGTAAGAGAGACGCTTGTAATCTGTAGTCAACCATTGTCCACCCAAGCCTCACTGGCAGAGTTGTGGCAAAGCGTATCGCCAGCCCAAAAAATTGAGGTGTGGTTTAATGAACGCATGCGCATAGCGTGCCCACGCGTTACCAGCGGTAAGCTGGCTGAGGTATGGGGTCAATCTGTTTTTGATGCCTCAGGCAATCATCATTTCGCGAGGATGTTAACGGCTCACCCCAATAGCGCCTTACCTGGTGCGTGTAGCTATGCCAGCTGGGATATCGAGGCGATTGAGCAAGGACTTGCTTTACCTTATCAGTTCCACGGCGCCGAAACGTTACAATCGACGAATCAAGGCAGCTTGTTGGTACCGCTTGAAGCCCAGCTCAATAGGGCGATTAGCGAAGCGACTCAGCAGCTCAAAGAAACGTTAGAAGGCGATGATCTGGTGCGTCTACATAATCAGTGGACCAGCTACTGTGTCATGGCCCTCTATGCGGCAACGGGGAGCCGGTACCTTAAAGACCCTTTTGAAAGCCCACGGTTTTTTAATCACGACCTCCCAGCTGTGTTTATTAATGATAAAGCGGAAGGCAGCGGTGTGCGCAATGGTCGTATGGTGCCATTGGCCGATAAGGCGATTAAGTTTGTCGAGGCGTAACTATTCAGCACCGGTTGGCTGAGTCGGGGCTTCTTGCTGCATGAAGGCTGGCACCTCCCCCGCAAACAGTTGCTCCAGTGCGGTATGCGCCGCTACCCCTTGCTTGACGGCGGTCGAGAGAAA
>Ga0209644_1000235_pt1 | contig 12519 bp, 15 predicted proteins | sample ETNvirome_2_1000_FD_184069 | JGI IMG/M metagenome (GOLD analysis project Ga0209644, IMG submission 184069) | Marine viral communities from the Pacific Ocean - ETNP_2_1000 (SPAdes) (version 2) | ecosystem: Environmental > Aquatic > Marine > Oceanic | place: Pacific Ocean | collected 2013-06-22 | reverse complement strand
GCCTTTGTTACCAAAGTGGAGCAGCAATGAATCAAGAAATATCACCGAAATGGGCCACATCCAACAGCAGTTCCGCGACACGCAAGCGCCGCGTCAAGGCTGTGCAGGCTGTACTCAGAAAGAAGCCGCCGCGCGACATGAAGAAACACTGGCTTGGTGTGTTGCTTGCGCTTAGCGCCTGGACCATAGAAAAACGGAACGCCGGCATTCCAGAATGACAGGATTGGAGCTAATCTGCCTCGCGATGACGGTGTATCACGAAGCGAGGTCAGAGCCGCTGATAGGGCAACTTGCAGTCGCCCAGATTGTTCTCACTCGCGTTGAACACAAAAGCTATCCCTCTACCGTCTGTGAGGTGGTCAAACAGGGTGGCACCAGTCGTCACCGCTGTCAGTTTTCATTTTTTTGTGATGGGAAATCTGAAATTCCAAGAGATGCGGTAGCATGGGCAACGGCTCTCGACATAGCTGAGATTGCCTCGGCTGGCGCACAGATCATCGTGCTGCAAGATTGTATCCACTACTACTCTATTTTATTTGAAGCCCCCTATTGGACTGAAGATTTTATCGAGGTGGCGACCATCGGACACCATCGTTTCTACCTGGCGTTTTGATTTCTGGATTTGTTTCCCAATGACCATTCACTACCACGGCACACCAATTACTCCTGTCAAAAAAATACATGCGCTTTCTGGAAGGCACTTCTGCGTGTCCCATGCCGACCCTAGAAATGCAGAAATATGCCATTTGATCGGTCAAAGCGTCATGCTTGACAACGGTGCATTTTCTAAATGGACAAAAGGAAAAGCCACAAACTGGAATGGCTACTATGGATGGGCTGAAAAATGGTTGGCGTACCCGACAACCTGGGCGGTGATTCCAGATGTCATTGATGGATCAGAAGAAGAAAACGATGCTCTCTTGGATTCTTGGCCTCATGGGAAAATCCAAGCGGCCCCAGTCTGGCACTTGGATGAATCCATCGAAAGATTGCAAAGACTTATCGGCGCTGGCTACACCAAGATTTGCATAGGAAGCGCAGGTCAATATAAACAAGTTGGGACGGTTGCATGGCACACAAAAATGATCCAAACGATGAACGCTATCTGTGTGAACGACCAAGTACCCGTATGGCTGCATATGTTACGTGGACTATCTTTGAGTGGCTCTCAATATCCCTTTTCCAGTTTGGATTCGACTGATATTGCTAGGAATCACAACGAAAGAAATACATCTCTATTCTCGCAAGCCGAGCGTTGGGACCGAGTCCAATGTTCTCCATATTGGGAATATCAGATGGAACAGGAAGATTTGTTGTGAAATTGAAGCTGGCGGAAACCTTCCAAAGCATCCAGGGCGAGGGACCGCTCGCAGGGGTGCCTATGCACTTCATACGATTTGCTGGCTGCACCGTAGCAGAATGTCCACTTCATCCGGCAAGAGAAGGCGTGTGTGATACCGACTGGAGTTGCAAGGATGTTGTCGAGGGGGAGCAATCGATAGACGAACTTGCCAAAACAGCGGTGGAAAATTCGGGGGCAAGTAAGTGGGTTTCAATTACGGGCGGAGAACCATGCGATCAGCCGAAGGCTTTAGCGTTTTTGTGTTCTTCAATCAGAAGGATGGGCGGAAAAATCAACCTTCAAACGAGTGGAACGCGAGAGGTTAATTGTGAATGGGATTGGCTTACTGTAAGCCCCAAATGCTCTGCTGCTGATTTGAAACAGGCGTACGGCAATGAATTGAAAGTTGTTATTACAGGCCAACTTGAAGAGGATTTGAGAGCGTACTACAACACAACAAGATTCTGGAAATACACGATACAACCACTGTGGGCGGGTGACGGTGAGTGCAACAAAAGTCGGGTTCTTGATTTGGTAAAGACTTTGAACCAGGGCGGTCAGCCCTGGCAGTTATCGCTGCAAACGCACAAATATATTGGTGTTCCATGAAAATATTCAAAACATTCAGATTCGAGTCGGCTCATTTTCTGCCGTTTGTGCCCGAAGGCCATAAATGCGGCAGATTGCACGGGCATTCGTTCGAGGTAGAAATTCATGTCCAAGGAGAGGTGAAAAAAGAGGGCTGGATCATGGATTTTGCCGACATCAAAAGGGCATTTAAGCCGCTGCTGGTTATCTTGGATCACCGATTACTCAATGATATAGATGGCTTGGATAACCCTACCTCTGAAAATCTTGCCCTGTGGATTCGGTCTAAATTGCAAGAAAATTTGCCAGGATTATCAAAAATTGTGGTCAAAGAAACTTGCACGAGCGGGTGTGAATTGGATTTAGAGGACAAATAATGAAACCAGAAATACTACGCAAACGTCGTATCGCTGCCGTCTGGGCGCAAGACGTACCATAGTCTAATCTGCCAGTTTTCCACATAGACCGACTATTTTCAGCCTCTATGTGGAAAAGGCCAGAAGGGAGACATTTTGCAAAACCGCTGATTTCTCGATTTGTCTCCCTAGTGAATGAATTCTAAAAGTCAACCCTTTAGGGATTTATTTCAAATAAGGGCACTTTCGGGTGCCCTTCTTTTTGCTATGGTATGGCCGGGTGGCGGCCTGTACGGGGAGTTTGTCCTATCAAGATTCTCATCGCCCTGGTGGGCGTTCTTCTGTTATTGCGGGTACTCGACCCGTGGCCTGTGGAGACCCTGCGGCTGAAGTATTTCGATGCCCTGCTCACCTCCCAGGAGCCCGTCGAGAGCCAGAGTATCTCGCTGTATAACATCGATGAGGCCGAGCTTGCCCGGTATGGGCAGTGGCCGTGGCCCCGGCAGGAATTGGCCCGGATCAACCGGGAACTCCTCGACGCAGGGGCCGTGGCGGTGGTGTACTCGGTACTTTTCCCCGAGGAGGACCGGTTTGGCGGGGATGAGGCGTTTGCCGGCAGTATGGGGGAGGTTCCCACCTTTCTGAGCGCGGTTGCCAGTGCCTCGACAGACCGCCAGGACGGGTGGCAGATTGGCGTAGCCACGCTGGGTAACGTGCTGGATAACGCCCTGTCTTACCCCGGAATCCTCCCCAATGTCCCGATACTTCAAGCTGCCGCCACCGGGACCGGCGTGGTCAATACCGCCCCGGAGGTGGACGGCCTTGTCCGTAGGGTGCCGATGCTGGTTCGTGTTGGAGAATCCTTGTATCCAGCCCTTGGGCTGGATGTACTGCGGGGTCTAGCCGGCGATCCATCCTACCAAGTCAGGGGCTCTGAGAGCGGTATAGAGGCGGTCAGGGTGCCTAGTTTCGATACCATCAATACCGATGCAGCAGGGAGGGTCTGGATAGACTGGGTGACGAGCTTTTCTTCTGAACCCCTAGCTGGGACCATAGTTTTTGTCGGAGTCACCGCTGCCGGGGTCTCACCGCTCGTACCGACTCCCCGAGGACTCATGTTCCCCCATCAGATCCAAGCCACCCTTTTTGAGACTCTCCTGAACGGAACCTCACCTGTTCGACCTGATTGGGCTCTGGGGGCCGAGGTGGTGGCTGTGGCGATCCTAGGGCTCCTTACGGGGCTGGTGGCGGTTCGTTTGCCCGTACCAGCCGTTCCGGTTGGGGTTCTGGCCATCGGCGCTGTCACGGCCACCTGTTCGGTTCTGGGCTATCTGCGTCTGGGCATCCTGGTGGACGCGGCCTACCCGGTACTTTCCGGGCTGATTGTGGGGTCGGTTGGCGTGGGGAGGCGGATGTTGTCGGAATATCAGCTGAAAATGCAGATAAAGGGCCAGTTTTCAACCTATGTGTCGCCGGATCTGGTGCAGGAACTCCAGGATGACCCCTCGAAGCTGGTCTTAGGCGGGGAAACCCGCTACATGACCTACCTTTTCGCTGATGTGGTGGACTTTACATCGATAAGTGAGGCGCTTCAGGACGACCCCCAGGCGCTGATCCGCTTGGTGAATAAGATCCTGTCCCGGATCATTGATGTGGGGCTGTCCTTGGGCGGAACCCTCGACAAGACCATCGGGGACTGCTGCTTTTTCATCTGGGGAGCCCCGCTGCCTTGCGAACAGCACGAAGAGCGGGCCGTGACGTGCGCTGCGATGATGCTGGTGGCCCTGGACTCCCTCAACCGGGAGATGAGCGCACAGGGGCTGCCTGAGATCGGCCTCGGCGTGGGGGTCAACAGCGGTTACGCGGTGGTGGGCAATATGGGCTCCGATGGACCCGCCGGCAAGCGGTTTGACTACTCCGCCATCGGGGATGCGGTCAATGTGGCCGCCAGACTGGAGTCGAGCAGCCGGAAGTACCCCCAGGACGTGCTGATTGGCGAGACAACCGCTAGAAAAGCGCCGGGTCTGGTGGAGTATCTCGATAAGCTCACGGTGAAGGGCAAGGAGGAGGTACTCCGGGTCTACACACTGAGCCCGGAGGCGATGGAGGCGGCAAAGCTCGCTGATTACTGGATCGATAAAGCCAAAACAGCGGGTAATTGACCTAGAAAGGGCAAAATGTGATGATATTTGCCCTGAAACAGCGTTTTTAAGCTCTGTCCCAAACCAGGGGGCAGACCAGCATTTTAAGGGGTTTTATGAAGATAGAGGTCCGGGATATCGCCGCAGTCGTGCCGTATGCTAGAAATCCACGCAAAAACGAGGCTGCTGTGGCGAAAGTGGCGGCCTCGTTGCAGGAATTCGGCTGGAGACAGCCCATCGTAGTGGACTCCAAGGGGGTGGTGATCGCCGGACACACCCGGCTACAGGCCGCGCAACAACTCGCTATGGCCGAGGTTCCGGTGCATATCGCCACCGAACTCACAACGGCCCAGGTCGCCGCCTATCGACTGGCCGATAACCGTACCGCGGAGGAGGCCGAATGGGACTCGGAACTACTCAAAATAGAGCTTGAAGATCTGCTTTCGCAGGACTTTGATCTCGAGCTGACCGGGTTCGATAACGATGAGCTGAGCGATATCCTGGAGGAGGTGTCCGAGGGACTCACCGATGACGATGCCGTTCCTGAACTCCCCGAGGAACCCACCACCCAACCGGGCGACCTATGGCTGCTGGGCAGACATCGATTACTGTGCGGGGACAGTACCGATGGCAACGACGTCGCAAGGCTCATGGACGGGAAAAAGGCCGATATGGTGTTCACCGATCCGCCGTGGAATGTTAACTACGGTGCCGATCAAAACCACCCATCATGGAAACCAAGAACTATTCTAAACGACTTCATGGGGACAGAGGACTTTAAGGATTTTATGTCCGCCGCATTTGCCCAATTAAACAAAAGCTCCAAGAACGGATGCCCAACCTACGTGGTCATGTCCGCCCAAGAATGGGGCAACGCAATGCTCACACTGGCCCTCAATAACTACCACTGGAGCAGCACCATCATCTGGAATAAGTCCCACCTCGTATTATCCAGAAAGGACTACCACACGAAGTACGAACCCATCTGGTACGGATGGTCAGAAGGCGAGGCAAGGCTGTGTCCGGTCAAAGACAGAAAACAATGCGATGTCTGGGACATAGACAGACCCTCACGGTCTGACCTCCACCCAATAACAAAACCCGTGGAACTGGTCGAAAGAGCCATCCAGAACAGCAGTAGACGAGATAACCTCGTCCTCGACGCGTTCTGCGGCTCAGGATCAACCCTGATTGCCTGCGAGAAAACAAGCCGATCCTGCTACAGCATGGAACTGGACCCCAAATACTGCGACGTTATTGTCGAAAGATGGCAGGCGTTTACAGACTCAGAAGCCACTTGCGAAGGAGAAAACTATGCCGGGAGGCAGGCCAAAGGCCAAACTTGACCTCAAAAGAGGCTGGAAAGAGGCCATTTTGAGCGAGTACGCAGAGGGTGCATCTGATGTCGAGGTGCGTGTTTTGCTGCGTAAATTCAGGAGAAAAGCCAGTCTTTCCAATGACTTATGGAGAAGGTGGATGGCAGAGGAGCCTGAGTTTTCGGAAACCGTAAAAGAGGGAAGAGCGACCTCTGAAAGGTGGTGGCTCCGGCTGGGGCGAGGGATGGCAGCCGGGAAAATACCGGGCAATCCGACGACTTGGATCTTCAATATGAAGAACCGCTTCGCCTGGGCAGATCGCCAGGAGATACAGAACATCGTGACCTCTGGCGCAGAGCGCGATTCTGTGGCGATACAGGCGGCTTTGGAGGCCAAGCTGCGGTCATTGGGCATTGACCCAGACCCGACTGCGGACAGCGGCACTGGGAGCAAAGATGCTGACTCGGAGGAATCAGCGGGCTCTCCGAGCCAGGGTGAGCCGATCCACTAGCGCCGGGACTGATCCGCGGAGTTATGCCAGAACCCCGATTCTCCACCCACGACCCACTTCGGGGGTAAAATGGGCGTAGTGCTCATAATGTATATTATGTTAACTCGCGCGTACCTATGCGGCTTACAGGGGAGCTTCCAATCTCCACCTGCGGTTTTTCTAGGTAGTGGGCGTAAGTCTTTGAGTGTTGGTTGAACTCATATCTGGGGTTGGACTAGGAGTTGTCCTCGATTCCCCACTTTCGGATTTACCGGAATCTGGGCGGATCGCCATATCGAGCCCCCCGGCCCCCCCTGTGGCCGAGGCCGCGGCTGCTAACGTTGATATTAGGGATTCACTCAAACAATGGGCTAGTTCTGCAAAAACCGAGCGATACCGGGGTTGTGCGGGGGATGTGTCCCCTTTTTTGCCAGGATAAGGGGTTGGGAGTCCCAGCCCCTTAAAATTTCTGTAGAAAATCTGCGGTTATTCGGGTAGAAAATAATTCCTCGCCACACGGTATGGAACATTTTCCCAGGTAGTTTGTTGGGTGACCCATTTTTGGACATCCTGGCGGTGTTTTAGCGAGATGACGCTGGTATCGAGGTCAGCGGTTCTTTCCAAGTCAGCGGTACTCAGGCGTTCGAGGTCTACCTCTCCTTCGCCTTTTATCCAGTCCTGTAGCTGCTTATCGCTGTGCGTACGTTCGTTCTGCATGGGTCTGGTTCCTCTATTAACATTACAACTATATCTATAAAGTATCTTACCTATATAGTATACGAGGGGAAAACACTTGCCGGGGTTTCGGGTTTGGAGTATTGTCGACGTTAGAATCCCCCGCGGATGCGGTGCTATAATATAGCTACATGATATAGCTTTATACTAGCTTTTATTTATTTTTGGTATAGCAGCTTAATAAGCTATAGATAGCTATATTATAGCGTTGCCCTTCTGGGCGGTGGTTTGGTATTGTGATTTAGCTCCGGTTGGTGTTACACCGTGCTGATCTGGGGAGATCCCCTGACAAGATATTTACACCTAGGTATTTTTGTCTACCCTCCCTTACCATTCCACCTGCCCTTCTTAATTCCACACCCCCTAGGTGTCTAGTTATATTGTAGGCACTTTTTGCTTACCTAAAGATTCTAGGTATCCAAAGTTGCGGGTTGCGTTTCCCTAGTAGGCGAAACGTGCAACTTCTGAGTCTTTTCTGATATATTCCAATATCTTCAGCTTCAGCGGCCTGGCCCCTTCAGCGGAGGGGCCGTCCGATTGGATCATGTGAATGGTTCATAATCTTCTGGGAGGGATGCGCACACATCGAATCTTGGGGGATTTGAAGCTGGGGAGCAGGAACTGACGGAGTGGGCATAGTTGAATAAGACACAGCGACGGGCGGTAGCGGCGAATAAATCTATAGAGGTCGGTAATCAGGCAATGGAAATTGCGATGAAGGCTCTGGAGAGGATCGAGGCCCATGAGAAGGAATGCGGGGAGCGATGGGCGGAGTCTATTGTTGAACTAAAGCATCTACAGTCTCTGACCTCGGCTCATTCTGCTCGATGGGAAAAGCTCGCATGGTTGGTAGTGGCGGCGGTTACAGTGCATATCATCAGCGGGCTGTTCTAGGTGGATAGGCCGCACAGACCTGAACGACATCCTTATCCCAAGGCATGGGACAACGAGCTTCCCGACTCCCTCCTCTCTGACAGCGAAGATATCAATTTTACCCTCGATTCCGGCGGTGAATGGACTGAATCCAAGACCTAAAACTTAGAAGTAGTGAGGAACTTTTATGATGTGGCACGCAATTCTTTTTACTGGAACTCGTTTTATGGACGGGTTATATAGGGAAGTCACCCGAGCTTCCGAATGTGCTGAATCTCTCAGGGAGCGGTTCCCAAACTTACAGGTGGATCTAATTCAAGTGAGAGAAGGTTTCAACCTTTCTAATGATATGTTTTGGGTAAATCACATGGAGGAATTAGAGGAGCTAAACAGTGAAGCCGATAGACGAGCTAAAAGGACTCTGACTAATATATCAGTACAAGGCCACAATCACTCGAATCATTGATGGTGATACGGTGGACAGTGATATGGGACTGTACCGCGTTAAAGGACTCACCCCGACAGACCCCCCTGATGGCGGGGAAGGTCTGTGGTGGAAATACGAGATTGCGTGTGGTGGCATTGCCAATCAGGGTATTTCTGGGATGCGCAAAGGGGCGCTTGATGAGGTTGAGGAATATCTTAAAAAGATGCTCGAATCCATCAATAGACGCACTCTAGGCCATCAGTCCAAAAAACTCCGACATTCCCATCTATCTCCCCGGCAACTCCCCGCAAAACCATTCTTCTCCAAAAAACAAAGTATTCTCTGATGCCGGTACGCAAGGTACAGGGCGGATATCGCTGGGGGAAATCAGGGAAGGTGTACCCCACCGAAGCACAGGCGCAACGTCAGGGGCGGGCGATCTATGCCTCCGGCTATCAGGATGGCGGCATCACTGAGGTGCCCCAGGGCGATGACCCCTCAACGGTAGATCGGGTCAGGAATTTTCTGAAGAATGTCGGCAGGGGCAGAAAGGAGCCTCAGTGGAAAATCGAGTTGCGGGAAAAGGTTGCTCGCGGCGAGGCCGACCCTGCGTTATTGACTATGGGCATAGACCCCGTTATGGATAAAGCGGGTAGGGTTGAAGCTGCCTACGGACCCTCCATATCTCCCGCCCAAGCCCTGTGGGGTTCGGGTCTTGCAACTGGTTTGGGTGGAATTGCCGAGGCTGGGGGTTTTTACCCTGAACCGCCCTCACGCGAGGCTTCAATTTACGAGATGCTTACTGGCCCTCGTACTCCCAGCGTTAAGGAGCATTGGCAGACGGGCCATCCCTGGATAGCCGGGTTGCAGACTGTGGGTGCTGTTTTGCCCGGTGCGGCTTATGCCAAAGCGGCTTCTCGGCCATTACGCAGAGGCATTGCCTCGATAGAGGGGGCAGAACCTGTGGTGGAGGGAGTTTCCGAGTTGATAGACCCCGCGCGAAGGCAGTTTTTGAAACAGGCGGGACTCGCCACCGCCGGCATAGCTGCGCTGGGGGCAGGGGTTGGCAAGGTGGCTAAAGCAACGAAAACCGGGGCTGTTGCCGCAGCAACCAAGGTGGCGGCGAAAGTGGGACAACTGACACAAAGGGCGAATATCAATAAATTCCATAATTTTATGGTGCGTGATGTCAATGAATTTGTAGACATTATGTCTGAAGCGTTGCCTGTTCGAGAGGCGTCGGCTTTGAGAGCGGAAAGGGGTAATCCTTTGCGTTCAGGAACGAGGACCACGGCGGGAGAGTCGACAGGCCATTACAGCATGATGCCCGAAGAAGCGTCTGATTGGTTGAAGGAAGATTTCGGGTTGGACTCACGCGATTACCATATCATTTCAGATGAACTAGGCGCTGCGGATACCCATAGAGTCTCTTTGATAGAAAACTCTCCTGAAACCATAGTGGATAGTTTTGTGGTTAATGGGCAGAAGATTAACCTGCATGAGATACATGGGGTTCCTGTGGTCGAGGCTCCCGGTTTGTGGTCATACGTTCCCAACGAAACAGGACTAAGGAAACTGGAACTTCACCAGATCAAGCAGGCGATGGGGGATGACTTTCCTGATTGGCTGAGAAGAGAACGTCTTGGAGATCCTGACTCTATTCATGTGGCATCTTTTGCAGGGAGGGGGCAGCGGTCTGGGAGCCGACAGGCAAAACCATTCCAAGATAGGTCAGTCGGAGATGATTTGGAGAGTATTTTTCATGATATGACCCCTGACGAGAGACTTTCCATTCCAGGTATCACAGAAGGTGATGCAGATATCTGGCCTGCTCTTCAAGAGTTTTATAGTATCCCGCTGGCAGAATAATCATTCCGGTACACAAATAAATGCTAGAAGGAATCAATCCTAAAGCTCTGAGTCAGGTACGCGATCTTCCTGATATTGAAGATAAGCGTGAAGTACTGGTGTTGTTGGAGGAGTTTGAGGAGGAAGTAAAGAAAGAGCTTGCTAGGGACAGCTTTCTGGGGTTTACGCGATATGTATGGCCTGCCTTTATCGAGGGTCGGCATCATAAAGTAGTGGCGAATGCTTTTGAGCGCGTTGTCAATGGCGATCTCAAACGCCTCATCATCAATATGCCCCCTCGCCACACCAAGAGCGAGTTTGCTTCCTATCTGCTACCCGCTTGGTTTCTGGGCCAATACCCTGACAGAAAGGTTATCCAGACCTCGCATACCGCAGAGCTTTCAGTGGGTTTCGGGCGTAAGGTCAGAAACCTAGTGGATTCTGAGGATTTCAAAGAGGTTTTCCCAACCCTAGCACTCAGAGCCGATTCCAAGGCCGCGGGACGCTGGAGTACCAATCAGGGAGGGGAATACTTCGCTATCGGTGTGGGCGGTGCGGTCACGGGTAAAGGCGCTGATTTATTGATTATTGATGATCCGCATTCTGAGCAGGAGGGCCAAAGCATAGACCCTGCGGTATTCGATAAGACCTATGAATGGTATACCTCTGGCCCACGGCAGAGACTTCAACCGGGTGGGGCAATTATTATTGTCATGACCCGCTGGCATTTGCGGGATCTGACGGGAAAAATCATCAAGGCTTCGACCCAAAGAGATGGGGTAGATGAATGGGAACTGATTGAGTTCCCCGCTCTGATGCCATCAGGCAATGCGCTCTGGCCTGAGTTCTGGAGCGAGAAGGAGCTTTTGGCTTTGAGAAATGAGCTACCCGCGCCTAAGTGGGCAGCACAATATCAGCAAGACCCAACCTCCGAGGGAGGGGCGTTGGTCAAGCGGGAATGGTGGAAACGATGGGAGGCTGATAAGCCACCGCAATGTGATTTTATTATCCAGTCTTGGGATACCGCCTTTCTCAAAACCAGACGCGCTGATTACTCAGCCTGCACCACCTGGGGGGTGTTCTACCATCCCGATGATGAGGGCCGGACACGGCCCAATATCATCCTATTGGATGCCCACAAAGAGCGGTTGGAATTTCCAGAACTGAAGAAAAAGGCGATGGAGTTCTACAATGACTGGCAACCCGATGCCTGCATCATTGAGGCTAAAGCTGCCGGAGCGCCACTGGTATTCGAGCTGCGCTCAATGGGTATACCTGTTTCCGAGTACACCCCCTCCAGAGGGAACGACAAAGTGGCTCGGGTTAATGCAGTGGCGGATATGTTTGCATCAGGGGTTGTTTGGTGTCCTGAGACCCGATTTGGCGAGATGGTCATCGAGGAGTTTGCTTCCTTTCCGGTTGGGGAACATGACGATCTGGTAGACAGCAGCACCCAGGCTTTGCTACGGTTCCGTCAAGGCGGGTTTTTGAGGCTCAGCACCGATGAGGAAGACGAGCCGATGTACAAGAGAACAGCGGCTTATTACTAGGAGAGAATCTGATGCCAAGCTACTATGACAGCACCAAAACAAAGCCCGGTCTTGCCGAAATAAAATATAAGAAGGGTGGGAAGATTAAGAAGATGGCACATGGCGGTGCTCTCAAGAAATATTCCCTTGGGCAGATTTCTGAAAGAGAAAGAGGTTTGCAAAGACAGCGTGATGCGGCTCCGACAGGTCGAGCAATTAGGCGGTCTGATCCTGAAAAAAGAGAGTCTGTTAGAAGAAGAGCAGCGGAGGCAGCAGCGAAAAGAAGAGGCGGTAGCCGGAAAAAGAAGGCGATCCTGAAAGAGATGTCAAAAGGCATTTCTTCGTTTAAGAAATTACAAGAAAAACGTAATAAGGCTCCGAAAGGGAGCGCATTAGGCCAGGTATCAGAGCGGGAATTGCAACTGATGGCGGAAGGCAAGATCCCAGTTAAGATGTCCAAGGGTGGCAAACTCAAGGTGACGGGCATGGGCGCTGCAACCCGTGGCGGCAACTTCACTAGGAACGGCTAGATGGCGATAGAACGCCCGATGGGGCAAGACCCCTTTGTGCAATCACAGGCTCAACCTAGCCTAGAGATAGATATCGTCAATCCAGAATCAGTATCAGTAGACACCCCTGATGGTGGCGTCATTATAGATTTTGACCCCAACGGGATGATGCCGGGTGGTTCTGACCATAATGAAAATATAGCCGATCTCATTGAAGACAATGATCTGCACTCGATTGCTTCCGACTTGGTAAGCGCATTTGAGGCAGATAGAGATTCACGATCTGATTGGGAAGAGACCTATATCAAGGGTCTTGATCTTCTCGGTCTCAAGAACGAAGACCGCACAGAACCTTGGGATGGTGC
>Ga0209644_1000233_pt1 | contig 12707 bp, 11 predicted proteins | sample ETNvirome_2_1000_FD_184069 | JGI IMG/M metagenome (GOLD analysis project Ga0209644, IMG submission 184069) | Marine viral communities from the Pacific Ocean - ETNP_2_1000 (SPAdes) (version 2) | ecosystem: Environmental > Aquatic > Marine > Oceanic | place: Pacific Ocean | collected 2013-06-22 | reverse complement strand
CAGTTAATAAAATGTGTGATCATTACTTGATTTGTATTCCTACTTTTTTTCCACTCATCACTGCACCAGAAGTTTTTACCCACATATGAGGACCGTGTGGTCTAGGTCTATTTCCACTTCCACCGGCATACTTAACTCTCTTGCCACCTTTAGGTGAAAGAGTTCCTGCCGGATAGCCACGATTACTCCTTAACATATTTTCGAGCTTACGCCCAGCTGAAGCTTCTCTTCCTTCAGGCGAAGAATGAGGTTTACCTTTTCTGCCTCCTGAAAGGGCATCTATCACCTGTGTACGTACATCAGTTACAGAGTATGGAGATTTTCTGCCAAATCCTCTGCTACCAATTTTTTTTTCTTTTGCCTCTTTTTCTTTTTTAGGATAAGTATATATTTTTCTAGGTGCATCCCATACACGATCTCTAAGTCTTTTTGGTTTTTTATTATTAATTTTAGTTTGCATTTCTTGTGCAGTCCAAGTTTTACCACCAAGCATTTCAGTTTTACCTTTGTAGTCTGCTTTTTTGTAAGATGAACTGTCAGTTATTTTCTTAAGTTCGTTTTGTGTCTTAAGTTTTGAATGTGGGTGTTGTGCACTTTTAGCTACAGTTGTCATAATTATCCTCTTTTCTTAGCCATTTTTTTAAACGTCATTGCTAATGCTTTTGCTCGTCCAGTGCAACCTTTTTTTGTAATCGGTGTACATTTTCCTTTAGTTCCACGTTTTTTGATTGATTTATTTACGTCTTGAATCCAGTTCTTATCAGTACCTTTTTTAAATCCTATTCTTCCACCATCTTTAAATCCAGTTCTAACCGGATCACCACCATTAGTATAACCCCAATGGTTATGACCTTCTGGTACATTGTATCCTGGTACATGCATTAAATCAAAAGCTGTTTTTCCCATTAATCTTCTCCGATTTGTTTTTTCTTTCCAGGATCTCTTGGATGAACGCTTTTCTTTCCTATTTTATAAGCTTTTTTAGTATCTACCATATGTTCTAATTTTTTCTCAGCTTCTTCTGCTTTTGCAATAGCTTTCTTGTGTTTATTTACTTCATCAATATTTTTGATGTAGGCATCAGTTTTTACTTTTTTAATACTTCTTTCAACACCACCTTTTGTTAAAACATCTTTAGCAACAGGTACAGATTTAATTACAGGGAATTGTAATTTCTTAGTTTTCCCAGCTGCCTTAAACGTTTGTTTAGAAGCTCTATTTCTTAGGTAAGCTTTACCCATTCCTTTTAGTAAACTTAACATAAAACCTCCTTATGCTTTTTTCCAGTCTTTAGATCTTCGACCCCATTTACCGTAAGACTCGTCTCTTTCAGCTTTTGCTTTTTTAGGATCTTTTTTAGTAGCTTTACCTTTTCCTAAACGCATGCCGATTGATTCATCTTCCTTATCATAGTATCCCTGCTTCTTACTGCCAGCTTTTTTAGTACCAGCTTTGTAAGGGAATCTAGATTTATAGGGTCTTGTTCCGAAATCATTTCTCATAGTTTCTCCTTATTTTTTTTTTCCATTTCTGAAAATTTGTGTACCCTTTATACCAAATATTGACGCACATACAAGGATCCATAAATTTGTGAACCATGACGGCAGTGCCGAAAAATGCTCAAAGAACACTTTTATCTTCTCCATAGCCGCCGGATCGTCTGACCAGACCCCCCAGGCCAAAATTATTATGGGGAGTGTGAGAATCGCTAAAACGACCTCGTCCTTGTAGTCATTTTGACGGGCTTCTAAAAGTTTGCCCTGGTAAGCTTCCTCACCTCGGGCCATCTTAGATGCATGCATGTGCTGGGCATCCGCCATAGCCATTTTAGTCTCTTGGCGCTTTTTATAAATGTGTGAACCAGCGTTGAGCGCTAGTTTAATAGCACTGAACCACATACTAGTACCACTTAGCGGTTGCTGGTTTTCTCATAGCCTTTGTTCCTCTAACTTTAACTTTATCTCCAGTTGCAATATAAGATCCTCGTGCTCTAAAACTAGATTTACCTCTTGGGTCAATCTCTAGATTTTGAGAAGGGACTTCGATTTTATTGCCACCTTTAAGATAACCATCTTTATTAGTGAACATTGACTGATTGTATCCTTTGCCTTCTTTTGCCATATTTTTCTCCTAGGTTTGTATATACTATGATTTAGGACCTTTCAAGGTTCTAACATCTCTAGCCTTCATTTTATCTGAAGTCAGTTTAACGTCAGCAGATATCAACGATTTTTCAATTGATGTATCTGCTCTTAATTCAGCTAAATCCTCGTTCTGCTCAAGTTTATCATCCGTGATCTCACGATTCTGAACGAGTTTAGCTTTATCTAAATTAACTCTCGCATCTAACTCTTGTTGTTTTCTTTCCGTGTCCATTGCTTTTAGATCCACTTCTCTTTGTTTTAATTTAAGTAATGGATCATGGTCGAATTGAGAAGTAATTGCTTTTTCCTCTTTTAAAAACTCTTCAGTCATGTCTGCAATTAAGACAGCTTTTCTAGCTTCTATCTTTTGTGATAGTTGTTGAAACTGTTGTTGAGCTTGAGGATTCTGAACGGCTTGTTGTTGCAGTTGTGGTAACATTTGAAACTCTTGCGGAAACTCAAGTTGAACTTGTTCCTGTGCCATTAAAGAAATATGTTCTAAAATATTTTTTTCTAAAGCAGCTGTGACACTTGGATTGTTTCTAACAAAATTTGTAGCCATAAAGTTTAAGTGAGCAGTGACGTGAGCTCTATGATCTTGACCAGGAAACGCTTGAAAAGGTTTACCACCTAATGCATCAATGTGCTCGATCGCTGGATCTTTCGGTTGATTTGGTGGTGGAGGAGGTAAAATTCTATCAATATCTTTAACTCCAATCGCTTCATACATTTTTCTATAACACATATATAGATTATGCATCTGTGGATTAGACATCGCTAATTGTAATTCTGTTTGTGCCAAAGTAATTCTTTGCGACATTGAAAATATATTAGGATCAGCAACAGGTAGAATATCTACTCTGTCATCAAAATCGGTAACTTTAATATTTCTTTGTCCTCCAGCAACGTCATAAGGATATTCTGGGGGAAGATATGAAGAAAATATCTTCGATAATAATTTAAATTCTTGTTTAAGTGAAACATACAGCCTTTTATGGATTGCTGACATTACCCTGGAGCCGCGCTCTAAGAGGGCTACGGTCGTACCAACTGCTGCATTTTGGTTCCCGTCACCGACCTGCATGTCAGCAATGGACGCGAATCTTTGTCCTGCTTGAACGACAATTCCCATCAATTGCAATAAAGTCTGAGAAGGCTCTTTGTATGGTAAAAATACAAAGGCATCTTTTAAATTTCCTCCTGGTGTATCTACATCTTTAAATTCTCCAGGTTGAATAGCAGCAGCGTCATCTTTTACTCTGACGCCTCGTTGTTTAAATCCAGCCGGTAAGTTTGATAACGTCCCCGCGTCTAATAACTGACGGAGAGCCGCAGTTGCAGTACGACTCAATCCGCCAATCATATGAATGAGTCCAAGGCCATAAAATCCTAGTCCTGGCAGAAATTTGAAGTGGACGAAATATTGGATTTTATTTTTCAATGGATCATTGGGCGCGAAGTTTCGTCTAATAGACAAAACTTTCCGACTACCTTCCTCGATTGTAACGACGTAAGGTAATTTTATTCCTGTTGGTTCCCCATCGGGACCAACGTCTTCGAAACCTTCTAAATCAAGGTTCACGTGGAATTCTAGTAATGTGTATAAAGGCTCAACTCTTTGTGATCTAGTTAAACCTTCTATTTCTCTTTCTTTTTCTTTTAATTTATCGGTAACAACATCTTGTGGTTTATTTAATTCTATATCAGAATAAAATCCTCCTACTTGTTGTTTACGTAAATCATTCTCAGCAATTTTAATTACATGGATAACAGCATTTGCATCTTCTAAAGAAGTTGCAGTATAAGGAACCACTAAATCATCCGCTGGAACAAATTTTGATACAGCTCTTCCTAATAAATCATCATAATAAACTTTTTTAAATGTAGAACCCGCTAACGGTAAATAAAACAACATTTGGTCAAATTCAGGTTCATATTCCTTCATCTGATCCATCAACTGATAATTCATGAAATCTTTTACACGTTGTGACTGTTGCTCTTTTATAGGATTGCTAATTCCCAGAACTTGAGTTCTTACTGGTCCATCAGACGGTAATAACTCTTTATAAGCGAGCGCTTGAAATTGTGTAACCGCTTCTGCAAGTACCGGGTGAGTTGCACCAGACGCTCCTTGAAACGGTTCTGTTCTGTTTTCATATTTAAATCCTAACAGATCTAGGCCTACAGTATAAGCTCTTTCCCAATCTGCACGGGAAGTTTTATATTCTCTATAGTCGCCTTGTAATTGATTTGCTACTGGATCTAAAACATCATCAGGTAATAGATCTGCAATATTTGCAAAATGATCACCACCTTCTGGTATGTTTACTTGACTTGGATCAAAATCGATTGTTGCACCACCATCTTCTTCTGGTGTTATTTCAACTGGTCCTTTTGATTCTTCAGGGTCCTGTAAGTTAACTACCGCTGCAACTTCTTCGTCAGGTAGTTTAACGTTCGGGAGACCTTTATCAATATCTGCCATATTTTTTCTCCTGTATTGGTTTATCTTGTTTTTTATCTTTAATCAACCCTTTAGGATCTGGTCCTTTTAAAGGTGGAATAGCATTCCATTTAACATGTTTCATGTTTTTTACAAGTGTTGGGTTTTCTTTTGTCATTTCTTCTTCTTTAAACTCATTATGCCTTCCGAATCAGGGGCCACGGCATTTGGTCTTCTTATTCCCGTTATACCACCACCCATATAACCTGCTCTGCCACCAGATGCTCCTTCAAATATGTAATTATATTCAGGAAACTCAGATAAAAAATTCTCTATTAATTCAGGTGGAATATTTTCTTTTGTTATAGATTGATCTTCTAATTGTCCTGTTAATTTTTGATAATCCAATTCTTGTTGTTTTTCCCAAAGTCCTGGCTCATCTCTTAATTGAAAACCTAAAAGATGTTGAGGTCCTTGCCATCCTCTTTTTATTGCATTCCAAACAGCTCCTGAATATTTGTCCGCACGTTCCCATCCTTTTCCTCTATTATATTGATTTACTATAAAATCTTTAATTCTCTCTTGTAATGCTGGATAAGATTGTCCTGTTGGATCTGCTGTTTGCCATTTTTCAAAAATATCTTGACCTTCAACCCCAACATTTTTAAGTCTTTCTTCTATTTGTGGTGTTATAATATCTTTAGACCATTGGATATCTCCTTTCATATTTTCATAATCCAATTTTATATCTTCTGCTGATTTTTCAGGAGCAAACGCTTTTTCAGGAGCAAAACGTTCTTCCCAAAGACTTTTAGCTTTTACATCTTCTAATCTTCCAGTTTCATATTGTTGCATTGCGAGTTGTCCTGAAAGTTTTCCTTCTTGATTAATTAAATCACCCAACTGTGTTAGTAAATCAAACTGACTTCTGACTTCATTAGGAATTACAGGAAGATTTCTACCTAGCTTTCCTTTTGTTTTTGGTCCTAACAACTCATTTAAAGATCTTGAATGTTTTCCAGGAATAAACCACAAACCTTCATTAACTGCTTCACCTAAACTTGCACCTTTACTATACTCATTAATCCCTTCTAAAACAGAATACCATGCTTCTCCACCCCCTAATGTTAGTGGATTAGCCCAATAACCAACTTTTGGTACCTTACTTAAAAAAGATTTTGCTGCAGTTAAACCTTCTTTAGATTGTAAATATCTTACTAATCGTTGATCTTTCATGACTTTTTCTAAATATGCTTGTGGATCTGCGTCAGCAAATTTTTTACCACATAAACCTCCGCCACCCCCTGAAAATTCAGTCTTACATATTTTTAAATTTTTAAATTTTTTAGATTTATTTAACATTTCATGAGTTAATAAAGCTCCACCTTTTTTAGAATTATTTACGATTTCTTTAAAAGTTTTTGACTTCATTATTTCAGGTTTTATACCCGCCTTATCCACTAATCCAAATTGCGCACCTTTTTTTAAAAACTCATCTTCATAAGCTTTTCCTTTTATAATTAAATCTTCTACGTTAAATTTTCCTTGTTTTAATGCTGTATCAATTGCAGGCACGTTAGAACTTGCAGTAATTGTATTTCCATATCTAAAATTAACAACACCTTTAGCCGCCATTCCTTTTTTCTCACCGCCAGTTAAATAGTTTAAAACCGTTCTATGTTCTTCTATTAATTTAGCTAATTCTTTTTTTCTAGTTTTAGTCGTTCCTGCTAAATTATATTCATTAAAATATCTTTGAACAGGAATATCAAAATTCCATTTTTTAAATTGATTTAAATCACCACTAACTAAACTATTTATTTTTAATTGATGGTCTACATTAGAAACATCAAAAGATCTTCCTAAAGCATGTTCTCCTTCTCCTTTAGCTTTTGTTATTAAACCATCTGGTCCAAAAAAGTCATTAGCCCCTTTTCGAAGTCTTGTCGCCTCATCTATTTTACCTATAGCTTCTAAATTATCTGCTTCTTTAATCATTTTAGAATAATTTCCCTTAAACTGTACCCCAAAACCATCTTTTAACCATTTAGATCTATTGCCTGCTTCAATACCAACAATACCTCTAGAAGAACCACTTCCACTAATATACTTACCTGTGTTTTTAAGTGAAGTTAATTCATTGGCTCTGAGATAAAAATTAGAATCAGGAAAAGCTTCCTTAAATCTTTTCATAACATCATCAACGCTTCTTCCCGAATGTTTAATGTTCTGATTATCTAACCATTTTAATTCTTTTACTTTATTAACCCCTCTTTTTTGAGCAGAAGATGCAGACCAATTATCTATTTGATCATAACTTAATCCTCTAGCTTTTAATTCTTTTTTTAATTTAGCTCTATCTACACCATCGACTTCAAACTTACCGTCTCTCCAATCTTTCCAGGCTGTATTGATTTGTTCATATTTATGATCCCCAACACCTTCAAATTGTTCTAATATTTTAGCCGTTTTTTCATAACCATCAAATTCACCAACAGTTTTTAAATGCTCTACAAAAGAATTAACCACCATGTCATTTCGAAAATTTTTAATGGCATTTTTTCCGTGATATGCGTTTGGAAAAAACTCATCTACAGTTTGATTAATTAATTTGTTAGTATATTCTCTGTTTAAAGGTTTTTTACCCCCTAAATCTTTTTGAAGTTTTCTGTACCAATCAGAATCTTCACTCCATTCAAACATAAGTTTTTTATTTCTTTGTTTTTTTATTTTATTTAAAGATGATTTAACTTTTTTAATATTTACATCTGCTTCTAATGCTGAACCAGTTCCTGGACCTGAACCTGCTACAAACCCTCTTTTCTTAAACCCGATCCGTCCACCGTGAGCCATGTTCCGTGGCTCATGAGCCGTGGTTCGTGGTTCTTGGAGCATGGAATCAAATTCCATTTCATCAACGAACTCTTTCCACTTACCTTTAGAAGCCACGTTATCGTAGGTTCTAAAAAACTTCATGGCAGCGCTATGATCTTTAATGTGCATTATTCCCCTAACATTCCTACAAGACCGCCCGCGGATAACGAAACACGGCCGCCGGTTGCGTGTTTAGTTGTTCTAAGAGTCTCTAATCTCTTAAGTTCCATAACTTGATCAGTAGGTTCCATTGTACTAATTTTAATTGCTTCCTCTTTAGTCAAATAAGGATGTTTTCTATGAAATGCTTCTCTACTTGCAATATTATGTGGTCCAAATTTTGATTGTGTGAAGAAGTCTACTGTATCATCTCCATAAACAACAAACTGTTGATCACTTCCTAAGTCCCCTCCTAAATTCTTCCACACATTTTCATTATTGGCAAGTTTAGGGTTTGCTTCTATTTCTTTGATGAAATTAGGAAAAGTCTCTTGAACATATTTATCATCTGGCATATCTTTTATAGAATTTTTTAATCTCATAATCAAAACTTCAGCTTTGGTAAATCTACCTTCACCAGCTTTTACTGCAGAACCTGCATGACTTGTTATTTTATTTTTCGCCGCTTTAAATTTTTCTGGTACCTCGTCAGGTTGACCAGAGCTTATTACTCTTCTTCGTTCTGAAGGTGATGCTCTTTTATAACTTTCATACATTTCAGCTTCATAAGCACGTTCTTGTGCTACCATATCGTCAAGTTGGGCTATAGTTTCATCTCCAGTAATAGATTCTGGATTTACTTCACCCTCATAATTTAACTCCCATTCCTCATCTGTTGGTTTTCTATTTTTAGATGCTTTAAGTTTCGCTGCCGCTTCTCTTTCCTGAAATCCAGCGATCGCCTGTTTTAATTCTGTTTTAGGAGCCATGGGTTTTGATGTTTGTCCAAGTTTCGTGGTTCCTGGAAAGAACTCATCCATTAATTTTGCAAGTCCTTTTAATACTCCTTTACCCCTGGCTAACGGAACACGGCCACCATCTTTTACTTCCTGTTTTGATCTTAAAACTTTTTCATATTCTTCATACTCTTCTGGTGTATGTTCGTAGGGGAAATTTTGAATTGATTCTAAAAAAAGATTTTCAGTAGGCATCATATCTGTTTCGGAAAATGTTTTACGTTCAAGAAGACCCCGTCTAATTAATTCTTTTTTAGCTTCTTCCATCCTCTTTCTTACTCTTTCCATCTTTTCAGGGGTACTTGCATCATATTCATAGCGGCTTGGCCTATCTTCATCCGGTTCCTGGAACATAAAATAACCAGGATCAGGTACCTTTTTACCCCCGCGTAACGGAACACGGCCGCCTGTTGCATGAGACGTTATTCCTTTTTTCTCTGTCATCGCTTTATAGACGTCAATTTCTTTTATAGCTGAATCAAGATCTTTCAACCTTTGCGTATCTTTTTTAATCACTTGTTTGTATAGTTTATTTGCAAATACTGGATCTATACCTTCTGGAAGAGGTTTACTTAAAATATCCTTAGCAACTTTTATACCAATTTCAGATTTTTGCTTACTATCCAGCAATTGCTGTTTAATGACATCCGCTTTATATTCTTTAAACCCTGTTGAAAATTTAGAAAAGCTTTCTTTTTTTGTCCCCATCTCTCTTAAATCCTCTAAACTTAATTCCATGCCAAACCGATCTTTCGTAAGTTGTTTAATATCAAGAGACGTTGCTAGAGGTTTATAAGGAGGGCCTCCCACTCCAAATATTTTATTATGTTTAATTGCTTCCTTAATCAGTTTCCATGTTCCACCTGTCCAATACGGAACTCTACTGGTAATGCCACCCCCGTCTAACGGAACACGGCCGCCTGTTGCATGTTTAGTAATGCCTTTACTAAGTATCATTTCTATTTCTTTATGAATATCGGATCCGACTCCTGTTTCTGGAAATTCAAAACCTTTTACTTTTTTGGTTTCTTCTAATATTTCTTCTAACATTCTTTTATTTTTCATGTTATCCGTATTACCAATCATAAGTTTTAGAAAGTTTCTTCGATCAATAAATTCTTTTAGCGTTTCAGGTTTCTTTTTAAATAATTTTAGTATTTTCATAATACCACCACCCCCGCTTAACGGAACACGGCCCCCGGATGCCATATGCCCACTCCCGCCTTTACCTTTTTTTAAACCAGTTGCAAATTCTTCAACTTCACTGAAATCAGATCCATGCTCACCGAATTTATTAAAAGATGATTCTTCAAACTTAACATTCTCTGGATGTCCTCCAGTAAATTCTGCTTCTTCAACCCAGAACTCTTCTTTAGTTTTAGTTGAACCCTTTTTTCCTCTAAGAGGAATTTCTTCTGACGCTCTATACTCTAATCTAACCGGTTGACCTAGATGACCATCTGAAAAACCATGTTTAGTTAATCCAATATCAACAGCAACGTCTCCAGTAGTTAAATCTTGAGTTACATGGATAGGTGTTTTAGAATTAGGGAGTTTAGATTGATGAACAATAATTCTTTCCGCTACGCCTTCTTTATATGAAATATCTTTTCCTTCTTTAATAACTTTATTTACAAGAGGCTTGAACCATACTGGCATGCCATCAACACCGGTTTTAATTGGGATTGAAGTTAATTCTTTTATAACTGAAGGTTTACCTGATTTTAACAAACCAAGTAATCCTGTTTTAGCAGCCACTGTTCCTGCAGCTCCTGCACCCATCGCTTTTAAAAATAATCTTCTTGCTTTATCAATTCCTCCAAGACCAAAACCAATTCGTCCACCGTCTGCGTATGTCGGTTCACCGAGCAAAGGAGCAAGACCGCCGCCTGCGAATTTTTTCTTGTACCCAAGAAAGGCGGTTTTTTCCCCAGTAAAAGGATCTATTTCAAAATTCACTCCTGCATAATTATCGTCACCAGGAAGATTTTTTTCATAACGATAGCCCAATGTTCCACCAGCGTCTTCTAATAAATTAGTGCCCTTTCCATAGAATTCTCCTTCTTTAAACGGATAAGAAAATCCTAAACCTAAATCAGGTGTTCCACCTTTTATAATATTTTTAGCAATGTTTGCTGATACATTTCCACTTCCAACTTGAGATCCAAGATCAAGTCTTGGAGTCAAGGAAGTATCAATATAATTTTCACCATCATATCTAAGATTAGAAATATCTCCTTTAATATTTAATTTTGCAAGATCATTTAAGTCAAACGTTTTATCAAGATCTAATTCACTAAAAGTATAATCCCGATCATAATCTTTTTTAATTCCACCCGTTAATATTCCATCACCATAATCAAATGTTGCTCCTTTTTTTGTAAAATGCTCGTTTTGAATATCACCTGTAAAACCAATACCTAAATCTCCGATATTATATTTAGAACCTACTGTATATTTATTTGCTTCAGGAAGCCCTGAAATATCCAAATGTTTTGTATCTAACTTAAGTCCTGTTATACCTTCTCCCATAGTGTCTAATGTTCTTGTAAGAGTAAGACTATCGCCAATAGAAAGACTTCCATCAAGAACAGCTTTATCAATAACTTGTTTTGCCTTGTTTGTATCAATATAACCATACTCATCTGTTATTTTAATATTAGGATATTTAATGGATATCTCTGTAAAAAATTTATCTAAAAGATTTTTTGATTCAAATGATGTTTTAAACATCCTTGGTTGGTGTAAAATACCATCTTTACGCAATGTCTTATATTTTTCAAAAGGTCCCCATTGAAACTGTTGCTTAGAAAGCAAATCTCTTTGCTTTTTTTCGTATGGTTCAAGTTTTTTCTCTATTATTTTTTTAATTTTAGGTCCAATTGGTTCTGCAACAAATTTTGATTTTTCAGAAGGCGCTGTATAAGTCATTCCTGGATCTCCACCACCTGGTGGTCCTCCAACATTTTGTCTTTGTTCGTGACGTTCTCTATCAGAATAACCACCGCCTGTTTCTCTACCATGAACACCAGGAGGTCCACCACCAAATAATCCAGTTCTCTCACCCAGCATACCTGCGATACCGCCGTATGCCAAGTCTTCTGGATCTTCAAATGCTTTCATATCATCTATAATTTCTTTCTCTCTCTTTTTTTTAAGTCTTTCAATTGATTCTTTGTTTTGTTTTTCTAATTTTGATTTTATCTGTTTTTCAGCAGCTATATCAGCTTTAAAATTATCGTAGCCACTTGCAGGAACATCCTGCGCTGCAGTTAAAATTTCATCAATTTCTCTTTTTCTAGCACTTAATTTTGTGAATTGTTCATAGTTAGTACCTGATTTCCCTAATTTATCTAATTGAACTTTAATTCTATTTCCTTCTTCAGCCAATGCGTTTAAAGCAGCGTCATCATATTTAGAAAGATCAATAGGTTCTGGAACATTCTTACCACCCAGAATAGGTTTACTCGTATCAATTTTCTTTCCAGTTATATCAAGAACGTCTGCTTCTTTAGTAAATTTATTGTTTTTTAAAATATGTCCAAATCTTTCTGCAAAAGCTTGGTCCTCGGCCTGTTTAACATAAGCTAAAATTTTTTTAAGCTGTTCTTCAGATTTTATAGATTTTAAATCAACACCCATATTAATTAATCTTTTTTCTAAATGATTAGCAGAAAATGTAACTTTCTTTGCATCTGGAATAACAGACATTATTCCTTTGCTTTTTTTCATCATCTGTTTTGCAATGAAATTTCTAATTAGTGATATTGCCATTAATAATATTCCATCTTCATGTAATTTCTAATTGAAAAAATTTTACTGATCATTATTGATCCCTAAATGTCCTGTTTAACATTCTTCTTTTTTTGTTTGCTGCTAGCCGTTCTTCTCGAAGTTTTTGTTCCTGTTTTTTCCAACTTTTGCCATGGAGTTCTTTAGCTTTTTTCGTTTTTACTCTTGTTTCAGCAGCTTGTCTTAAACCTTCTTTTTTTCTAAGCGTTTCTTTATAACCTTTACTCCATAATTCCTTTTGTAAATCAGTCATCCCTTTAAAAGATACTTTTGTCTTCTTCGTAAGAAGTTGTTTGATGGCTCCCATGCCTTTAGTTATTAGTGTCATTTAATAATATTCCATCTTCCTAGGCGGTTGTTTTGGTTCAAAGTAGTCTTCAGGGTGCTGGATAAATCCGCCCTGCCTGAAGCGCATCACAGCCATAGTCATAGAATCGACTAGATCGTCATGATCACCGTGCGGGAATGCTGCACATTCCTCAATCACCTCTTCTGCAA
>Ga0209644_1000229_pt1 | contig 12987 bp, 26 predicted proteins | sample ETNvirome_2_1000_FD_184069 | JGI IMG/M metagenome (GOLD analysis project Ga0209644, IMG submission 184069) | Marine viral communities from the Pacific Ocean - ETNP_2_1000 (SPAdes) (version 2) | ecosystem: Environmental > Aquatic > Marine > Oceanic | place: Pacific Ocean | collected 2013-06-22 | reverse complement strand
GCTAGGAGACCGATGGCCCGACCGCTCATCTGTGAAGATGCCTGACCACGAGTCACATCACTAACGCCGCTGATGTTCTCGATGTGCTCGATCTGCTCTTTCTCGATCAGACGCTGCTCAGGTGAAAACGGGGGTGGGGGTAGGGGCTCTGGCGGTCTGGTCGCTGTACGGCTATAGAAGATGACCTCGCCGGGCTCATCGGTGAATGCTTGCTTGTCAACGGAACCCTTCTCCGCTCTCCACTTGGGATGCGCGTGAATGTTCTTGTTTTCAATTCGCTGACTTACAGATTTGTTCAGTTCCTTCTGTGCGGGCACAATGGACTTGATTAGTCCTTCGCCGTGCAATCTTCCTGGCACCGTCACATGGCGGACTACAAAGAACGGCAAGCGCCCATAGGGTAACTCGTCTTGTTCTTCTAGCACCACATTGCCAGCAACGACGGCGTAATAGCCATCTGGGTGCCGGGGGCTTGGGCGCTCGAAGTATTCGTAAATCATCACCCGGTCCAGCATCGCGTCATCGATTTGCGATTGGCGGCTGAACTCTCTGAGGATCTGCTGGCTGAACTGGTCTTGTGTTTCGACGGCATTGGTCTGGACGAACTTGCCCTTTTTGGGCCATCGCTCTCGGACCTCATCGATATGCAGCATGTTGGCGTGCGCCATCCACCGGCAAGACTCCATGTCTTTCGCGCCTGGATCCCAACCCACTTCCAAAGGAGAGAGCACATCGACCATGGGAAAGCCGGTCATCTTCCTGACTGTCTTTTTGCCCTTGGCTTCGCCCTCTATTCCCTCGACGTATTCCAGGGCTTCGAGGTCTTGTTCCTCTTCTTCATACTCTTCCCCGCCCTCTGGATCCCACCACGTCTTGAAGAACACAGTGCCAGATATTGCCATCCACTTCGCCGCTTCATGCAGTTTGTTCTGCATCTTTAGCTCATGCCACACGTAATCAAGCAGGCGCTCACACTGGCGAGCGGCCTCGATATCATCGTCATCGCTGGTAGCTGGCATGGCCATGAAGCCGGGGCGGTTCTCAACCAGCTTACCCGCCAGCGTTTCCACTGTGGGCATAACGTAATTTAGAACCATACGCACACGCCAAGGCGGTGGATTGTCCTCGCCCATCACACGGGTGACACGGTTGTAGCGAGCCCACTGGCGACCTGTGTAAAAGGCCAGGCCAATCCAGGCATCTTCAACTACCTGTTGTTTAGACCGCTCTGAATCATCCCACTGGCGCTGGACATACTTGGCCGTCTCCTGCTCCTTGAGAGTAGGTTGGTGCTGCTTAGCCGGGGTATCCTTTTGATACTTGTCCGATATTGCGCCAGCTAATGCCACCTATCCGCCCATCCGGTTCGGGAGTCCCTCGCCGGGCAAGCCTCCCATTGCCTCACGCAACTTCTGGCGGATAAGGGCGGCTGCCCGCATTCTGGCGTTACCCATCCCGCCTGGCTGAGTCATAAAAGACTGCCCTGGTGGACGCTGCGACGGATCTGACGGGTCAGACATTTCTCCCCCTCGCCCCTGCTGCTGGGCCAACATACGCATAAGCTCCGCCTCACGGGCCTTCTTGCCAGCATCACTAAAGGGCTGGAACTGGATGGGGGCGGCGCTTCGCCAATCCTCCAGCGGCTCTCTTGGCTCCACCGGGTTGGTGTACGCCATTACGCCATCTCCGCCATTCGGCTTGCAGCTTCACCCCGTGGAGAGCCTCCACCCGGAGGTCCACCCGGAGGTCCGCCAGGAGGTCCGCCCATGCCTGGAGGGGGCCCCGGAGGTCCGCCGCCGCCCATTCCGCTCAAGTCACCCGACAAGAGCGCCTCGACAATCGCTGGGTCCAGGCTTTCTAAGATAAGGGCAAGCTGTTGCAATAACTCTGGTGTAATTCCTGGAGGAAGATCCAGCCCCGCAAGGTCCGGTCCTGCGCCCGGCGGTGGTCCTGGAGGGGGGCCTGCGCCCATTCCGGGTGGTGGTCCTCCCGCTCCTGGCGGGGGTCCTGGCGGGGGTCCGCCCATACCTGGGGGTCCGCCTGCTCCTGGTGGTGGTCCGATTGGCATATCTCTCTCCTAGCTTAACATTGTTGGTAGTTGGTAGTTGGCCCTAATTCTTTTCATCGCCGTGGTCCTCGGGGCGCCGCCCACCCCCACATTTGTGGAAGTGTCCGCCACCATCCCTTGCGCTGGGCCCGGGTCTCGCAACGTCGATTGAAAGGGCATCGTTTCCTTCTCTTTGAACTTCAGGCTGGTGTCCTCCTCTTTGTCCACTTTAGGCTGGTCTGGTTGCGACCATATGCCAAAAAGGGTCGAAAGGATGGTCGCGCCCGCGCTAATAAGGGCGGCGGTGGTTCCCGGCTCAAGGGCCCCGGCCTTTGTGGCGAACTGCGATGCGGTCTTAGGGGCCTGCGCCCCAAGGTCGCGGAGGGACTTGGTGTAATCGTCCTGGATCCCCAGGCTAGAGGGCCCCTTGAATGTAAGCGCCATCATTGACCTCCCGTGTAGCGGCGATGATACGCCTGCTCAAACTCGTCTTTATCGAGAGTATCAAAAATATCCCAGGATGTGGAAGCTTGTTCCATTCTTTCTGCCAAAAGCCTTTGCTGCTTTCGTCTATCCCAACGAACAATAGCCCATGTGGCTACGCCAGTAATCCATATAGCACACAAAACAAATATGATTGCAACGACTACCAATACTTCCCCAGGTGCGGGTCAATGCTATCCTCCCTGGAATTCAGCAGCCAGGCCACCGAATTTTGGGGAGGGTCTTTCGCAACTTCCTTTATCGGCTCTGATATTGCCGCATCATTTAGCTCTGAGTCAAGGTACAACCCGATTGCCATCGCCATTACCGCATCATCATGCTCTCCGGGCATCGCTTCGGCGCGACCATTTGCGTTCTCAATGAAGGTCTGGCATTCGGCTAAGAGGCGCTTGGAGAAGAAATCCCAACTCTTGTTTCTAATCGCTTTGGCTAGTGCGGCGATAGCGGCCTCTCTTTTGCCAGAGGTGCCTGTTCTGAATCCAAACTTCTGGGTCCAGTTTCCTGACAGGGAGCGCACGTAGATATTCTGATACCCATCACCTGTGTCCAGAAGCTCTCTTACAACGGCCAGCCCCGGGCCATCAATCTCGGGGATCATCATCGCGTCGTTGTAGCTATAGCCTGCTTTCATGGCCTCCTGGGCGACCACATCGGGCGGCACTCTGGCGTAGTACTCTGCTGCCTGGTGGTGATCTGTTGAGTCCAGGACCTGGATGCACGAGTAGTCCCCCTCATCCACGCCGTGCGCTGAATCGATTGTCACCAGATAGACGTGGTCCTTTTTGGGCTGATGGTAGATTTGCCAGTGGTCTGCGCCTGGAGTTAGCTTGATGGGGTTTCCCACAGCCACTATCTCTGTGCCCGTGGTCATATCCGGCACAGATTCCTTAAGCTCGGCCACTCGCTCGGCAACGAGCACTTGGTCGAACGGACTCTTGCCGCTGGATGTGAAGGCGATCTGGGGACTGAGCGGGTATTCGGTGTCAAACCGAGAGATATCACCATCAAACTTGGTCTGAAGGGTCTGGATAGCCCACCGAATCTGCTTGGGCTTTAGCTCAAATTCGATTGCCCTCTTAGCCCAGAACTCGTCATAGCCCAACTCGGCGGCTAACCCGAAAAATAGCTCCATCTTCTCGCTGTGGTAGGCCTCCCGAAGGGCCCTATCGAGCTTCTTGTCCGATTTGCGGGGCGCATCGGCGTACTTGTAGTGCTCCTGCCACCCGAAGAACAAGGCCTTGAACATATTGCCCGGCTCGTTCTTGTATGCCTTCCAAAAGCGGTTATAAAACGCGCCAGATGCCCCATTGGCCGTGGATTCAATCACCACCGTGGTACCAAACCGGGGGTCCACTGCGCCCAATTGGCTCTGGAGAACGTCCTCATCAGTGGTCGTTCGACGCCTCTTCCACCAAAGCGCCAACTCAGAGATATGAACAAACGATGGGGTGGAACCACGGGCCGCATCGGTGGAGCCCTGGGTTTCAACCGAGAATCGGGACCCATGCTGCCATATAACCGAGGTGCCAATGGTCTTTCCAGGGGCGATTGTGCGAACAGACTTGGGCAGGTTCTCCTGATAACGCTTGGTGATGTGGAAGATTTCCTTGGTGGACTCTTTCAGGTGAGCCACCACCTTGGCGTCGGCGTGAGAGTTGAACTGGCAGTAATGGTGGCCGACAGCCTCGATTAGGGTGGAACAACCAACCTTCCGGGCCTTGAGAATGATGATACGAACGGGCCTTTCAAGGTATTCCTGCTCCTCGATGGCGCAAAGGATTTGCTCTTGCTCTTCGTTGAGGATGAATGGCCTGAGTCGGTAGTGGCCATCGACCAAGGTTCGGATGCGTAGGCAGTTCTCAAAGTAAAACCGCCTGTCCTCCATGCATCTGTCCCAAAACCCGTGCTCTTCCATCAGTGGTATCCATACCCCTCTAAAGACCAACCACAACCGCCAGTCATGCACCATAGCTCAGTAGAGCGCAAAACGTCCCTGCGTAGCGTATAGGTGAACTCGCAACACATCATATCGCTCATTGGAGCGCAATGCATCTCATCGGCGGGCAGATACGGTATGTCAGGGCTCGGGTAAAGAATCGAGCAAAAGAGCCACATCACATACACAATCGCTTCCATTAGATGAATATCCTCTTAGGGAAATCGATAGCACTGCTCACGGCGAACAGGGTCCAGCCAGACAGCCTCTCTCGTTCTGGCGGTTGCGCCCGCTCTACGTCGTGTCCGGCCTGGCGAAGAAAGCCAATCATCGAGTCAGCAGCCATCGCGTCTTTGGCGCGAATGTATCGCTGCCCATTGTAGTAACAACCGCGCTCGCTCATCTCAGCCAGCAGCGTAAAAGTTGGATCTACATCCAGTCTAATCCAAACATCTTTTGACATAATACCATCCGCTTCCTGCGAAAAGGGGAGGCAGCCAGCGTGCCGGACCTCGGTACGGCTAGGGGACTGACCACCTCCCACAAGGAAGAATGACTACTCAAGGTAGCACCTTTTTATCCACACTATCAACTTTCTTTCTTTTCCGGCGCTCAACACCTGCAACGCGAAGAGCCTTTCGTATCTGCTTTGTACTCAGGCCGGTAGAGTCGCTGATCTTCATCATCGCTACACCTGCTTTATACAACTTCACCGCATCCTGGGCCGCCGGAGAGTTGTCGCCAGCAGTCTTCGGGACTCCTAGCTGCAACGTGGTAGATGACACCCCGTCAAACCGGGAACGAGCCTGGGACTCATCGAGCTTCGTGTCCAAACGAGACCGGTCAAATGGGTCCCATCCATCGTCGGTGTCCGAATAACTCACCGCACGCTCCACCATCGTGCCAATCTTCTCGCGAACACGGATGTAAGACTCAATCGCCCGCAACTGAGGAGCCATGGCCTCGTCGCCAGTATCATTAAGAACAGACTGCAACATCTTCTCAGCACTCACAGCAGCAGATAACCAGTAATTGGCTAAATCCTTCTCCCTCACCAGAACACTTACCGGTTTCATGATTGCTTTTTCGTCTGTCATGATGATAATCTTGACACATGAGTAATAAAAAGCCAACGGCCATTATCTTTTTCGACGAGGTGTCCGAGGAGCTATTGCGGCGAACCGCCCTGCGTAACCACATTAGCATCCAGAACCTTGTCGATTTCTCCGTCACATCCTTCATTGGCTCAATCGAGCACTACGGAGTAAAAGCACCCGCAGCAGAAGGACGCAAAGCGCCAAAGGGACAAGGAATGGCGCACAAATCCAATATCGCCAAGAAGCTGCACGAGAAACTAAACGCCATCGGCGTCTTTCTGGATGTACCTATCAATGCCATGGTGCGTGATGCCATCCTGGCACAGCGTTTCAACTTCCAAAGAATGCAACCCGTAAACGCTCGCTCAATGGGCTCGGTTCGCATGACGCTCTTCAAAATGGAAAACGCTAGTTACGCTTAATCACACACACACACCCCACACGGGTACGCGCATGTATATACACGCGCATATATACGCGCGCATGTTAAAGACAGGTGTGTGTGTGTGTCATGTGTGTATGGGACCCACGGGACTCCGTAAGCATTTGGAATAATTGGGATATTGTGTGTAGGGATGTCAATCGTATTGATACGCGCGCTCAGCCGGGGGTGTGCTAAGGTACCCCGGGGTGTCTAATATCTTTACACTTGGGAAGTATTTTCTCACAGTGTAGAGAATATGCACATGTTTCACACTGTCTCATTCTGAAACACTCGTGACATTATGTCAAAACCTTGAGCTGGAAGAATTGCCATTTTGTCACGTTAGTTTTCACTTGGCATAGACCTTGCTTGTACACGCAACATACATGCCAACATAGGCGACACAACACAACATGCCATGCCCATGCATGCGCCACGCGTAACGCGCACCCATAACGCGCGCGCAAGGTAAAAAAAAACGCAACACTGCTCTGCAATTGCAAACTATTTTACTTTTTCCCTTGCTATCATTGTTATCATCGGTTAGGCTTTGTATGTGTCCAAGGATGGACCGGTCGAACGGGGTCACACCCAAGTAGGCGCAACGCAAGATGCGATAGTTCATTGAAAACTGAATACTAGAGAGGGAAGCCCTGACGGGTAGACCTAAGAAAGCACGTTCCGCTTATAGTGTCCACAAGTCAAACCAGGAATAAGGTGAGACCATGGGACAACGAAGTAAGGCGATTCGGAAGCAACAAAGACAAGGCAAGGCGCGACGACGATCCAACATGCGCTATCAACAAGCGTCAACGTCTAACATGCAGACTGATAACGAGCATACTGCAAACCAGACGACGCAAGACAGTGCATGGCATGCTGAATGCTCTATTTTAGAGCAAGTCATTGCAGACTTCTTGTCTGTTGCTACTCCATTTTCGCATTATAACGGGCGCTGTCCTCGATGGTTACAATCCAGAGTCCGCAAGGACGATTGGTCGTACAAGCCTGGACGCAGTCCGCGACGACGTATCAGAAAAGCGAGCAACAAACCACAAGTAAGTAAGAAAGCTACTAAGCGACCCTTAAAGCGTCGAATTGTAGCGACTGCACAGCCACGGCGATTGACAATGTAATCTAACCGGCTTGTGGACACTGTTGGCGGAATGACTTTTAACCAATGGAGAATGACAATGAAAAAACGAGCAAAACGCACGTTTCTAGTCTCAATTGATAGCAATCTTGCACTGGTAATTACCGTAAAGCGAGGTGCTTAACATGAATCCATCAGAACTACTTTCAATTATCTATTTTGGTGCGGTGTTCACGCTGGTCTACGGATTCACGTGGGCGGTGTAGTGATGGACGCACAACAGCTTGTGAAGGCGCTGTCTGATTATGTCAATCGGATGGGCCACGATAAGGACGGGGTTGCCGGACAAGTGATGCGCCAGCATCGCACGTTACAGCAAAGCCTGTTTGGGTTGTTCTTGCGAGTTATCGAGGAATGGTCAAAGCAAGAGCATTGTGATTTGCGAAATGAGTACGCTGTCGAATCGTCCAAGAAGATTATGGAACTTCTGGATGGTAACAGCGCGACTCCATTCATCTAAGGAGGAGTGATGGAAGACAAGAACTTTAGGAACATGGAAAAGGCTCCGGTTCCCCTGCATGCGATTGACACCGGGCTGGTTGAGTCCATGCACGGGGAGCTATACATCCTTTACGGGCTGGCTGGCATGAGCAACAGCGGGCTTGCGGTGTTATACCGGCAATCGTTCGAGACTGGGCATCTGTGGAACTATGACGCGGATCTGGTTCGCGTCATCCTCCTCGATGTGTTTGCGGACAGGGTAAGCCCGGCGGCCGCTAAAGCTCTACGGGGTGAATTCACAACAACAAAGGGGGCGTGATGATTGACGTAAACAATCCGCCGGAAGGGCAACGTGGCAGGTGTCCGCGATGCGATGAGGACCGGCTCTGGGTAGGCGAGATGAGGGCGCTGAATGCCCTGTCGCGTCGGGACAACAAGACGTACATCTGTAGTCCATGCGGCACAGGTGAGGCCATGATTGACTGGGCGTATCAAGTACGCAAGGAGGGGTGATGGAGAGTATGGAAGAGTATTCGAAGCGAATGTATAAGCGGTGGCTTAGCGAGGAGGGGCGATGGAAGATTATGAACACGTAGCGAAAGACGGGCGCGTTGCCTGGCTACGCCGTGGCAGCACCGAGTGGGAAAAGGCATGGACTGGGCTATGCCTTCAGGCGGAGGACTATTGCGGGCAACCGCAGAGCGAAGTGGTCGCCGCCGGGGAGGGCTGGCAATACATGGGGACAGTCTTGTACGACTGGCGTCATCTGGGTTACGCCAGCCCACTGGAGCACAGTAACCAAGGGCATAGGGGCCTGTGGTTGCACGAGTTCCGTAACCGCTGCCTGAAAGGCAATCGGGCCAAGGCAACGATAAAAGCATCGGGCGAACCAAAGGCAAAGGAGGAGTGATGACGTACAGGCAATGGTTACGGAAAGTGGATGCCGAAGTAGCACGGATAACCGGGGGCTACGGCATGGACCACTTCGGGGATTCGATTTACTTGCGTGACAGGCATAGCGATGAATGCACGCCAAAGGAAACCGCTCTGGAGATTCTGGAGAACGACACAATGGGGCGCGGCATACTTGAGGTGCTGGGCGAGGAGGAGTGATGGAAGGGAATCTTAAGGAGTATACGGTTGAAATTTGGGGTCGGAAAAGGGATGCCATTGGCAAGCGTTACAAAATACGGACAACCGTAATGGCCAAGTCGAGTCAATGGATTCTCCAGGAATTGTATAGGAACGATGAATATGAATTTGTAGGGATTCCACTAATAATCAAGGTGCATGAAGAATTGACGGGAGAGGAGGAGTGATGAAAGGGAAGCATGAGTATTGGATGTTCCAATTTCAAGGGGATGCGGCCGTATATGGGCCAATAGACATCGGCAAACCAACAACTGAAAAGGGGATACGAAAGTACATCAAGAAGCGGCATGAGACACAGCTACCGATTGAGGTATGGAACGTGACTCCATGGTGGGTGCCGTAATGGCAAGGAGGAAGAATGACAAATTCCGTAAAGGCTTGGGAGGGACCAAGCGAGATTAATGGCGAGCCTATATTCTGTCTGATTACGGCTGTTGAGCGTGAAAGCAAAAACACCAAGACAGGGGACATGCTACAGGTCGCCACTATGCACGCCACAACACCGCCACAGCAGGCTGCCAATGAGGGTCTGGATGAATCGGTGTGTGGCAATTGTAAACTGAGGCCAATCCTGTCGGATGAACGTCCCGATGGGCTGTACTCCTGCTACGTCAAGAAGTGGAGGATGAAGGCGCTGTGGGCGTTTGTGGTGGGGCTGCTTGTCCTATCATGGAAGGCCGTCGAGGACGTGCTTACCAGTACCGACAAGGCGGTGCGCTTTGGGATGTATGGCAACATGTCGTCCATGCCTAAGCGAGTGGCTAAGCGGATGCTACTCATGGTCAAGAGGGCTCGGAAGAAGTGGACGCTGTACGAGCATCTGTGGCGCGAGGCAAGGAACCAGTGGCTGGCTGAGTTTGCAATGGCATCGGTCGAGTCTCTGGAGGAAAAGGAGGAAGCCAAGGCGCTGGGCTGGCGCACATTCAGGCAGCTAAAGCCAGGGGAGGAAATGCAGAGTGATGAGGTGATGTGTCCCTTTGTAACCAAGAGCATCCAATGCAAGGACTGCCGACTGTGTAGCGGTAACTCCATTGGAGCCAAGAGCGTGGCGATACCAAGCCACACATAGGAGGATGACGATGGCAACAGCGACAATTGAGTTCACCCTCCCTCGCGATAGCTACAACTCCATCATTGAGATGGCTGGCTATGGCGTAGGGTATTGGGCCAGCTACATGGAGAGCACCAAAAAGGGGTGCTACTTCACAGAGGAGAGGTCTGGAGACAGCTTCTTCATCATCCCCGAGGCCCTGGAGCGAGCAGTGCTCGAATTGCACGCGGAGGCACCTCTCAACGGCTACTACATGTCGGCAATCCGGGACCTGGTGACGACGGGACAGACTGGCAGTGTCGGAAGCGACATAGCAGATGCGATTGTGCAGCAGGCATGCTTTGGCAAGGTTATATACGGATAGGAGGATGACGATGGGACAACTAGCAACGAGTAAGTACGACCAGTGGCTGGACGCGCCACTGCCGAAACGGTTCTGGTGTGAGGGTTGCCATAAGGAAACCGACCACGCCGGGACAGATGAAGGCCTGTGTGTTGATTGTGACACGTGGGTAAACCTTGGATTGGAGGAAGAGTGATGTATGTTTTTAGCTTTGAGGTTGATACCACTGGGGACCCCAGCACGCTATTGGACCTCACAATTGAGATTATAGAAGGCCATGATGGGCTCTTGTCTCGTATCCGTGACTACGGTGACGAGGCGGAGTGCGACAACAACACCGTGTGTGTCAGCTACAAGAAGGAGAAGTGATGGGAGTACATCTATCGGATGTGAATATTTTTGATGTGTCTAAGATGGTGGTCAGGAAGGTGGATCAAGGCTACAGGGTCGAGCTATGGGACGACAGCTTCCTCCCAACATCTACCATCAACATTTACCAGGACCTCCAGAGCGACAATAAGGTCGAGTTGGTGACCGAGGAGGCCAACGCTCAACTGATAGCAGCGGCACCAACGATGCTCAAGGTGTTGGAGGACTTTGCGACAGCCAGGCCGGAGGACTTGGCCACAATGATGATGGTGAAGCTGAACGCCATGAACATCATCGCCATGCTGAAGGGGAAGGAGGAGGATGAAGGATAAATGGGAGCGTGCGAGGAAGGCAGCACGCCGGGATGCCTGGACAGCGGGGCTACTTATGCTCGCATGGTCCACAGCGTTCATCGCGTGGAGTGATACCGATGAGAGTTTGTGGATGATGGGCCTCGGTGTGCTGTTCTATACGATGATACCAAGGATAGTGAGGGAAACCTACTCGGACTCCCTCAGAACTTACTATGGAGAGGATGACGAATGACTTTGATACAAGAATTGGGAATGCTGCTGGATGAAATGGAGCGGGTCAAGGGATTGGGTGGCCCGTCAGACGGGTGGTGGCATGACGTGAACTCCTTGGAGTTTACCCTCAAGTCCATCATCAAGGACGCCAGGTGCCCAGCGTGTGAGGGCGACGGAAGGAACTCCCCAATGCCGGATGATGCCTGCATGGGATGCAGCGGTAGTGGCGTCCAGAATTAACACTTGACAGTGTCTAACCAATAGCCGAAGATGGAGGGAATATGCCAACAATTAATGGCAAGAGAATAGATGAGTTTACACCACTGCATGCCGCTCGTGCAAGGCAATCTGCGGGCGAGTGGTTGTGTCGCAAGGTCACGCAAACAGAGTTTGCTCAGATGCTTGGGTACAGCCGCCAGACGGTGGTGTGTTGGGAGAATGGTGCTCGTAATCCAGATCCAGGAATCAAAGCTCTCCTGATGATGGTCATCGAGTCGCCTTCTTTCATCAACAATGTACTGAGTTTTACAGGAGGCTTAGATGTCCAGGCGACTAGAGACAGACACACCACTGGCGAGAATACGAGTAGCGAGGGGGCTGAGTCGTGAGGCCGTGGCCCACCTTGCTCAACAGGCAGGGCATAGCCTCTCATACGATGGGCTAACGAAATACGAAATGGAGGAACGAGAACCTAGGGTGGGGCTGGCCTTGTGGCTGGCCGAACTCTACGAAGCAGAACCGAGGGAGTTATGGCGACTAAAGGAAATACAACCCTAACCCAAAGCTCGATGGGCACGCTCCAAGCCTGCCCTACGATGTATGACCTGCGTATCAACCAGGGCTACGTGCCACTTGATAGGCCGATCACACTGAAGGTAGGCAGCGCATTCCACAAGGGGGTGGAGGCGTTCAGAGTGCATGGGACATGGGATACGTTTGAAGTGGGGGTAGTGCTCAATGAGCTTGAGCCTGACCAACGATGTGTTGTTCGGGTGATGCTGGAGGTGTACGCCCGTAAGCACGCTGGCGAGACATGGTGCTATGAGGCTGTTGAAAAGCAGATGTCATGTGCCAATGCGTTCGAGGGTGTGGATGTGCGAGGCGTCATCGATGCCATTGTGACTACGATGAACGGTGAGCGTTTCATTGTAGAGACCAAGACCACGGCTCGCATCGACGGGACGTACCTTGAATCTCTATGGTACAAGCGCCAGACCCTGATGTACTCATGGATGGATGGTGATGTCGATGGTGTTGTCTATGACATCATCCAAAAGCCTACCATCCGTAGGCTCAAGGCAACGCCAGAGGACAAGCGCAAGTACAACAAGGATGGAGACCTGAACAGGAAGCAGCGCGAGCATGATGAGTCCGATGGTGAGTTCATGGAGAGGCTCAGGTCCTGGTATAGGGACCACCCCGAGGCGCTCCACAGGGAAAAGATTGTCCACACCGAAGACCAGATAGCGGCGTTCCGCAATGACCTTAGCGACATTGCATCACTGCTGAAGCACTTTGAGGCCAAAGGGTCCTGGCCTCGTAACCTAAACGCATGCTTTGCCTATGGCAGGCCATGTGAGTTTGCCCAGTACTGTCAGAGCGACAGGAACCCAATGATACTGGACAGCTACTACAAGAAAAGGGATGACGTTCACCCAGAACTGGAGGAAGAAGATGGCAATACCTAAGTACACGGGGGCGTGCGAGTTTTTTGCACCACGGTGGAAGGCACATGTATGTGCTGACGACTCTACCCCCATCACCTACCCCTTCGACGAGACGGACTATCGGATAGCGGAGGCATACGATGTGCCTGGCGCTGGACCTGAGGAAAGGAAAGCGAATGCGCGACTGATTGCCAATGCACCAAGGCTGGAAAGGCTTGTGGCGGAGGCGGCAGAGAGCCTGAAATGCACGGAGTGGGGTTCATTTGTGGATTGCTT
>Ga0209644_1000227_pt1 | contig 13084 bp, 5 predicted proteins | sample ETNvirome_2_1000_FD_184069 | JGI IMG/M metagenome (GOLD analysis project Ga0209644, IMG submission 184069) | Marine viral communities from the Pacific Ocean - ETNP_2_1000 (SPAdes) (version 2) | ecosystem: Environmental > Aquatic > Marine > Oceanic | place: Pacific Ocean | collected 2013-06-22 | reverse complement strand
ATTCCTGACTTCTTATAATTAGCTATGAAATTTGCAAAAAAGATTCGATCCTCAAATAAAACTGGTAATGTATAGGTGCCAGTAGAATTATAATTTGATCCTGGATATATCTGGTGAGAAAACATAGTTTTCATAATAGCTTTTGCTCTATTAAGCACAGACTCCTCAACAGCTTCATCTTTCATGAAGGTATAACCTTCAATTCTAGATCGATAATCTACTAAATCTGCATCACTTCTATAAACAAAACTTCTGATAAAATTTGCTGAGTTATTAACAGCTTTCTGATAACCACCACTTTGCATAGCTTCTTTAGTAACGAGTAAATTATCTCGATTAGATAATTTAGTTCTGGGATTAAATTGACGAGTACTCATATGACTATCTATATTTTCTATCAATGTTTCAAGAAAACTGTCTATGGCTCTAACCTGTCTACCACCAGTTCTTTTATTTGTTACAGGACCTATTATGCTTGCTGCCAGTCCATAGCCGTCTTTACCAACCCAAACTGAATTTTCCTGCTGAAATCTGTGAGCTATCTTTCTCATCAACATTTCATCAGCTTCCTGCATTTCTGAAGTGTAATATCGAATAGTCGGCATAGGAGTACCTTCTTCAATAGATTGCATAGTCAACATCAATGAAGCTAAACTGGCATCTTGTTTTATGACTTCGGATAAAGTCACATAAATTTGACCTAATCTGTCAAATAGCATGTAATCATCTGGATATCCATATTCATTAGTAGACCTAAAACCGAGTTCATCTGCATATACACTTCGTAATGCCGTAGCCATTAATTCCAATCTTTCAGTATCTTGAGAACGCCTTATTAATTCTTGACTAAGAGCCTGAATAGCTTCGGCATTTTCATCTAAAAAAGTTCTGGATGCATCATCGTATGTACCCATAACACTAACAAAATCGGCTTGTCCTGCTCCCAAAGTACCCTCACGAATTCCACCAAAAATAGGTCTCATCTTATCAAGATCACCGAATCCGCCTTCTCCTAAATTCATATAAGACTTACTTCTAGCACTCAGATATGTTCCTGTTCCAGGAACTCTTACGGAAGCTCTTTCAACTGTTCTTTCAGCTACGACTCTAGCTTTATCAGCAGTAATTAAACCCTCATCAGGAGCTTGTGCTACTTGTTCAGCTCTATCTAAGTATTGTTTTTTTTGTCCTTCATATTTGGGTGAATACCCTCTAATAAGAGGAGCTACCTCAACAGTAGACAAATCAAATGTATGAAATACTTCTGCTCCCTTCCAAAGTGGCTTTTGGATCAAGTACCTGCGGTTCGAGAGTTCATTGGAAAGTGTATTTATTCCATAATCAGTTAGTGACTCAGGCACATCTTCTATTGTCTCTATCTGGTCTGTATCTTCCATACGCCTTAAAATAGGGTTAAGCTCCCTAGAATGTATCTTTATATAAACAGGTATCGTAGTAGCTCCTTCTCTAAGTAGGGCTGCTGCCCTATGTCTACCTTCATGTCCAGTAACAAATCCATCCTTATCAATAGTTAAATTTGGTTGTGCTGTATCTTCTCTTACATCTACTTGGGCTGGATCAAACACAACACCCTCTCCCAGAGCTTTTTCCTTAATACTTTCTAATTGATCCTGACCAGATACAGTAAGTCTTAAGAAGTCTTCAATAGGCATACGAGTAACAAAAGAGGTTGGAACTTCTACTGACTTTCCTTCTATCGGAATAACTCTAGCTTCATCAAAAGAAGCAAAGCTATCCATTTGTTCTCTAGAGAAATCCATGTAAGCAGGTTCCGTAGCAGTAGCAGCACGACTTGCGGCTCCTTCAAAAGTAGGAGGAGCCACTGCCACTTGTTCTGCTAATTTCTGTGCAGCAGGTGTTTGCATTCTTGGTTGGGTCGGCTCAATCCGATAGAATTTCTCTACCCTACCCCGCATCCGATCCAGTTCTCGCAAGGTTCGTATCTCACCTCGCTCTCTTTTACCGATGATGCCTTCGGAAAGGTCTGAGAATATATCCGAAGGTCTCCTGAAACCACCATAAGCCAGATTATTAAATAATTCTCTGAGAAAGTTTTTTATTTTTTCCCAAATAGTCTTAGGTGCTTTCTCTTTGATAAAACTGGAATTCAACTCATAAGCACGAAACGCTTCAGCAACAGCTTCTTCAACCTGACCTTCAGTGCCTCTCTCTGGATAAAGTCGTTGAGCTCGCCTAAACCAAGTTTCTCCCTTAATCCATTGCTCACCACGAGCCTCGGCAAATGCCTTAGGTATTTTTGCCCGCATGACAAAACGTCTGAGTTCATTCCATTCCTGTTCATTGATTAAATCTAAATCACGCATGGCGTGTACAATCTCATGATTCATGTGACTGAGCATATTATTTATGGTTTCTGCTTCTCCCAACCTGCCGCCATCCGAAGCTACATCCAGTGAGAATATGATTTTCTGTAAATCCTCATTGTATCTGGCTTCATCCATCGTGATTTCATTAGTCTCTGGATCAGTAAAATGCTTACGGAATTCCAGATTTATGTCACCCATACCCAACTTTTCTAGTCTGGCTGCCATAGCATTCAGTGCTTTAGTTAGAGTGGCTTTGGGAACCTCTTTCCTTGCTGCTTCTGCTTCAATAGCAGCCACTTCTTCAGGAGTAGCTGCCCTCCTAATGGCTACATTACTGGTAAGAGGAGACTTACCCGTTTCCGCTATAGTACGATCAGTAAACTCTTGAATACTTTCATTCTTGTATCTAACTGCAATAGGTTCATCGGCAATATCAATCGCCTGTTGAGCCCGTCTGGCAGCAGTCCATTCTTCGAGGGGTACCGCATCGGCTTTTGTTTTGGAGGTGGGAATGATACGACCACTTTCAGTCAGGTCATTGAGTATTTCCACAGCAGCATCCCTTGGAATGCCAAGCTCTTTGGAAATGAAATTAGGATTCGCCCTCCCAGTGCCCGCAATCAATGCGTAAGCAGCATCAAACTGTTCACGATTGAACTTGCGTGGTCTTAGGAGGGGAAGTTTGGTGGGATTGGGGAAGAAAGGAAGACTGTCAAAACGATCCATTAGCAATTGTTTTTGCCCATTGGTCATATTTTTCCAGTCTCTAGTACCTGTATGCAATTCAGCAAAGTACTTAAAGGCTTCGCTATTGGTATCTAAAATGATGTTTTTAGAATCAGCGATCTCTTGAAGGGTGTTCTTGTTAGGCGTGTAATTTTCACCGCCTTCTATTTCTAATCTTCTCTTATCAGACCTCTTGCCAGCTTCCAGTTTTTCTATTTCCTGCCTGATAAAAGTCGATGAAATCTGAGCACGTTGGCTCATCATCTCATTAAAAGATTTTCTGGAGAGTAGTTTTTTAGCTTCGGTAGGAGTATAAAATCTTTTGATCTTACGACCCTTCCTTCTCATCTTCTTTTGCCAAAGAGGGAAGGCACGTTTAATGACTCCAGCACCGATAGCTCTGCGTGGTTCATCTTTGGGATAAGTCTTATAATCCAGATCACTGTCGTAATTAGCAATTGTCTGAGCAGGAATTAAATAGTATCCAGGATTGCGAAGTTTTCCACCCAGTATCCATTTACGAGGTTCATTGGTTACGCCTTCACTATAATAGAGAGCATCAAAAATATCTTTATTGACTTGTCTCTGAGTAGATTGTTTGGTAAGTTCTCCCGCTATACGGGCAGATGTATCGGCATCTTCTGATTCCACTCCCCATCGGGCTCCTTGTGAATCCAGTACATTAAACTTACCTGTCTTCGGATTAAAGACTGCTTTAAATACTTCTCCTACAGGAAAATAATTCTCTGCTCTGTCGGCAATAATCTCTGCATAACTTTCTGGACTTCTGGCTCCAGAAGGATCAACAGTAGCTGAATTGAAACCTTGTGTGGTTTCTATGGAAGGAGGATTCTGTCCTGATAAATCTGGCAATAATCTGGCAGGTTCCTCTATAGGTTTATTGTCTCTGCCAAATCTTGACTTACCTTGTCTTTTATCGGTTTCTTCTTCTAGATTCCTGAAACCAGAATTACCGATAGTCCTGCGATTAAAAGCCAAATCCATAGCTGCACTTAATCCAAAACCGAGAGTACCGCCAATGGTAAAGTCATCCCATAGACTGTCTGAAATAGGTAGATCGGGATCGTATAATCCTTTAGCAGCCAGATTATGACCGATACCAGCCGCTACTTCCTGTATTCCTTCAGCCGTACCTGCTTTTAAACCTCTCGTTATAAGTCTGGTTATTCCGCTTGCGTCATAACCTAAGGCATCTGCATAGCTTTTGGGGATTCCTTTTAACAATCTCTCCAAAGGTAACATTTCAGTAGCACCGAGAGGTATACCAGCCAGATTGCCAAGCATCTGATCCACATAGGTAACGTCTTCACCCTTTTCCCTAGCCTGTTCACGCAGCATAAATTGCTGCCCTAAACCAAAAGGAGCACCAATTGCTGTAGCCTCACCCCAGAATTGCCTACTGGTCCTATCTGGACTAAACCAAGTTTTTCCTGTTCCAAATCCTTTTTTCTTATTAAAGAACTTAGACTTACTCATTTGACGAGTCACCGCAGGATTGGCAGCTTTAAATCCAGCAGCCATCGCTGCGTATGATCCACCACCCCATCCCAGTTTGGTCAGCCAAGTATCCCTATACATATCATCGGGTCGGAAAGGCTCGGTAACTGTTTCCCTTAAAGAACTTAATCCTTGTTGAATAGCACCTTCATCTGGAAGAGCTAAACCTAAAACACCTTGTATGCCAGATAAACCTGTTTCAAGGGCACCTCCTGGTACCCCTTTGGCAGTATTCCAAAGCTGCCCGAAAGCAGTTCTATCAGCTTCATAGGGATCAGCATCAGGATAATGTTTTTGTAAGGTTTGATAAAAATGACTTCTTTGTTCAGAAGACATTTTGGAAGGGTCTTTTATATCAATTACCTTCCCGTCAGGTAATGTATATTTCATAATTTATTGTCCTGCTGCGGCTACCGCTTCGGAAGAAGAAAGACCTTGCTCTGGGAATCCTCCATATTCAAAGAAAAATAAATAGTCATCTAGACTATGCCAGTTTGGAGAATCTGGTTGGATCATTCCACTTTGCATTTGTTCAGAAAAAGCTGCCCATGCTGCTTTCAGAATTTCCATCTTACCTGCGGCTTCATAACTGCTTTTAAGGTTTTCCATTTTTTCCCATTCAAGTTCCATGTTAATAGCCATCATCTTGTCTGCTCTCCTTCCTTTCCTGAGATCAGCAGCATTCTTATCAATTACTCGCTGCTCTTCTGTTTGCATTTTACGCAAATCTATTACCCCAGGCGTTATATCAGCAACCCCCTTCATAATGTCTTCAATACCAACATTACTCAAGGCAGAAGCTAAACCACTGTAAGCCAGTGCCGTAGCTTCATTCTTTCTTTCTTCTGGAGAAGCCCTGTAAGATTCTACATCCGTTAACTCAGCTTGAAACTCTTTTTGAGGTTGCATGTACTCATTGTAAAATCTTCTGTAACCTGGTTCTGCTTGTTGACTATCGGTTATCGTGGATAAACCTCCTGAAGTTCCTTGGTTTAAACTTTTAAGGACTCTTTCTGTTATTTCTGCGTCTGATAGTCCTTCCTCTTTACCATAAAGACTTTTACCAATTTCATAAGCACCTGATCCCACAAGAAGTGGAGGAGTTCCATATTTGAATGCTCCTTTGGTTCCTTTCCACAAAGCTCCTTTTACACCTCCTATAGATTTTTTACCTATCTCTCGAAGTAGTGCTGGATTATAGGGTGCAGTTGCTCCTGTACCTACATTAATTACAGTACCTTGTTGAGATGTAAAAGGAATTCTAGAAGGTTTTTTTAATAATTCTTTTCTACCTGCAGCCTGAAAGCCTCTGCTTTTTAACCCTTGATAACCCTTTTTGCCAAATTCCCATGCTTGTTTACCTTTTTTTGTCCAAGGCAACATCAAGCCTAATCCTATTGCTGTACTACCTATCCCCCCCCAAGGGATTTCTCCTTCACCTTTTCTAGCAAGAGCTATTTGTCTTTGTATTTCCTTTATTTGTTGTTGTTGTTTTTTTAATTCATCCTGTGTAGGAACTCCAAGAAGATTTCCTATTCGAGGATCAACATAAGCACTGGAAAGACCAGCACCACCTTGTGCCCGTATTACCCCACCGCCAGACATGGGAGATAATTTTAGATTACTTTTGTAAGACCTAATCTTAGCTTCCAGTTCTTCCAATTGTTTTTTAGTTAAATTACCCCCCTTTGGACCACGAGAATCCCCATAAAGAGTAGGTAAATCTGCTCTAGGCACATGCACTCCATCTTCAGCTTTTATCAAACCACCTCTAGCCATAGAAACGGGACCCATTCCAGCTTGAGGGGATGCTGCCATTGGCGTTTGTTGAGTTGGTGGTTGAGTTGGTGGTTGAGTTGGTGGTGGAGACATGGGCATCTGTTGTGGCATGGACCCCAATCCGCCACCACCGAATTCAGTTACATCTTCTTCGTATATGGTAGTGTCAGGAGTTTCCTTTCTCGCATTGGCACTGTCTCTATAATTTTTTCGTTTTTCTATTTGGGTGTGAATCAAAAATAGAGGCATTCTTCCCGTAGGACTTTGTGCCTCCTCAAGAAGCTTTTGATCGCTCCAATATTCCAGTTCTTTTTCGTCTTGTACTATACTCATTATCCCATTCCTTGTAATGATTTATAAAGTCCGAGACCGCCCAATCCAAGTCCTGCCAGTGTTTGGAAGGCTCCTGGTCTTTGAGTGAAACTCTGTATTTGCTGATCAGGCTGTGGTGATAAACCACGCAACATTTCACTATACCATTCAATCTGCTCTTTAGGATATTCTCTTTGTCTAAGGAAATCCTGGTAAGACATATCCATTTGTTCTTGAGTCATACCTCTTCTCGCCAGACCAACGCCTTGCAACGCATTTAATCTGTCTTGTTGCGATTTAGCCGCTTGCGGTGCTAGACTAGACAACGAACTTAACGCCTGTTGTCTTAATTGTCTGCTTTCTTGATCTACACCCAATCCCTCAAGACTTAATTCAGATTTAGCCAAACGAGCCTTTCGATCTGCTAGAAAGCGACTATAAGCATCTTCATAACCAGCCGCTTGACCTCTCGCTTGTATATCTCCCAATTGTTGAGCTAATTGTCTACTTAAATTGGATTCTTGTTGTCCGTGTCGATAACCGCCATAAGCTTGTTCTTGGGCAGCTCTAGATTGCAAATGTTGTAATTGCATTTCGGCATCACGAGCCGCTTCACGTTTCTGTATATCTACGACATTTTGCGTATAAGGAGACATATATGAAGCTGCTATATCTGAAGTAAATTCTCCTGGATCAAAACCAGTTGCAATTCCCATTCCAAGAGGAACTGACTTTCTAGCTTCGTCAGCGAATCCTCTGGTAGCTAATTCTTCCTGAACATTAGGACCGCCAGCTCCGTAAGCAGCCGTTCTGCTCAGAGCTATCTGCTCTTCAGGGGTAAACCCAGCTAATCTCTGTCCCGCATAAGGTGTATAACCTTGTAAACTTTCTGTCTGAGCACGAGATGCCATCGCTGTAGCATATGGTTTAAAATACTCAGGTAGTGTTGTTGTGTAACTGGTAGTAGTACCAGTTTGAGTGGTGTTTCCTCCGCCTCTACTCATAATCAAACCTCTTTTCAAATACCGTATAAGACTTATCAAAGCCTCTATCTTTTAGCCAATGCCAAAATCCTGCTCTACCGATAGCTTCAATGCCTATACATCCGTTATCTTTTGCCCAATTTTCCATCTTTTCTATACCTTCCCATACCCAGCTTTCCATATTCTCTCCGCCAAGAAATTCTATAGAAAGCATTCTAGTATTTGGATAGTCGATAAATGAAGTCGTTGCACAACCAATCATATGAAAAGGCTCTGGTTCAAAGCATATCCATAAATGTTGTTGGTTGTTATAAATCTTTTGTCGTAAATTCTCTAGTGTCCACCTGCCGTGAGAGCGTATGGTGGCTCGTTTTAAATATCGAGAACAGTCTTCCCAGCAAGTATCTACTGTTTCAGAAGGAACTATAGATATTTCAAAATAATCTGGTGAATTTAAAGGATAAATATTATTTCTAGAAATATTTTCTTTTACTAAACTCATATCTTACCCCCTTTCCAAGCCAAGTACTGATTCATTGGAGGGGGTTGTTCTTCTTGTCCGTATTTAAACTGACGCATCTCATCCACCGATGGAAGGGGTTCCGCACCATGCATTATCCGTTCTGCTCCTGCATCGGTGTTACCGTCACCTGCCATTGCTACATAGTCTGCAGGTAGAACTACTTCTCCTGGAGAAGCAGCTAATTGATTACCTGTATTGCCTATAGGTCCCATCATCGTATCATCCATACCACCGCCTAAGCCTTGTAGTAAACCTTCGGTCTGTACGGGTCCCCCTGCTGTTTCTTCTAACACCTGCTGTCTAAAAGCTTCAAAAGCTTCAGGACCAAACATTACAATAAAAGCCTGTATAGCAGCATCAGGATCAGGATGCTGACCTAAAATTGCAGCCTGTGCTTCCATTATTATTTGCTCTTCATTTGGCTGTCCTTGCGGTAAAGATATTCCTTCTTGGGCACGATAAGTATCTTCCATGACAAACTCACGCATTTGTTCAGCATCACTCATATCATCTAGTTCAATAATATTCATATTGCCAAATCTGGCTAAGTTACCTCCTCCTGCCTTTCTGGCTTTTATTTCACCGCCCTCTTTGTAAGGGAAAGATATAGGTATATTGATTGCACCTGGATTATAAACTCCACTCGCTCCAGTTATATCTCCAGTTGTATTTCCTGCTCCAGCAGGTGGATTAGAGTATGGGAAATATTCCCATTCACGATCAACCCCGCCTTTCCATCCTAATGGATTAGGTATATATTTTCTAAATTGAGGATTCATTCCTACATTATTACCGTATAGGTTAGCTACTTCTTGACCGACTTTGTCAGCAGCACTAACATCAGCCTCAGCATCTGGGTCTGGGATTATACCGTAGGAAATATCGGTAGCTTCTTGACCTCTAGTTGCTATTACATCTAGATATTCAAGATATTCAGGAATAGTCATACCTGCTGCTTCGGCTGCAGGTCCATAGGTTCTAGCTATATCTTCTTCAGTATATCCTTGTCCAAAGTAACCTTCATAATCATACATAGGTTCTCCGCCCTCTTGAGGTATAAAACCAAGCATTTGTAAGTAACTTTGATACTGGTCTGGAGTCATACCCGCAGCATAAGCTTTGGCTTCGTAACCTCTTTGTGTTAAGTCTGGTGAAAAAATGTCTTCACCAACACCGCCACCTCCACCGCCACCGCCAGCAGCATCTCCGCCGCCGCCGCCGCCGCCGCCAGTTTCACCATAACCCCCCCAATCCTGTATACCTATATCGTAAACAAAACCTTTTGCTAATTCTGATTCTGCATAAGCGTCTGTAGGTCTCCATTGTCTAGTAACTGGATTCCACTCCCAATTCTCATCATAAGATTTCCAATTCTCATTATCTGATACAGGCTCTCCTGTTACTGGGTCTAATACAGGTGTTACTGGGTCTAATACAGGCTCACCCGTTACTGGGTCTAATACAGGTGTTACTGGGTCTAATACAGGCTCACCCGTTACTGGGTCTAATACAGGCTCTCCTGTTCCTTCAGTTCCTTCTCCTCCTTCCGTTCCAGCTCCAGCACCTGCTCCAGCATCTGCTCCAGCAGTTGGTCCTGGCGGTGGTGGTGGTACTCCTACAGAAGTTGTAGGGGTTGTTTGTGAAGGATATCGTACAGTAGTTCCAGGTGGCTTATAACCAATAGCATTGGGATCATAAGCAGTAGGTTGTGGTTCATAATCATAAGGAGAGCCATATATATCAATCAAGGGAAACGGGTAAGGAGATTGTCCCGCACTTGATGTTGTTTGGGGTGAAACTGTCGGAGTAGGTACTGTAGATGGAGCTCCTGTTGCATCAGAAGCACCCGTTACAGGATCATATGTTACTGCAGGTCCAGCATACGCTCCTTGTTCTGTAGCATAATCGCCAGGTTGCCAATCATAATCACTGCTACTATAGGTTCCTCCTCCTTGTCCTGAAGCCCAAGCTTCATATCTATTATAGGCATCTAAAGTAACTCCTAAAGCATCTGCATATGGTTGATTTGGATTAGTATCATCTCTAAAAATTTCATTGGTTGTTGCATAATCAATAAGTCCTGAATCATATTCAGCTTGGGCTGCCGCAGCTCGATCTGCTGCTGTAGACGCAGTAGGACTGCTTGGATCAGCAGTATAATCAGTATAATCAGTATAATCACCCCCATAATCCCCTACATCAAAGTTACCTATATCAATATCTGGTATGCTAATACCACCTTGTGCCCGTATTACACCACCTTGGGCTGCTGCCCAAGTAGGATCATAATAAGCACTGCTAGGTGGAACAATTTCTTGATAAAGAAGTCCTGAGTATTCTTTCCTTTTCTTTTCTTCCTCTAGTGCGTTCTGTCTTGCCATAGCATCCATGTAATATTCATTCTCTAAACCAACTCCACCCAAAACACCTGGAATCATTACAGAAGGTTCACTTGCAGCTTCAAACATATTTTTAAGTGTTGCATTTTCCCAAGCTCTACCCGTAAGGGATTGTTTATCAAGATAATCCTTCATAAAAGGACCTGTAGGCGTTCCTTTTCCTGTTACTGGATCGATTCCCGCTAATACATTTTCTCTGATACTTTCTCCTCCGAAACCAGCCGTTTTGGGATCGAAATCTGAATAGCTTCTAGCACCCACATCTCTAAGCTGCTCGAATCCTGCTCCACCTCCCTCAATACCCTGAACTGGTTTTAAACCAGATAACTTAGAAGCATAAGCCTCCATTCCTGTAATATCCTTTAATTTTGCTGCTTCACTGTGTAAACCTGGGTATAAATCTATTCCTGGTGGTTGTATGTATGGAGGAGTTGTCCCCCTAAGTTGAGCTAGTGTCGGTCCCTTTACTGGCAAGCCTGTAACTGGATTAGTTTGAGTAGCTAATTCTGGTGGTAATGTCCAATCCACTCCTGCTTGATCTAAATAAGCAAGCATGTCCTGCCCACCTGCCTGTGCTGCTAATGGATCACTTGTTTTAGTAACTGCATCTGCCAACGCAGATTCAGTCCCTGCCAACTTATCAACTACATTACCTGCAGCCATTCCTGTTATGGCACCATAAATTCCTTTCTCTATATCACCGCTTTCTGCCCAAGTAGCTAAACCACTACCAATTGCACTAGCTGCAGTTGCACTCAAACCTCCTGCACCTATAAGCCCTCCCAGACCTCCTGCAAACATCCCCTGTAGACCAATTCCGCCCAAAACGGACCCAAATAAAGGTGCCAAGAATGGCAGGAATGCTTCAGGTTGACCCGTTTGCGGGTTTATCGTTAATCCCGTTCCCGACATGGCTGCCAAGCCCTGTACTTCCTGGGGGTTCATATGAACCAAAGTAGTATCGCCAAAGCGACCTTGATTGGCTACGTTCTGTGCTTGTGTGGGCATGTCTATCTGCCCTCCGTGTGCTAGTTTTATATCCACTAATCCTCCTCTTCTTTTTGATTGATTCCAGTCACTTATATTTCCAAGTAAGATATTGCTTTTACTTCCACCCTCACCCTCGCCTCTACCTACTCTGGTCTTATAATTTCGTAATCTTCTGAACATATTTCTTGGTATATTCTTTAATCTCTCTAAACCTTCTCCCATTTTTAACAGCCCGCTTTCATCCCATTCAGAACCTGCATATCTTCTATTTGGATTGGCATCATTCCAATTGAATCGATCTTTAAAGTAAACATCTCCTTTTTTATCAACATCAATAGCTCCCGTGCCAAAAGTGTATTGCAATGATCTGGCAGGATTTTTAAATACTTCAAAAGGATTGTCCTCTATAGTTGATCTACCACCAGCACCAACTTCTCTCCAAGCATCATAATCTATAACATTAGAACCCTTGCTTAATTGATTTTTAGCAGCAGCTACAAGTACGTTATATTCTTCTTCACTCATATCACCTTTGGTTATATCAGCATCTGGTTTTAAAGCCCAATTAGTTACTTTATCAGCCCACTTTCTCGGTAAAAGATTTCTTAATACATCGTATTTTGTATCATACGCAAATTGCCTTGCAGCTAGAGGAATTTTGCCCGCATAAAACTCTTTTGAATCTGAAACTTTCTCCTTAGGTTGAACAGTTGATGGATGGTAATAAGGAGGAGTTTTGCCCGTATAAAACTCTTTTGAATCTGAAACTTTCTTCTCTGAAACTTTCTTTTTAGGTGGTGGTTTCTTTTTAGGTGGTGGTTTCTTCTTAACAGTTTCTTTTACTTTTATTTTTTCTGAAACCTTCTCCTTTCCAACACCTGGAATAGTTAAGGTTCTTCCCGCATAAATCTTATCAACATCTTTAATCTTATTTGCTTTGGCAATAACATCCATAGAAACGCCCATATTTTGAGCTATTTCACTTAAAGTATCGCCTTTTTTGATTTTATATTTCATTAGTCGTTAGTTGTCTCCACTCCAAATACATTAAAACTCATATCTACCGCACTGGCATAAACCTTTAAAACATCCGTCTGGTTTAAGGTAATGCCTATTACTATTGTTAAAGAATCATTAGCGGCAACTGATTTATCGTAATATAAGTACTGTTTATCATCGGCACCAGCACCAGCCACATGCACACTTAATCTAAAAGTAATAGCGGAACCTGTTCTGTTGGCTGCCACAATAGAACTTATCGTAGTTACTGTCTCACTGGGCACAGTATATAAGGTTGTTACAGTCGTGGCAGCAGTGTCTACTTGACCCAAAACCTTTAGTACATCAGCCACTTTTAGCTCCCATTAAAAGAAATTGATGCCTTCTGAATGCCAGAGTAGAAAACTTTGTTTTCATTTTCTCTACCTGCATGGTGTCATTATTCATCTCAGTGTGTATCTGAGTAAGCGTTTGCCTGAATAAATTCTCATCTCCCTGATTGTATTC